>Ga0272443_10006987_pt1 | contig 10952 bp, 11 predicted proteins | sample SSMAcet12_FD_193581 | JGI IMG/M metagenome (GOLD analysis project Ga0272443, IMG submission 193581) | Marine sediment archaeal communities from Little Sippewissett salt marsh, Falmouth, MA, United States - SSM-Acet-12 | ecosystem: Environmental > Aquatic > Marine > Wetlands > Sediment ... | reverse complement strand
CCCGAGCTCTCTAACGACTGCGGAAGCATTCTTATCGAACTTAATGTAGAGCTCGACTGCTTTGATCCTTTGTTCATATGAATACATTTTCACTCCTTATGAAGTCCAAGAAAATGTCTTCACCCCCTTACCTAAAATATTCCTTGACACTAGCATACAAGACCTCGATCATGTTCAAGGAAGTTCAGGACAACCTGAAAGAGATCCTCGCCCGGCATGTAACGCCCATCTTGGTCATAGATGAAGCTCACCTCCTCAAGGAGGAGGTATTCGGTCAGTTACACCTGCTGTCTCAGGACTCCTATGACAGTAACCCTCTCCTTCCAACGATTCTCTGCGGTCAGGACATACTATTGGACAAACTGATGACGCCCTCTTCCCGGCCTTTCGCATCACGTATCTTCGGCAGAAGTCATCTTGAAGCGATACGCAAAGAGGTGATGTTTGATTACATAGCCCATCATCTACGCATCGCAGGCACTGAGGACTAGATCTTCAGCACTGATGCCCTTACTGCTATTCATCAGGGCTCAGGAGGTCTTCTCAGAAAGGCAAACAATCTCTGCAGAGCAGCGATGCTGGCGGCAGCGCTCGAGAAGAACCGAAGGGTTTCCGCAGACCATGTCAGAACTGCTATGACTGAACTGATATAGTACCTTTTTGCTCTTGCTCAGTTTGCTGCACGTCAGCACATGTGTGCAGAAACGATTGCTATTTTCCTCTGAGAAATTGTCTCAGTCACCGTGAGAATTGTAGCTATTCTAATTTGGGTGTCTACAATATTCCCAATAAAAGAAATGGTTATTAACATCTATGTAGAAGTCTCTGAATAACCTCAATTCTTATAATTTATTGGAAAATCCCGGAGGAGCTTCTTCAGGTTCATCCCCAGGATTACCAACGCAATGGTCATCTCATTGGTTTTCGGTACACATTGAATTCCATGTGCAAGGGGTTAACATGAAAAACGCTACTTTTTATGCTCTTAAGCTCTTCAGTTTTACCATTATTTGCATACAATGTATATTTTTACCACTTATTCGGGTATCTAAGTAGTTCAAATTATCTAACGTCAAAATATTGGTATCTAATTGTTTCTTATTTAATAAGATACACCATAAAAATTAATTATTTGAGAGGATCTTTACAATACCCTCAAAGACTGGGAAGTAATTCCGATAATCAAACTCAGTATTATTCTTAACCTTTTTACGACAAAAGTAGGCTTTTTCTAAACCCTGTAAAATTTCATTTAGATTAGGATTTTCAATCAAAATACAATGACTCAATTTCTTACAAAAAAAAGGGATGTCGCTAGTTTTATTAGTAATTACAGGTATTCCCGAACTAATACTTTCTACAAATTTTGTGGGGAATCCTGCTTGGGACGCAGTATTATTATCGCGAAAAAAACAAGTATAATCTGCATTCTTGATTTCTTTTAAAGTGTCCTTATGTGATAACCGTCCTAAAAAGAAGATCTTCTCCAGATTATAATTTACAAACTCTGGATGTAGTTCGATAAATGTAGACTTACTAATTCCAATAATTCGTAATTGGATTGGATATGCGAATTGAGAGACTGCCTGAACTATAGTATTTAGTTTGTCTTTCCTCCCAGGTGACCCCGCATAAGCAACGGTAAAGCATCGATGAGCAACATCATCAATTGAAGACCATTTCGATTCATTAATATCAACGAGAGGAGGTAAATAAAAAGTGGGAACTTGAGTACTATAAAAATTATATATATATCGACTAATTGCAATAATGGCATCAAACCTTGCATAAATAAAACGCATTCTTATTTCATTATCGATATATTTTATTAGCCCTATAATATTATTTCTTTTATAATCGTACCATTCAGTACAATCAGCTATAATTCGAATTCCATATTTCTTTGCCAATTTATTAATTCTAAAGGATGCAATTGCTGGATAATTATAAAGAATTATTCCTTCTACAAAAGGATTATACATAGAAATAATATCCTCGACTCTCTTTTTCCCTATGCTGTAAGAAACCCAATTAAAAAATGTTGTTGGGTATTTAGTTTCAAAAAAAATAAAATCTTCAAAACATTTTGGCTCACTGTCATTGTGATTTTTCTCCCTACTATGACTAATTCCGAGAAAAATCACACAATATCCGAAGTCTCTGAGAGCCTTTGAATTTACCAATACTCTCTGCGCAGCAGCATTTTTATCTGGCAACTCAAATCCGCCTACATATAAAATTATTTTTTTTTGAAACATTACTGATTCTGATACCACAAAAGCGCCTCTCGAATCCCCATATCAAAACTCCACTTCCCCTCATAGCTAAGTAATTGTTGTGCTTTGGAAATATCTGCATTCGAATGCTTGATATCTCCCACTCTCACCTGAGCAAATTTTGGTTGTATATCCTTTCCAAGTGCATTGGTAAGGGTCCAGTAGATCTCGATGAGGTATTCCCGTCCCCCGTGGGCTATATTATAGGTTTGCCCAGCGGCTTCTTTTGACGCTAGACACGCCTTCAGGTTTGCCTCCACCACATTTTCAATGTAGGTAAAGTCCCTGCTCTGCTTTCCATCACCGTAGATAACCGGAATTTCGTCATTCAAGAGCATTTTAATCCATTTTGGGATCACCGCTGCATATGCCCCATCAGGGTTCTGCCGATTGCCGAATACATTGAAATATCTTAGGCCATAGGTCTCCAAGCCATAGAGGCTGTAGTAGAGTCTCCCATACTCCTCATTGCTTCTCTTGGTCAGCGCATATGGGGAGAGGAGATTCCCTTCCCGACCTTCCTTCTTGGGAAGGGTCGGCTCATCCCCATAGACGGAGCTGGAGGAGGCATATACAAACTTCTTCACCTTGTTTTGCCTGGAAGCTTCCATCATGTTCAGCGTTCCCATCACGTTGTTCTGCTCATAGAAGAGCGGCATCTCGATGCTGCGGGGAACGCTGCCCCAGGCTGCCTGATGCAACACATAATCAACACCCTCAGTGGCTTGCAAGCAGGTCTTGAAGTCGGTGATATCTCCCTCAATAAAAGAAAACTTGGGATTCTGTAAGAAAGCTTCGATGTTCTTTAGGAAACCGTTTGACAGGTTGTCCAGGCACAGGACCGTGTACCCCATCTCCAATACTGCCTCACAGAGATTGGAGCCGATGAAGCCCGCGCCTCCGGTCACTAGGAATACCGAGTCCTCAGAAAAAAGCAATTCTCGATAATCCATCCTACAGGCTCCAGTACCGGTATCCAGCTTCCACTATATGCTTCCGGTCAAGCACAGACTTCACATCCACAACCACCTTCTGGTTATTGGAAATGTCCTTGAATAGCTTGTCAATCTCTTGAATACCCATCTGGCAGAACACTTCGTGTGAGACAGCAATCACTAGGGCATCTACCTCGGTGACTGCTTCAAGTGGTACGAAGGAAATCCCGTAGAGGTTCTGAGCCTCCCGTGCATCGGCCACTGGGTCACAGACCTGGGCTTTGATACCGTATTCTCGGAGCTCGGTGATGATGTCGATGACCTTGGTGTTGCGAGTATCGGGACAATTCTCCTTGAAGGTAAAACCAAGGACAGCAACCTTGGCTCCCTTGACCTGCGATCCCACGGCTATGAGGTTCTTCACCACATGCTCGGCCACATGCTTGCCCATCGTATCGTTGATCCGCCTGCCTGCGAGTATGATTTGTGAGTGGTACCCCAGCTGCTCAGCCTTGTATGTAAGGTAGTAGGGATCCACACCGATACAATGCCCTCCCACCAAGCCGGGGGAAAACTTGAGAAAGTTCCACTTCGTGGAGGCTGCTTCCAAGACTTCCTTCGTGCTGATACCCATCTTGTTGAAGATGATGGACAGCTCGTTCATGAAGGCGATGTTGATATCCCGCTGGCTGTTTTCAATCACTTTGGCAGCTTCGGCCACCTTGATGGATGAGGCTTTGTAAACTCCCGCCTCCACCACCAACTCATACACCTTTGCGATCGTATCGAGAGTCTTTTGGTCCATGCCGGACACGATCTTTGTGATGGTTTCCAGTCGGTGAACCTTGTCTCCGGGGTTGATCCGCTCAGGAGAGTATCCGACAAAGAAATCGACCCCACAGTTCATCCCCGATTCTTCCTCCAAGATAGGAACACAGATATCCTCGGTGACCCCTGGATAGACGGTCGATTCGAAGACGACAATGGACCCCTTTGAAAGGTTCCTGCCTAGGATGAGGGAAGCCCCCTTGATGGGAGATAGATCAGGGGTATGATCAGCGTGGACTGGAGTGGGAACTGCAACGATATGGAATGAAGCATCACGAAGTTGAGTCTCATCCGAAGTGAACTCAACCGTTGTAGACTTAATCACCTCATCACCTACTTCACGGGTTGGGTCAATGCCAGCCTGATACAAACCAATCTTTTCCTTGCTGATATCGAAACCAATGACCGGAATCTTCTTTGCAAATGTGACAGCTATGGGCATCCCCACATAACCAAGACCCATAATAGAAATACTAGTTTTTTTCTGTATTAAGCTAGTTAATACCTCATTAAACATAACTACATCCTTTCTTCGATACCAAAAGACTTTATCATCTCAAGATTGACTTTATCAACATCAAATTTTTCTTTACAAAGCTCATAACTGTTTCTACCCATCACGGATAATTTTTCCGGGTTTTTTACAAACCATTCCATTTTGGAAGTTAGAGCTGCAATGTCTTGAATAGGAACTAAAAATCCGTTATAGCCGTTAATAACAGTCTCTCTACATCCAGGTGTTTCGGTTGTAATAATTGGTCTTCCTGTTGCCATTGCTTCTAATACAGTTCTTGGAGTACCTTCACGATAAGACGGAAGTACAAAAACTGAACAAGCTCTATAATAATCTGATATTTTATCGGATTCACCATGAAAAGAGATTACTTTGTCCCTAATATAAATATTAAGTAAATCTTCAGAGATTGAGTCTGGAAGTTTTTCTAAAGATCCTAATAAAATAAACTTAACATCGGGATATTTACTTTTAATAATTCTAGCAGATTCGAGATATTCAATAACACCTTTACTTTTAACGATTCTGGCTAGCATAAAAAATGTGATGGCTTCAGGAAATTTATCTGTAAAGGAGAATTTTCCAAGATCTACACCTGAACCATTCACTAACTTACATTGCTTGGTTTTGACCAAGCCAAATTCTAGAAATTGACATAAATCGTCCGGATTTTGAAAAATAACATTATCAGTCGAGTATAACCCTAATCTATATAAAGGATGAATGAGGAATCTTAATAATCTTGCTTTTATATCTTTCCCAACAAAGACATATCCTAAACCTGTAATCATCATCGAAATATTCGGGACTTTACCTAACTTAGCTGCTATAGAACCGTAAATTACAGGCTTAATGGTATATCCAAACACAATGTCTGGCTTAATCAGCTTAATTTGTTTTATGAGAGCAAAAAAGTATTGAACATCTTCTACAATATTCAATCCATTTTTTTTCATTGGAATTAGAATAAATTTTACCCCCAATGCATTTACTTTCTCTATTTCACAATGGTCCGGTCCCGTAACAAATACTTCATAGCCTCGCGTTTGAAGCTCCTGTATTAGTCCAGCCCTGAAATTGTAAATAGTCCTGTTCTTTGGAGATATGATTAGTACTTTGTTTTCATTCATTATCTAGGCATTTAGAGTGTAGAAAAATTTTTCTATCATGATTCTATACTTTTTCTTCATCTCATTATCTACTGATATATCTAGTTCAGATATTTGTTTATTGAGTTTGAAAATAATTTCCTTTTGTAAGGTATCTTTGATTCTGGCTACTAATGGAGCTTGAAGAAAAAGCTTCAATAAGACCCTATTATTATAAATAATTGTCGTATCGTGTGAAATATCAAAACTCTGTTTAACTAGACTTCCCCACATTGGTAATCTATTCTCCCAATAAAACATATCACACTCATCATATCCGGCTGGAAAATGTCCAAACTTAGTATTTTTTATAAATTCTGAAAACGAGCTATCCATTCTGTGGAGTACTTTGCGATTAAACATATTTCGTTTAGCTAAATTACTCATATTTCTGGGTGATAACGGCATATTAAAACTTTTTTTCCCCAATTTTTTATAATAGAAAGCTCTACCCACTTCAGAAACATGTGATTTAATTTCTACTTCAATCTTATCAAGGTTGGTGAGAAATACTCTCTTCCTCGCATCATTGCCGTATTTTCTTCTGATATAGGCTTGATTATGATCCATAATAGCTGCGATTTCTTCAAAATCAGTGATATCTTTTTCACTTTCAGGTATTTGAATAATTTCATGAGTGACACCTATTGCCTCACATATCGAATGGGCTGCGAGAGCATCACTTCGCTCGTTTGAAGATGAAATAAAAGAAAAGTAATTAAACCTATCATACAATCCATTCGCTGCTGCTAAAGTCATTTTGCTATCAATCCCACCACTCAACGATATCCAACACTTCCATTTCTCCGAACAAATTCTCAAACTATTCTTTAGTATCTCACATATCAGGTCAATATTTTCAGTGGCTGAAGTTATCTGAAGTGCTTCTCTAGGAAAAAATCTTGTAATTTTTAATTTCTCAATATCCAGAAATGTATTGGGCGATAGCATTTTTAGTTCATTGAATGTTGAGTCGTTCCCACATAATTGCGCGATACCAATCTTATAAAATCTTGAGTTTAAATAGGTGTTTGCCTCTTCAGAAAGCTGTAGATTACACAAATCACCAATTAGTTGACCGTGTGAAGAAACATACAGGTTATTATCAATTCTTCCATAATATGCAGGCATCAATCCGCAGCAATCCTGATATATTCTTGAACACTCTCCTTTCTGAAGCAAGAGCAACACAAAAATACCTGATAACTCATCAAGAATTTCATGAAAATTTTTCTCACTTATTCTAAAGGCATTAATTAATGCTTTTAATATTTCTACTTCATCCTGAATCATACGAATCGGATTATAAACATGCCCAATGATAACGATCTTAATGCCATTATCTTCGTAAAAAAATACACATTGCTCGTAGTGATAATAAAGGTGTAGATTATTTACTATGATCTCATGATTCCAATTCGAATAAAAAGGGTATTCTTTTAAATCCCTTATATTAATGTCTGTTAATAAATACCCACGCCTAAAAAGTAATTTCCGTTTGTTAATATCTTTTTCTAGAATATCACTTATCATACTCTACCTACGATTTTGTGTTGCTTTAACCATCTAATAATTTTCAATGCTTTTTTGATAGAGCATTAGATTATCCAAAGCACAATTAAATAACTGACCAATATTTCTTTTCGAAACAAAGGCATTATGAGGACTAATATACACTTTAGGATAATCCCATAGAAGTGAGTCCTGATTTAGAGGCTCCTCCTCAAAGACATCTAAAACAACTCCCAAGAATTTCCCTTGTTTAATAAAATGCTCAAGAGCATACAAATCCAATAATGAACCACGAGAAATGTTGACTAAGATACTTTCATTATGCATTAGCATTAAAGTCTTCTCATTGAATAGATGATATGTTGAATTTACGGACGGAGCTGCAATAATTACTATATCCATTTCAGGGAGAGCATTCTTAAAAGAATTCAGATTAGACCATGATGATACTGATTCTAACTCTTCTGCACTTGGTTCCCTAATATCAACCGCGTTGATTTCCACGTCAAATGCTTGTAGTTTGCGAGCAATGGTTTTTCCAATATCACCGAAACCTATTATCATAGCTTTCTTTTCAGATAATTCGTCTAAATCGCGGATCTTCTCCCAAATATGTTTTCTTTGATTTTCATTGAAAGTACGGATATGTTTATATATCTCAATTATTCTTCCAATGACAAACTCAGATATTGGAGTACTATAGACTCCTTTCGCATTTTTTACCTTAATTCCTTTGGAAGAAATGTACTCCATGGGTAATCGATCGTATCCCGCACTTGTCAATTGAATGAACTTCAAACTAATAAATTGTAAAATGTCATGAAAAATAAATAGACTATTACAAATAACAATCTCGAATTTAGAAATATCGAAAAGTATTTCATCTTGCTCTTGTTCTATAAAAGTTACATCAAATCCAAGGTTTCCAATTTCAGCTAACTGGAATTTGGAGAAATGAGTTGCTCCCGTTATTAATATTGGAATCATTGCTGCTTAACAATCCTTCTATGAACTTCCAATTGGACGATATTATTCAATTCTTCCATGTTTTGAATGAAAAAATTTTTATATTTTAAATTCAGCCATTGTTCGTAGCATCTAATTTTCTGTAGTTCTCGTTCAAAATCTAGACCAATACTTTTATAATCTAATCCCGCATAATCTGTTAAATCAAAAAAACTTCTTGATAGAATCACCATTGATGAACATAACCTTACATGCTCTGCGAGAATCAATTTACCAGGAATTATTCCAGAATCAAGTTTCGCAACACCTCCAAATCCAAACGGGATGCCGAACTTTTTTATCGCCGAACATAGAGACTCAACAGTCCCTTCGACAAGTAGTTCAAACATAAAAGTCTTGCCATAACTTATATGTAGGTCATTAAGACCAATATGTACCTCATCAATCCCATCAATTATTAGAATATCATTAAGAACTTCAACTGCTTCCTTTGTTTCAAGCAGCAAACAAGTTTTAACTCTTCCGTTCACAATATCTAAAAATTGAGACACTTCTCTGCTTGTCTTGAAATATGGGAGCATAATAACGTCAGCACCATATTCTATCACACGATTAATTTCTCTATCTGTGAACTCATGAATGGGATTGACTCGGACTAAGACTTGCGCTTTTTTCACCACCCCTCTAATAGCTTTTATATCAGAAATGGTATGATGAGACTTAACAGAATTAATATGCCCTTGTCTTTCCTCTTTTCCCAACTGCTCTAAATCAATAAAAATCCTGTCGACACCACAATCGTCTGCAATTTTAGCGATTTCAATATTATTGGTGATGTACATAAATTTTATTGACATTAAAATACTATCCCTTGAACCACTTTTAGGCAGTTCTACCTGTATTCACATTATTATCCATCGTAATAATTTTCTTTAACGTCTTGAAAAAAATCTTTATATCCAAGGCAATTGAAAGATCCTTAACGTATTGAACATCAAGAACAATCCTATCTTCCCACATCAGTTCTTTTCTTCCATTGATCTGTGCCAATCCTGTTACCCCTGGACGAACTTGAAACCTGATTTTTTGATCTTCAGAATATTGGTCGAATCTCCATGGGTGATACGTAAGCGTTGGCCTAGGACCAATTAAAGACATGTCCCCTTTCAAGATATTGATGAATTGAGGTAATTCATCAATACTAGTTTTCCTAATTATTTTTCCGACTCTTGTAACTCGCGGATCATTTTTCTGCTCATATACTCCGCTTTTCTCAGCGTTCAGAGACATAGAACGAAACTTCAAAATTTTAAATACTCGCCCATTCAAACCTATACGGTCTTGGCAAAATAAGGCAGGACCTTTTGAATCAAATTTAATTGCTGTAGCAACAATAATTAATATAGGTGAGGTAATAACTATTCCTATAATAGAAAAAATAATATCAAAGAACCTTTTCCCGAATAATTTATATATCATCAACCTTGATCAGCCTCTTTGTTGTTTTTAGAGTATATAGGGGTAACATGTATTACACTCCCCACTCCCACCCTATGTTCATAAGTTCCCAACCACCTATTTCAGCTCTGCGCCTAAATACTGGTGTGGCTAACCTCTTCCGTGCTCTCTTTCACCCAGCTTCAACTCAACCAGCCCAATATCCCAAAACCCCTCGATTCCTGCATATTCATGCAGCTTTCGAGCCCCCAGACCTTATTCCGGTATATTCCTTACTCGTCCTATTCTTAAAAACGACTAAGGAAAAGGCTGAATAAGGACGGAAGATTGCAGTGGGGTTTCACTATAAGAGGCACCAAGGCTTTCTTCTACATCCACAATTATGGGAATACTATGAGTATCACACGATTACATCTTGTTTCACACTCTCACGTTAGGTATAGTTCACTTATGAAAACTGTTAGACTGTGGGCAACAACCGATCCTGAAACATACCAGGAATTACTTATCCTCCTTGCTTTATCTGTCGATAAAAACGGGAAGAAAATGAGAATTGGCGAATTTGTTGAACAAGCTGTGAAAGAGAAGATTGAGAGGGAAAAAAAGAGCAAAAGAATCGTTCCGGTCCTCTGAAGGCGGAGACGATTTCTACACAAGACCCTCAATCATTGAAATTATTGTGCTTTCACGCCTGAAGGGCAAAAGGTGCATGGTTCTTCTTCGCTCTACAGATTTACGTTATGCATGATGTTGGTGCAGTTGAGGTGGGTCTTTCTGATCAGATGCTCGCACTCGGTGTTCCAGGTGATAATGTAGGTTATGTGTCTTCTGGTTATTTCCATCTGGAGGCGAGGAAGGTCGGTGAAGATGGCGGTGGGCGGGATGGAGAACTCTTCTTTGAGGATATCGGTTATCAACTGTTTGAATTCATCTTCATGTCCGTAGAAGAGGACTTCGTCTGTGTCGTGGAAGGTGAGTTCATCGCTGATGGCCTGGGTGATACTCGTCTGCAGTGCGAGTATCTCTTTGTAGGTGCGGGCGATGTACTGGTAGGTTCTTTCCAGCTTGTTTGCAATACCTTCAGGGGTAAGGAAGTATTTGATAGAATGGCTTGATAAGTGAACGACTTTAATGAACCCTTTCTTCGTCAGGCGCTTGATAATGAGGTTGATCGCACCGAGGGAAAGTCCTACCTTCTCAGAGAGTTCTCTCTGGGTGGCATCCTCGTTGAGATGGATGGAATTGAGTATATCAAGTTCATGTTGTTCTGTGTGACTGTTCATGGTTTCGTGTGGGGTACATCTTCTCAGGTCTG
>Ga0272443_10006984_pt1 | contig 10956 bp, 8 predicted proteins | sample SSMAcet12_FD_193581 | JGI IMG/M metagenome (GOLD analysis project Ga0272443, IMG submission 193581) | Marine sediment archaeal communities from Little Sippewissett salt marsh, Falmouth, MA, United States - SSM-Acet-12 | ecosystem: Environmental > Aquatic > Marine > Wetlands > Sediment ... | reverse complement strand
AAAGATTTATATCGTCAGAAGTGTTCCCAAATTTAAAAAATGTTGCCTTTTGATGCGGATTCTCTCCGTAACGCAAAACATGTCCATCGTTCAGACTTATTCTCACTGTACCTTCATCTACTCCTTCATTAAAATAGCTAAATATTGCTGTATCATAATGCGATGAAACCGAGAATGCTTTGCCTGCAAACCATTTACGATCTGCCATAGATGTTTCTCCATTTTTCTCTTCCAGCAAATTTAATAATGGATCATATTCATTTTGAGAAGGTACAATTATTACATCCTTAAAATTCTTGGCAGCTGCGCGAATTAGTGAAATACCACCAATATCTATTTTTTCGATAATATCCTGTTCTTCTGCTCCCGATGCCACCGTATCTTCAAAAGGATACAAATCAACAATTACAAGGTCTATTTCAGGAATTTCATATTCAGTTAACTGGCTTACATCTCCCTGATTATCACGACGGGATAATATTCCTCCAAAAACTTTTGGGTGAAGAGTTTTTACACGTCCTCCCAGAATTGAAGGATAGCCCGTTAAACTTTCAACAGATGTAACCTCAACTCCTAATGACTCAATAAAACTTTTTGTACCACCTGTACTTAAGATTTTCACACCCAAACTATTCAATTTATGAATAATCTTGTCAAGGTTATCTTTATGAAAGACAGAAACCAAAGCAGTCTTAATTTTTTTATTATCAGCCATTTATTACATTTTTCCGTTAAAGTTGCAAAGATAAAAAAATCAATGTAGTTTTTAATATAAATAATAAAGGTTTCAAAATTTCTTTCCTAACGCATATTTTTAGCCATAATTGCCTAATTACTTGTGTAATCCTGGCTGAAATTCAACACTAATATTATACACAAAAACGACATACTTTTGAAAGATATTAAAAAACTAACGGTTGCTTCCAAAACAAATTATATTTTTACCTGAAAATCTTGCTTAAACAATGCTTCTGATAAGGCTTATATACGAAAGTTTTGCATTTGCTGCCAACTCTTTAAGGGCAAATAAACTACGAACATTCCTTTCTCTGCTGGGCATTACCATTGGAATTTTTGCTATTATTTCTGTATTTACAGTTATTGATTCGCTTGAGAGGAGGATCAGAGAAAGCCTCGATGCATTGGGCAGTAATATGATTTATATTCAAAAATGGCCGTGGACTCCTCCTGAAGGTGAAACTGAATATCCCTGGTGGCGTTATTTGAACAGACCTGTTCCTGATATGACAGAAACAGATGAAATTATTCGCAGAAGTAATACTGTGGAAGATGCAGTTTTTCTTTTTGGTTTTAGCCGAACAGCACAATCGGGAAGCGACAATATGGAAAATGTAACCATTATGGCCACAACTTACGGATTGCTAAATGTATGGGATCTTAAAGTTGATCGTGGCCGTTATTTCACTGAAAATGAAATGCGGTCAGGAGCTCCGGTTGCTCTTATTGGTGCCGAAATTGCGGACAATCTTTTTTCCGGTATGAATCCTGTTGGAAAAACGTTGAAAATTCAAGGATATAAATTCCTCGTTATTGGAGTTTATGAAAGAAAAGGTCAGGATGCTTTTGGAACCAGTATGGATAAAAACATCCATATCTCGACCACAAAATCGTACTATATGATTGATGTGCGCAACAGCGACCGAGGACAAACAATTTGTGTTAAAGCAAAAGCTGATGTTGACAATGATGAGTTTAAAGCAGAACTGGAAGGAATAATGCGAACCATCCGCAGGTTAAAACCGATGGAAGACAATGATTTTGCCCTAAATGAAGTTAGTATTGTTGCAGGACAGTTCGATCAGTTTTTTACAGTTTTTAACATGGCCGGATGGATTATCGGAGGTTTTTCCATTCTGGTTGGAGGTTTTGGCATAGCCAATATTATGTTCGTATCGGTTAAAGAAAGAACCAAAATAATTGGAATCCAAAAATCGATCGGCGCTAAAAGATATTTTATACTTCTTCAGTTTATTTTTGAAGCCATTGTGTTATCTGTAATTGGAGGATCAGTCGGACTGATACTAATCTTTATAGGAACTCAAATTGTTACTTATGCCACTGAATTCACCATCGTGTTAACATCCGGGAACATAGTTACCGGGTTAATGATTTCAAGTGTTATTGGGTTTATTGCAGGAATAATGCCTGCACGATCTGCAGCTAAATTAGATCCGGTAACAGCCATAAATTCCGTTTAAATGAAATCAAAGAACAGACCTGAAATCACCAGGTAAATCATCATTCCCAAAATATCGTTCATTGTGGTTATAAATGGTCCGGTTGCCAGGGCGGGATCAATTTTAAACCGGTTTAAAACCAGCGGAATAAATGTGCCAAACAAAGAGGCGAAAATAATTACAATAAAAAGAGATATGGAGACCGAGTAGGTCAGATTCATATCACCGAATTTAAAGAAATTATATATAAATATCAGGAGTGAAAATATAGCCGCAGTAAAAAAAGCCACTGAAACTTCTTTTAACAGTTTCCGGGTTGGTGTCTCCAAATCTTTAACACCGCTGGCAATGCTTTGCACTACTATTGAGGAAGATTGAACTCCAACATTTCCAGCCATAGCCATTATGAGCGGAATAAAGAATGCCAGTTCAGTAACCCTTGTCAATGACTGTTCGTGCGAACCTAAAACAACAGCTCCCAAAATACCTCCCAGCATACCAATCAACAACCAAGGAAACCGCGCTCTTAAAAGTTCCCAAACTTTATCACCCGGTTCAACGTCTCCGGCAATACCTGATATCATTTGGTAGTCTTTTTCGGCTTCTTCACGAACGAAATCAATTACGTCATCAAATGTTATTCGGCCTCTAATTCGGCCAATTTCATCAACAACCGGTATTGCCACAAGGTCATATTTATCCATAATCTCAGCAACTTCCTCCTGCCGGGTATTTGTAGACACCATTTTTACATCGTGATCATAAATATTTGATATCTTTGTATTTGTATGATTTAATATGAGTTTTTTTAGAGACAATATCCCCTTTAATTTTTCTTCATTATCAATTACATATATGTAATAAATTTCATCCACTTCTTCTGCTTGTCTGCTAATCTCCTTAAGGCATGTTGACACAGTCCAGTTTTCATTTACAGTAACCAGTTCTTTTGCCATAATACCACCGGCCGAATCTTCATCATATTCCAGGAGATCAACAATATCACCTGCCTGCTCAATATCTTCAATTACATTTAAAACCTCTTTTTGAACTTCTTCATCCAGCTCCGCAACCACATCGGCGGCATCATCCGAATCCATATGTTCGATGAATTTGCTGGCAATAAATTCTGGTGGTAAAACTTTCAGAAACCTTTTCCTGTCATTTTCATCTATTTCAATCAGGACATCAGAGGCTTTTTCTCCATCCAGAAGCAAATAAATGAACTTGGCTTCCTCCATATTCAGATCATCCATAATTTCCGCAATATCGGCTGGATGAAGCTCTTCCATCATAGCAGCAACTTCTTCTTTGTTATTTGTTTCTACTAATTCCCTAAGCTGCTCAATGATTTCTTTTGTAATTTCAAAGCTCATAATTTACTTTTTTCAATGTTTTCGATTTTACAGGTTAATTCTATAAAGGAATCAACCGATAATTGTTCAGGTCTTTTTTCTGCAAACTCACCCGGTAAATTTGTACAAATTCCTTTTAAAGAATTCCTTAACATTTTCCTTCTTAAATTAAATGCCGATTTTACAACCTTAATAAACAATATTTCATCACATGGCAGCTCAGAAACATCGTTTCTCTTTAATCTGATTACAGCCGATTTTACCTTTGGCGGAGGATTAAATACCTGCTCAGATACAGTAAATAAATACTCAATATCAAAAAAAGCCTGGAGTAACACACTTAATATTCCATAAGTTTTTGTCCCGCTTTTCGAAGCAATTCGCTCTGCAACTTCTTTCTGAACCATTCCCACTGCAATTGGAATCCTGTTTCTGAGTTCCAAAATCTTAAAAAATATTTGCGAAGAAACATTATAAGGAAAATTGCCTATAACACTAAAATCTGATTCAAATCTTTCTTTAAGATCTGACTTTAGAAAGTCTTCAGCCCAGATATGTTTAAGAGAAGGAAAGTATTTTTGAAGAAATGCAACAGATTCAGAATCAATTTCAACAACATGAACATTAAGTTCAGAACGTTTTAATAAATATTGAGTCAGTACTCCCATTCCAGGACCAATCTCCAATACATCGGGAACTTTGGCTTCCAGGCTGTCAACAATTTTCCGGGCAATATTCTGATCGGTTAAAAAATGTTGACCAAGATTTTTTTTGGGCCTTACAAAACTCATTACTTTCCGACTCGTCCATTTCGTTTTTTACTTAATTTCCTTTTTAGTGATATAAATGAAACAAATTTATATTTTTGTTTGCTAAGAACAGCTGTGATCAACCGTATTTTTATTTCCCGAATGTTTAAAAACTTGGGACTCTGAATTTCGGGAAAATTTATGGACTAAAAAAACTGAAGTTTGAAAAAAGTCGTTATTAAAATTCTAAAATTTCTCGCCTTTTTTGCTTTAGGAGCATTTATTTTCTGGCTTATTTATAAAGATCAAGATATAGAACGAATTAAATCAGTTCTTAAAAACGACGTCAAATATCTCTGGGTAGTAATCTCACTTTTTTTAGGACTACTAAGTCACATTAGCAGAACCTTGCGCTGGGGATTAATGATCGAACCGGTAGGGCATAAGCCGAGATTTATTAATACATTCCTGGCCGTTATGGTCGGATATTTAATGAATATGGCTTTCCCGCGAATGGGAGAAGTTTCACGATGCGGTGTTTTGGCCCGCTACGAAAAGTTATCTTTCACAAAACTACTGGGCACGGTGGTTGCTGAACGTCTGGTAGATTTTATTTCATTACTGGCTCTGTTAAGTATCGTAATTTTTTCTCAGTTTGGGGAAATGATCCACTTTCTAAACCGAAACCCGGAGATAAAAGAAAAATTAAATTCAGTATTTTCTTCTCCTTACTTGATTGTCGCAATAATCATATTAATAATTCTATTTATTTTGTTTCGAAATACATTTAAACGAACCATTATATTTAGGAAAGTATCTGAGATTTTGAGAAACTTCAAAGAAGGATTTATTTCAATTGGCTCGATAAAAAGGAAAGGATGGTTTTATTTTCATTCGGTTTTTATATGGGTAATATACTACGTAATGTTGTACGTGGTATTTTTCTCATTTGATTTTACCCGTGAACTCAAACCAATTGCCGGATTAACCACATTTGTACTGGCCAGTTTTGGAATGGTGGCACCTGTCCAGGGAGGAATCGGAGCCTGGCATTTTATGGCTAAAGAAGCACTTTCTCTTTATGGAGTTGCCAACGAAAATGGAATTATTTTTGCTTTTGTAGCACATACCTCCATGACAAGTATGATTATTGTGCTTGGAATAATTTCTTTAATGGTTTTACCGTTTATAAATGATAAAACAGCAAAAGTAAACAATACAACCGAAGTAAAATCATAGACACTCTAATATTCGGATGAATACCGAACTTTTTATAGCACGTAAACTTTTTTTCGATAAAACAAACAAACAACTTTTATCGCAAAAAATCATACGTATTTCTCTGTATGGAATCGCGTTGAGCTTTGCTATAATGCTTATTTCTGTTTCTGTTGTGATCGGGTTTAAAAATGAAATCCGAAATAAAATCATTGGTTTTGGTTCGCATATTCAAATTGTAAATTTCGACACCAATAACTCATTTGAGCTTTCACCCATATCACAAAATCAATCTTTCCTCCCAAAATTAAAAGACATAAAAGGTGTTGAAAATATTCAGGTATACGGCACAAAACCCGGAATGATAAAAACCGATGAATACATTCAGGGGATTGTGCTAAAAGGAGTTGATGAAAATTATGATTGGGATTTCTTTCGGAATAATCTTGTCGAAGGAAGATTACCGGAAATAAATAGTATAACACGTGTCAGGGATGTAATTCTTTCTGAACAGGTTGCTAAATTGTTAAAGTTGAAATTAGATGATTCTGCCGTGTTTTATTTTATTCATGAAGATGAAATTACTCCCCGGATGCTTCAATTAAGAGTCTGTGGAATTTATCGCACAGGATTGGAAGAATTCGATAATATTTTTGTTTTCGGAGACATTAAGCAAATAAGACGTTTGAACGACTGGGCCGATGACCAGGTAAGCGGTTTTGAAATAAAGGTTTCTGATTTTAATCACCTTGAAGATATTCATCAAGATGTAAGAAATACCGTAATTGAATACAAAGAAGAAAATGATACCATATTACGAACAAACAGTATTACCAGATTATATCCACAGATTTTTGACTGGCTGGCAATACTTGATATGAATGTTTGGGTACTTCTGATCTTATTGGTCTTAGTTGCCGGCTTTAATATGATTTCAGGTTTATTGGTTTTGATTTTGGAACGAAGTACGATGATCGGTGTTTTAAAAGCTCTTGGCAGTCCAAACTGGAACATCCGAAAAGTTTTTCTATATCTGTCATTCTTTCTAACGGGCAGGGGAATGTTATGGGGGAATATTTTAGGTATATCCATTATTGTAATACAGAAAACATTTAATATCATTACCTTAGATCCAAAATCTTATTATGTGGATTTTGTCCCCATGAATTTTTCTGTGAGTCATATTCTTATACTAAATATTGCCAGCATTTTTGTTACAACACTTATGTTGCTTATCCCCAGCTATTTGGTAAGTAAAATATCACCAGATAAAACAATACGGTTTGATTAATTTTCCTCTAAACAGAAGGTTCAATGAAATAAAAAAGCTACCTTAATATCTTAAAAAGACTGGTTTATGTTTTTTATAGGAGCAACCGGACAACTTTTAACTCTGATTCTTACAGTAGGTTTACCGTTTATATTTCTGTTGTCCGGTCATCAAAAGTCTGAACTTAATCAAAACAGTAAGCGGTTTGAAGTTTATCAGGAAATCAATCCGTATAATTTTAAATCAGAAGTAGATTCTTCTTCCTTCACCCTGGTTACATATGAAACCAAACAGCAAAATTTAATACTACTTAATTCCCCTCACGAAAAAAATCCATTTATTTTCTATCTGGGGGAGTTTAACGGTATTGAGTTAACCGGTTCAGGTAATAAGTCTCCGCCTTTATTTATTAAGATCATACCTCTTCAACTTAAAAGGTATTGTTTCAAACTTTTTATACAGCAGGGACATAAGTTGAATTACTACTTATTTAGTAATTAATGCGATTTGTGTAATACTGATCATTTAATAACAAAATCAAAAGATAAAATAATGTTACATAGAATAATTGCCTCCATTTTTGGATTGGCTTTACTATTTAGTTTTCAACTACAAGCCCAAAATAAAATCACAGGTACCATTACCGACGGACAAAATAATCCTTTACCCGGAGCAAATATTGTAGTAAAAAATACCACACTTGGAACGGCATCAGATAAAAATGGACACTATAAAATAACCGGATTAAAAAATGGAATCTATATAATCAGAGTTAGTTTTTCCGGTTTTGAAACACTGGAAAAACAAATTCAGCTAAATGGTTCAGATTCTGGTCTTGATTTTAAAATGACAGAATCCTCAATAGATTTAAATGCGGTGGTTGTTACCGGAACAAGGACAGAAAAAAGTTTGAAAAACACCCCGGTTCTTACTCAATCGATTAGTGCTGTTGAGTTGGAAAATAATGATGCAACCGATATTACACAGGCACTGGAATTTGTTGTTCCGGGACTTGAATTTAACAGTGAAGCGCAAGGTAAATCGATCTCTTTACAAGGATTAGATCCCCAGTATTTATTATTCCTTGTTGATGGTGAAAGAATAGCCGGTGAAACATCAGGAGATATTGACTATAGTCGTATAAATATCGCCAATATAGAACGAATTGAGGTTGTAAAAGGTGCAAGCTCTACCCTCTACGGTTCAAACGCACTGGGAGGTGTAGTAAACATTATCACAAAAACTCCTGTAAATATGTTTGAACTCGATGCTTCTACCCGTTACTCAAATTATAACACACAAAGCCACAGAGCCAGAATTGGCACAAAAGTGAACAGGTTCTCATCACAGTTCTCTGTGGTTTATGATAAAACGGATGGTTATGATCTTCAGGAAGGAAATACATATCGTACCCAGGAACGGGAAGATATAGTTGTATTAAATGAAGCCGTCAAATATGCTGTTAGTAATAATTTTGAGTTACAAGCCAGTGTTTCCTATATGAGCAAAAACCGTGACAATACTTCAGAAAACTTGTACGACAGAAGGAACAAAAGTTTCACTTATGGAGCCAAAGCAAACTGGTTTATAAATACCAAAAGTAATATGACTCTGAGCTGGAACTCCGACAATTACGAATTATTAAACAAAATAACTGATGATGATTTGGTAAGTGACTATAATAATTTGTATAACAATGCACGATTACTGGGAAATTTTGAAATAGCGGACTGGAATTTCTTCACAATAGGTGCAGAATATATTTCAGAGAACCTAACCGCTCCCAGAAATAACATTGAGGATAAAACCAATACCGATTACTTGTTTTATGCACAGGAAGATATAAAGGTCTTGCCTGAATTAAACTTTATCGCAGGTTTGCGTGCTAACCACAACTCGGAATATAACTGGCATTTTACACCACAGTTTTCTGCCATGTATAAAATATGGAACCTCACCTTTAGAGGAGCATACAGTGCGGGATACAAAACGCCTTCACTTAAAGAAAAATACATGAATTTTCAAATCCCTGCACCCGGACCACCAATGTTTTTGGTTGGAAACGAGAATCTGGAACCTGAAACATCAAATTATGCTTCGCTTTCAGCAGAATACAACTATAAAGGAATATCTATTTCTGCAACAGCATACCGCAACAAAATCAGTAATATGATTTCTGCTAATATGGATACATTTATTATGAAACCGGGTGGTATTATTGAATACTCTTATGAAAATATGGAAGAAGTGTTGGTAAAAGGAATTGATGTAATGATTAAAGCCAAAATAATAAAAAATTTATTGTTATCAGGATCCGGAACTTATTCAAAAAAAATTAATGAAATAACAGGCAAAGAATTTGAAAATGTACGAAATGTTACGGGTAAGTTTAATGCAGATTATAATCTGAACATTAAAAATTATGCCTTGAACCTAAATCTTCAAGGAAACTATTATGGAGGCAAGTCTGTAAATTTAATGGATGATACCACCCATGAAGTTCAAAAAGTCAATTTGGAAAGTTTCTCAGTTTGGCGATTGACGAGTACTCACCGTTATAAATCAAAATATTTTATCCGACTGGGAGTTGATAATATTTTCAATTTTGTAGATGAATCGGGTGGTTACAACAGTGGAAATCCGGGAACCACTTTTTTCGTTGGAATAGGACTTAAAATATAGCCATTGAAAAATATCTGTTACGACAGGTATTTTTTTATTTTTACCCCATGCACATAAACATTCAGGAAATAGTAGTTAGTCTAAAGAAAAAACTTCCGGGTGAAATATCTCATAAAAAAATGCTGCCAGACGGTAGAATTCTTAAAGCACCATCTTCTGATTTATCCGAAATAAAAAAAAGTAGTGTTTTACTGTTACTTTTTCCTGTAAACGGCGAAATATATAGCTGTTTGATTAAACGTCCTGCACATATGAAACACCATGCCGGACAAATTGCACTCCCGGGAGGACGAATTGAAGATAATGAGTCTGCCATTGATACAGCACTAAGGGAAACCAGGGAAGAGATTGGTATTCATTATAAGAAAATAAAAATATTGGGACAACTTTCAGAATTATATGTTGAGGTAAGCAAATTCATTATTCAACCTTTTGTTGGCTGGCTAACCGAAAAACCGCAATTCGTAATAAATAGAAATGAGGTGGAAAAAATTGTTTTATTCCCTTTGTATAAATACATGACTGCTCGCGAATACATTGATATCAAAACAATATCAGGCAAATTGCAGGTTCCGTGTATTAAATATAAACAAGAAATAATTTGGGGTGCAACAGCAATGATTCTGTCTGAATTTTATGATGTTACAACTCATCTAATCTCTATTCAGAAAAAACATTAAGGTAATGATTGTAGTTTGTAATTATCTTATTAACATAATTGTAAGCCTGTTCTCCCTGGCAATATCCATAATGAACCACTGAATCTTTATAAAACTTTTTCTTTGACTTGTTGAGAAGAAAGTAATCTACATTATCATCCCAGGTATGTCTGTCTTTTCCATATTTATCAGCAAGTCGCTGCGCATCCAGAACATGACCTAGTCCAATATTATACGAAGCCAGCACAAACCTTATTCTTTGCGCTGAATCAGGTATTGTCTCAGAAAACCTTTTATTCAGCCAATTTAACATCAAAATGCCACCTTCAATATTTTGTTTTGGATCCTTGTAGTTTTTAACACCTAAACTCTTGGCTGTATTTGGCATAATCTGCATCAATCCATAAGCACCAACCCAGGAATCTGCCCGATGATTAAAACGTGATTCCTGATATATAATTGAAGAAATTAATCTCCAATCCCAGTTATACTTATTCGAAAATCGTTTGACTATAGTGTCGTATACAGAAAGATTTCCTCCATTTATGCTATGAAAACCACTTTTTAGTCGGTAAGCACTCCACTGGCTTACAAAATATTTATGATATAAATATTTATACTTGTTTGTTTTCTTAAATTCAGAAATCCAGTTATTGATATACTCTTCCCAGCCTTCTGATTCAATTTTTACAGCCCAGACTATATTCTGCGGAAAACTAACCTTAAGCGAAACATCCAGATTTGAATAATAGGTTTTATTAATTCTGGCTACATGTTCATCACAAACCGTATAATCTATTTCGCCTTTAGCAACAAGTTCAATAA
>Ga0272443_10006982_pt1 | contig 10958 bp, 7 predicted proteins | sample SSMAcet12_FD_193581 | JGI IMG/M metagenome (GOLD analysis project Ga0272443, IMG submission 193581) | Marine sediment archaeal communities from Little Sippewissett salt marsh, Falmouth, MA, United States - SSM-Acet-12 | ecosystem: Environmental > Aquatic > Marine > Wetlands > Sediment ... | reverse complement strand
GTAATTTAAACAATATGCACTATGTCCAGTCTTGATCGCTTGCACATCCCTATTGTACCGCCTCAGGCTCATTCAACCACGGGTAAACCCGTGGTGTTCTGCTGCTTCGCAGCAGCCGCATAAAAATCCACCCAGCATAAATTAATGTTAATCGATCAATACTTTCCCATAGCTGCTGAGCATATTCTACTTGAACAGAAACATAAGTTACATCAGATAACTTCAGAACATTAAACAATTTTACTGGAGAAATTGAATCTCCAACTTCTTTTTCTAAAAAACTAGACATATTATTAAATAAAGTAAAATTACTAATAAACAAGATTATATAAATAATTAGTGCAAAAAACAGCCCGCTGATTTCTCAGCGGGCTGTCCTAAATTCCTTTAGCGCATGGTTGACTTACTCATTCACCACTTCACCTTCTTCAACATCGCCATTTTTCTTTTCATCAGTGTCTTTAGCTTCTTTAGCTGAATCTTTCTTCTCATCTTTGTCATCAGCAGCTTGACCTGCAGCCTGCGCTTTTTGCATGGCTTCTGCCATTTTTTGCGCTGAGTTTAAAGTTTGCTCCACAGCTTTGTCTAAATCTTCTTTAGTCACATCATCTTTATCAGCCATTTCTTCTAGCTTTTTCACTTCTTCTTCAATATCTTTTTTATCATTTTCAGACAAATGCTTTCCATAATCTTTAAGTTGTTTTTTCATTTCAAAAGCTACACTGCGAGCTTTGTTGCGCGCCTCAACCAGTTCACGCTTACGCTTATCTTCAGCAGCATGCTCTTCAGCATCTTTTTTCATTTTTTCTACTTCTTCTTCACTTAAATTAGTAGAGTTTTTAATAGTAATACTTTGCTCCTTACCAGAAGTAATATCTTTAGCTGATACATGTAAAATTCCATTTGAATCAATATCAAACTTGACCTCAATTTGCGGCACACCACGAGGGGCTGGAGGAATTCCATCCAGAATAAAGCGACCTAAAGATTTATTATCTTTAGCCATCTCCCGCTCTCCTTGAAGCACATTAATTTCTACTTGAGTCTGATTATCAGCTGCTGTAGAGAATTTGTTTGAAGCACTAGTGGGCACAGTTGTATTACGATCAATCAAAGGAGTTCTTACACTACCTAGAGTCTCAATACCCAAAGTAAGAGGCGTCACATCCAGCAACACCACATCATTTACATCTCCAGAAATAACTCCTGCCTGAACAGCAGCCCCAACCGCTACTACCTCATCAGGATTTACACCCTTGTGAGGCTCTTTATCAAAAAAGTCTTTAACTTTTTCTTGAATTTTAGGCATACGAGTCTGACCACCAACCAGAATCACCTCATCAATATCAGCTGGCTTCATGCCAGCATCCTTCAAAGCCTTTTTCACTGGAGTCAAAGAGTTTTCAATTAAATCATCGACTAACTCTTCTAACTTAGCTCTCGTCAATGTTAAAGTTAGATGCAAAGGATTGCCGTCTTTACTTTGAGTAATAAAAGGCTGATTAATTTCCGTCTGTTGAGCCGAAGAAAGCTCTTTTTTTGCTTTTTCAGCAGCATCTTTAATTCGCTGTAAAGCCTGAGGATCTTTTTCCAAATCAACCCCATTCTCCTTTTTAAACTCTTCAATCACCCAATCCATAATTCTCATATCAAAATCATTACCGCCTAGGAAAGTATCACCATTAGTCGACTTAACCTCAAACACACCATCACCAATTTCTAAAATAGAAATATCAAAAGTGCCTCCACCTAAATCATAAACAGCAATCGTCTCAGAACCTTTTTTATCCAAACCATAAGCCAAAGCAGCTGCAGTTGGTTCGTTCACAATCCGCTCGACTTTCAAGCCAGCAATCTCTCCTGCCTGCTTAGTAGCCTGACGCTGAGAATCATCAAAATAAGCCGGAACTGTGATTACAGCCCGCTCAACTGTCTCACCCAAATAACTTTCCGCATCCCTCTTAGCCTTGTTTAAAACCTTAGCTGAAATCTCTTGTGGTGTATATTCAGTATCTCCCACCTTAACCACAGCCATGCCATCCTTACCTTCTTTAATCTCATAAGACACATGCTTCATCGCTTTATTGACGGCGCTGTCTTTAAAACGACGGCCAATAAAACGCTTAACAGAGTGAACTGTCTTATCTGGATTTAAAACCATTTGTCTTTTAGCTGGATCACCCACAATCTCTTCATCGCCTTTAAAAGCTACGATTGAAGGATAAGTGTTGCGGCCTTCTGCTGTGGGAATAACTTTTGGGCTACCACCTTCCATGACTGCCACTGCAGAGTTAGTGGTGCCTAAATCAATTCCAATTATTTTTCCTGTTGCCATAAATACCTCCTTATTTGCAATTAAATTATTTGATTTTTAACTTTTTAAAATTTTAACAAAAACTTAGCAAATTGGCAAATCAATTGCCAGAGTGCTAATATTGCTTTCCAAGTCAAGCTGTTTCAGCTTTATCACCGAGGATTACTTTAGCGTGTTGAATAACCTTATCTTTTAGCTTAAAACCTTTACTTACTATGCCAATTACACAGTCTCCTTCACCTTGCTTATCAACCACTTCCATAGTCTCAAGATCATAAGGCTGACCAGCTACTTTAATTTCTTCGAGACCAAACTGTTCTAAAGCTTGCCAAATTTGTTTGATCACCATGTCTAAACCTGGATCATCAGTTTGCGCCGCAGCCTTGTCCAAATTTTCCAAAGCTGGGAGCAGGGCCTGCAAAAGCTCCTGATTAGCTAAACGCGCAACTGCCTGCTTTTCCTCTTGGCTGCGGCGCATTAAGTTTTGATAATCAGCAAAAGCTCGCTTTTCTCGCTCCTGAGCTTTCTCCAGCTGTTGTTTTAATTGAGCAAAGCCTTCTTCAATATCTAGTGTCTTTTTTTTATTTGATTGATCATCATTTTTTTTCGACATAAAAATTACAAGATTTTCTCAAAAATTATTAACAAAAAACTAAACCATTTCTTCAATTAAACTTTTAAAATATTTCATCAACGGCACTAAATAAGGATAGTCAAAACGCTCACTCCCTAAAACTCCTAAACGACACTCGTGGCCATGTGCTCGCACTGTAATAAACACGATGCTCACTGATTCCAAACGACGATCACCAAGTTCTCGACCAAAAACAACATGAACTTTATCTTGAGTAGAACACTTCTCAAAAATCTGATCCATAATCTGAGCCTGCTCAATTACTGATAAAACAGTTTTCATCACCTCAATATCATAAAACTCTGGCATTTCCAGCAAATGAGAATAGCCAGAATGAAATAACCTTCGTTTATCAGTCATAGCTAAACCTAAAGCTCGTGAACGATCTGCTAAAACTTTAGCCGATTCATGCATTAATTCACCCAATTGGCTCCGGCTTTCCCAAATCTTTTCCTTAGCACTCACTTCATCTGCCACGGACAATTCTTTTTCTTTCATTAACTCATTTATATAAAGTTTAAAGGCTACTGGAGTTGGCACACGACCGCCACTAACATGAGACTTATATAGATAACCTTGCTTACTCAAATAGACCATTTCATTACGAATGGTAGCCGGAGAAACACCAATGTTATATTTTTTATCTACCGTATCAGAACCCACTGGCTCAGCTGTGGAGATAAACTCTTCAATTACAGCCCTTAAAATTTGAATTTGGCGTGGAGTGAGCTCGATCATATAAATTATTATTAATAAATTCACGAATTAGTAATTAATAGAGGTGTTCATTTCTGAGGGGAAACCCCTCAGCGTTTTGTCTTCTAAAGAAGACAAAGCCTGCTCCCTTGTGAATAGGGTTATTAAACCCTGATTCACACTAGGGGGATATCCCCCTAGCACCCCTATTCTGATTTGTTCCCCGCAGCAAGCTGACGGGGTGTAATCAGAATAATTAAAATCTCTATTAGCAATAATAGAAACAGAGTGCTAAATTGTCAAGAGTCAAGTCACTTTCAGCTATCAAACATTATCCGGATAAACCAAAAATAAAAAAATATTAAAATTATTAAAACGAAAAAAGGCGGTTGGTTCCTTTTTGAACCAACCGCCTTAATAAATTTTTAATCACTTATATATCATCTGCAACTGAAGACAAAGAATCTTTTAGCAATCTCATATCCTTATTCGTCACTTCGCCGCTGTAATTAAAATCAGCTCTTGCACGGCAAACAGCTTTTCTTTGCTCATCCCCAGCTTGAACATTCAAACAGCCTTTAACAAAGGCAAAATCTTTAACATTAATCACTCCATCTTGCCCATCTATTGGCAAAGGCACATCTCCAGCATCTAGTGTCACCGCAGTAAAGTCGTAAAAACGATCAGAGCCTGTTGTAATAGCTATAAATTCGGTAATACCACATTGATCATCATCAGCTTGGTTAAGTGAACAAAATTCTTGACGGCGATGCATCGGACCTTTAAGGTAAACACGGTATAAACCAGTTGGAAAATTCTCTAAATCTAATGGTGAAACCATTCTGTAGTACGAATCAATTCCATTTTCAGCTAAGAAATACTCGAATGGATAATCTTCTCTAACTAATACTCCATTTCCCTGTATATCTTCAATTGCAAGATCAATCAAGATTGTTTGTCCTGATTCTACTGGATGAAAAATATTTACAGCATTCCCATTAGCATCATTTTCTACTTCTGGAACTCCGGCCAATTTGGTCAAAATGTTAATACGGGTAGTATTTTCTGCCACAGCTTCAGTTGGAGTTGGTTCTTTCGCTTGAGTAATAGTAGGTTGAGTCTGAGTTGGACTTAACTCTACTTGAGTTGGTTCTACCTCAGTTGGCTCAACTTTTGTCGGAGTTGGAACAGGAATGGAGTTTGGATCTCGACATTCTCGAGTAGCTGACCACCAATTCCATTCACTAGCATTTGAATAATCCAACCAACCATCATCGCTTTCTGGAATGTATTTTCTAAATTCTAAATATTCATTATTGTCAGCTGTACACCAAATCCAAGATTGATACAAATCTTTACCAACTTTAAAAGTTTCCATAGCATCAATGGCCTTACAAACTTGAGGTAAATTGCCAATTTCTTTCATCTCCTCTATTGTCCAGCCATTAGCATGCTCAGAATCCCCCCAATTCCAAGCTGAAGCTTTACTTGAATCAGGCATACCATCAGTTCCTTCAGGTTGGTAGCGAGTAAATGCTAATGTCCCGCCATTACACCAAATTGAATCCATATACATATTATTGCCATGCTGATTCTGGAATAAAAAGGTTGTTTGCGCTGTTACACTATTACAAGCATCAGGCAAGGCATTAATAGATATTCTACTCCAACCACTGGCTAAATCCCAATCTGGGAAACCTTTTTCTCCTATAGGAATTGTCTGAGTTAATCCAAAAGTACCATTTTTGCTATTTTCATCAGGACTGCACCAAAGACTTTGCAAATATGTTCCATTAGCTAATTGTAGAGCAGTCTGAGCTGTTACGCTTTTACAATCGTCACCTAAACCAAATGCACTTGTTTGCATAGGTTCATCATTTAAATTTGTCCCGTCTGCTGTTGGATGACCATTAGCCTGTTCATAGAGATAACGACTGTAAGCAATTTGACCATTATTGCAGGTTACAGAATTTGTATACTCATGAGATCCTAAATCTGGACGAGCAAAACGATACATAGCTAAAGAAGAAACACTCTCACACTCTGAACCAGGAAAGCCATAAGCTTTAGTTAATTGATCAATAGTTGTACCGACTGCATCTTCAGTTGTATAGCAAACCAATCCCTCTAAACACTGGTTGTTTCTTTCACAAGTTTGACCAATCTCTTTAGTCCCACCCACTTTCTGTTTGGTGCCATCATCTGCTACAGCCCCATCATTAGCATAAGTACCACAAATTGTTTCAGTAGGTTGACTTTTATTAATATAAAATTCAGCGCTAGCAATAGCTGTATAAGGTAATTCAATCAAATGAACTCCATTCCCAGTATCTTCCCAAGTACGGAAATGCCATGTCCAAACATAATTAACTCCATTGCGAGTTTGGTCTGGGTCAGTGTAGGTGTAAGCCTCACCATTAGCCCCATAAAGCTTTATAGCTACATTACTTAAACCTTGAGAGCTTTCAGCTAAAACATTATATGACTGTTCTTCTCCTTCTACTCTAAAAATTTTAAAGCTAGTATCTCCACAAGCAGTTTTCACTTCCTTTGGGGGTTCATTCCCTGGACCGCCTGGAGTGCCGGTACCAATGCCGTCATCTGCTGGAGTTTCTCCTGTTGGAGGAGCTCCTCCAGCTGTTGGTTGAACTGTTGGGATCGGCCCTTCAGGAGTGCCGACACAATCACCCTCTTCTAGTTCGATATTACTATCTCCTCCTATACATATCCTGCCTGAATCTCCCATACAATAAGGAATTTCATTTTCCCATTCAATTCTACATTGACTCGGACAATCATCTATTGAAAAGTCTAAACAACTCTTTTGAACATAAGTACAACCAGCACTTTCACAACCTCCTTTACTACTTATAGCAGAACAAGGTTTAAGCCGAGCTACCCAACTACACCCTCTGACAGGCGTACACTCTGCCTCAGTCCCGAATACATCACAACTTGGAACTGTTTCATAAGCCTGCTGCCGCACATCCTGACTTCTACGACTCAAAAACACCACTGTAAGCAAACCAATCAAGGTTAAAATAATAATCGCAACTGCAATGTAAATTTTTTTCTTGCTTATTTGACCAAAGGCAGGCAAAATTGAAGATTCTTTCTTATCTTTGTTTTTTTTATTTGTTTTTGGAGGCCTTTGTATAGAGTCCGTCATGATATGTAATTACTTAAATTAATAATTTACTAATTTTGATTTTAATAACTAAAATTATTTTTTTCTTAAATCTTCTCTTAAATCTTCTTAGTCTTTTTTAATCTTTTCTTTGATAATTTTTGCAATTTTTTCTATTTATCCAAATTCTGTTTATCCTAATAATAAATTTCTTAAAAAAATTAAATAATAGCCAATCCCACTAGCAGCAACACCAAGCCAAAAGGAATGGCCATTAACCATTGCTCTGGACCTGATTGAGGTAAAGTTGTAGGAGTGACCGGCTGATTATAAGTATTCGTGGTACTGGTAGTAGGAGTAGGAGTCGATGTTGGAGAATTAGTATTATTCGTGCTGGTGGTAGTCGGGGTAGCGGTTGGCGTGCTCGTGGCTGAGGGACTACCTAAATCTCCGCTAGAGCCAATTGTATAAGTACCTCCAGCATTAGCAGCACAAGTAGTATCAGTATTTAACAAATTAACAGTATCAGTAGTCCCAGTGATCAAAGCCATAATATTACTGTCATTGCGATCAGCTGCGCTGCAGCGGTAGGCTAAAGTAATTGTCCCAGAGGTTGCTTGAGGTGTTAAAGTTAAAGTAGCAAAAGTCTGATCACCACCGACTCCCAACATGTCTCCAAAATTTAAAGTTCCTGTCAAGGCTATCTCATTAGTAGTGGAGCTATCAACACTTAAATTCGGGAAAAAGGTACCATTAGCAGCTGAAATACTTACTAAACTACTATCATAAGTAACAATAGCCACAGCTGAATCAAGATTGTAGCTATTAGCATTACTTGAATTTAATTTAAGATCAACTGTCAAAGTCCCATTAGGATCGACTGTCCCTGATGATGGAGACATGTAGAAATTTGCTGCTTGGACTGACGATGCCGAGCATGTGGCTACAGTTATTAAACAACTTATGAATAGAGTTAAAAGGGGCAAGTGATATCTTTTTTTCATGATTCCTGTAAATTATTACTACTTAACTTGTACTTGTAAACTATTAGCTGATTTGAGGATATCCTTACCCCAATTTGCTGCTACTAGAGTTTGTTCCTTGTCAAAACCAAGTTCTAGAACTCCAGTCCCAGAAGTAGTCCCCGTTAGAGTAATGACTTCTATTGGTTGGGAAACATCAATTGTTTCTTCTGGATTTACAATCACCACTACTTTAACCTTACCTTTATCTTGATAAACATTTGTCTTTAAATAAGTGGTGAAAACATTGCCTTCTTGGACCTGTACATTAGTCAATTTCACTGGATCAAAAGTCAAAACAAACTCAACTCCATCAGGCTGCTGGCCTACTTCGAGCATGACCTTAGCCGTTAGCTGATCACCTACAGCGTATGTGGTTTTATTACTGGAGATAGACAAAGTTGCATCTTGGACAGCCGGAGCAGTCATTTCTGAAGTGGCTGGAGGTAAATCTTCTTGATGAACCTCCCCCGCTGAATCAGACTTTGGATCTACTTCCTTAACTTCACTCAATGAGCCTGTCCCTTGCAACTTATCAGTCCCTTCTTGCTGTACAATTTGTTCTTCATCAAGAACTGGATTTTTAGTCTGCTGTTTACTCTGCATTATGCTAAAAACAGCTCCGCCTATTACAATTAATAAGAGCAACAATAGTCCAACAAATATCTTGGGATCTTTTTTACTAGATTGACTTGATTGCGGAATAGAAGGTGTTGAATTTTCTTGCATGGCAGGGCTTTGATTATTAATTTGTCTATTAGTTGATAAAGAATTATTCTCTTTCATAAATAATATATTTTTTAATTTTTTAAATTTTAAATATAGTCATTATTCATTAAACATCATCAAGCTGATTACTTAAAGTATCAATTAACAATTTTAAGTCAATATTATTAACTACCCCACTATAATTAAGGTCTGCTCTAGCTACACAAGCAGGATCAGTAGTGGAAGATAAACAACCAACCAAAAAAGAATAATCTAGTTGATTTACCAACCCATCTCGTTCATCGTTTGGTGGTCGACGCAAATCGCCAGCATCTAAAGGAGTATCACTAAAATCATACTCATATGTAGAAACATCTTGACTATTAGCAGTAATATTTAAGAACTCATAATGGGCACATCTTTTATCATAAGTTTGACCCTGTTCACAAAAAGCATGACGGCGATGCATTGGTCCTTTTATCAAAATCTGATAACGCCCCGTTGGAAAATTAGCTAAAATTAATTGAGCTGAATAATAAGCCTCAGCTTCATTTTCCGGTATTGTATATTGCAAATCAACTTCAGTAGTGAACACATCTCCTTGATTATTCAAAAAAGTAAATACAGTTGGTAAACTTTGACCTGATAGTAGGGGTTGCCAAATAGTTTGACTGCCATCAATCCCTCGTTCAACCTCGGGAACTCCTGCCATCGCTAGCTTAAAATCAAAGGAAACTGTACCAGTATCCTGACCAGTGGGACCAAAAGGATTATCTCCTGTTGTCATGCAAATTCCATTGGTCAAACTCGATCCACTTGGGCATTGACACTGAGGATCTTGCTCTTCATCCCAAGAACCCCCTGATCCCAAACAATCAATCGCAGTTTGAGAACGACATATCCCATTTTCATCCCAAATCTCATCACAAGAACATTCCCCAAATGAATAATCAGCTAGTTTATTATCCTCACATTCTATTTCAGCAGGAGAACGACCAGATATACAACCGTTAGTCGGATCCCAGCACCTATTCTCTCCACAGTCACATCCATAATTCATAAAACTAGTGCTACATTGACCAAATTCAGCCCCACATAAATCCAAACAAGAATTTGAAGCGCTGGAATAAATTCCATCTGTAGTCTCACATAATTCTTGTTCTGTCAATTCAGAAGTTGTCTGGATTGTTCTGCAAGTTTGTGTAGTACTATCCCAGCACTCATCTGGTTGAGAACAATTACAACCAGCTGAAATTTCATCTAAACAATCAACATCATTTTCTTGAGTAGAACATATGTCCTTACAACTATTAGCAAAATCTTCTTTCCACTCACCGCCACCATCTTCACACGCAACCTGGCCTGGATACTTACAGGTAAAAACATCAAGCTCCATATCAACAGGACACTGACAAACATCATCTACCCAAGTTCCTCCACTATTCTCACAAGACTGTTGTAAGACAGATCCTTCATCAGAAGTACAGCTTTGTGCAACAGCATCCCAGTTTTCATTAGTGGGACAAAAACAACCCCATTGGCCATCGACTTGCTGCCATTCTGTACCCGAATTAGCCATACAAGAACAAGTATATTCCCCCCCAATTACGCTCCAAGCACCAGTAGCTGGCCCACCATACTCTCCACCAAATAAGCAAGCAGCTTTTTGTGGTGAATAACATTGTCCTACATAAAGACCATTATTAGTTCCTACATAAACATCATCTCCACAATCACAAATTTCAGTCTCAAGGTTATAATCCCCTCCTGAATCAACACAATTAAAATAATCTCTAGTCATGCACTGACGATATTCTTCATACCAAGTCTCAATAATCTCACAGCTAACACAGCTAGTACCAGTCCAATGAGGTTGATTACTAGGACAAATACAAGTTTCTGCTTCAGCATCCCATTCAGCTTCATATATTCCCATACAAGCCTGTTGTTCTGCAGATAATTCTTCTCCGCATAAATAATCAGTTGGATCAGCTGGATCTCGACAAACTCGTTCAATGCCACTTTCAGACCACCAATTCCAACCACTAGCATTGTTATAATCTAACCAGCCTGAATTCTGTAAAGGAATATACTTCTTAAAATTATAATACTCGTTATTTTCTCCTTGACACCAAAGCCAAGAACCATACTTATCACCACCCATAGGGAAAGTCTCCATTGCATCCATGTCTGTACAAGTACTAGGCAATTGCTTTTGAGTTTGTAGCTCTGCCAAAGAATACTCGAACCAATCAGTTGAATTTTCTTCTTGGGGGTATCCTTGAGCATCAGCCGGCATTATTCTTGAATAAGCTAAAACACCTTTACCAGCACTATTAGCGCTAGAGCACCATAAACTTTCAACAAATTTATCAGCACCATTTTCATCAACAAAAGCATAAGAAGTATATGCTGTTATCCCTTGACATTCAGTCGGCAAGCTTAAGTCTACTAAAG
>Ga0272443_10006981_pt1 | contig 10958 bp, 7 predicted proteins | sample SSMAcet12_FD_193581 | JGI IMG/M metagenome (GOLD analysis project Ga0272443, IMG submission 193581) | Marine sediment archaeal communities from Little Sippewissett salt marsh, Falmouth, MA, United States - SSM-Acet-12 | ecosystem: Environmental > Aquatic > Marine > Wetlands > Sediment ... | reverse complement strand
AGGATGCATCGGATGCGTAAAAAGCGGAGCCGTCCCTTGAGTATGCCACGATACAATTGACCAGCTGAGGCGATGAGGTTGCGATACAAAAGACCGCACCGCCGGCAGGTGCGCTGTTGTTCACAAACGTGCAGTTTATGAAAGTCGGACTGGAATTCTTGCACCTGACTGCTCCACCGCTCACAGTGGCGGTGTTGCGCACAAAGACGCAGTTCCTGAATTTGGGTGATGAGTTTATGCAGAAGACAGCAGCGCCTGACTTTTGATAGCCACCGCGGACGGTGAATCCCTCGATTACTGTCGCTGATCCTTCACCTTCCGAGAAGTAGAACCCTCGTCTATGGTATTCAGGCTCCCCGTAACATTCGATGATGGTATTGGCCGGACCGTCGACAGAAATCAGATGGATCGATTTACCCTGAAGTCGCAGATCGTTGTTACCCGCACCTGAGTAGATTCCCGGGCCAACCTCTATGACAGCACCTCCACTCGCTGAGTCGATAGCCTCCTGAATGGTCAGGAAGTCTTCAGGTACTCTGAGCCTGTCTGCAAAGGGTAACCGGGAGGGTTCCGTCGTCGAATCGCCCGAGCACCCAAACCACGCTAACGACATCAAGAGAGCAGTAGATGCGACGTATGCTGTTCTCTTCATCCCAATTATCCTGATTGCTATTGCCGGTTACTGAACAAGACACCCGGAGGATATCCACAGATTATACGGATGGGAGTTGATACTTGAGGGTCGGTATGTGGTTCTGCATCATTCAGACCCGGCCGAGACACCGGCGAGCCAACCTGTGGAGAAAGCTGCCTGCAAATTGAAGCCGCCCGTGTCGGCATCCAGATCCATCACTTCTCCAGCCATAAACAGGCCTCTAACAATGCGGGATTCCATAGTTCGAGGGTTGATTTCACTTGTCCTTACACCCCCCGCGGTGATGATGGCCTCATTGAAAGACCTGTGGCCAGTTACTTCCAGTCTGAAGTCTTTGAGCCAGTTTCTGAGAGACTTTCTATTCCCGGCAGTTAACTGGTGGAGAGGTTTCTCCAGAGATATGCCGACCAAATCAGCACATACTGGTATCAGCTTCATTGGCAAGAGCAGTTTCAAAAGTCCGCGAAACTTCATCCTGCCATGTGCATCTATGTCACGCATCAATCGCGCATCAAGTTTCTTGTCGTCAAGGGCAGGCTTGAGATCAATCGAAATGGAAGTGGTTTTGCCCGCGTCCAGCGCCTCAACCGCGAACTTGCTTAAGGACAGGATGACCGGGCCTGAGACTCCGAAGTGAGTAAAGAGCATCTCCCCGAACATCCCGCTCAGTTTCTTCCCATCCACGAAGAGTCTGACGGAGACATTGCGAAGACTGAGCCCCTGGAGTTCTTGAGCTGCATCACCGGACGTTTCAAGTGGTACGAGAGCAGGGCGAATCGGCGTAATCGTATGTCCAAGAGACCTGGCAAGCGAATACCCATCACCTGTGGAACCTGTAGCCGGGTATGACGCCCCGCCTGTCGCGATTACGACCTTGTCAGCAGAATATGACATCTTCTTTGATTGAGGCATCCCCTTAGCTTCACCGGAATATTCGAATTCGACCCGGAATTCCCCGGTTGAAAGTTTCCTGATTCGACGAACCCTGCATCGGGACCTGATGACAGCACCGTTTCTCTCCGCCCAGCCAGCCAGCGCATCAACGATTTCCTTTGCCTCATTGCTGACAGGGAAGACCCTTCCTCCCCTCTCGGTCACTGTCCGCACGCCCTCTCGTTTGAAGAAATCAAGCAGGTCTGAAACGAAGAAGCTGTTGAAGGCTTGTCTGAGAAACCTGCCGTTAGGTCCGAAGTGATCCAGAAAGTCCGCCAAAGGTGCGACGTTCGTGAGATTGCATCTTCCCTTGCCGGTAATCATCAATTTCCTTGCAGGACGGGACATTCTCTCGAGAATGGTAGCATCAGCCCCACGCTCTGCGGCTTTACCCGCACACATGAGTCCTGCTACTCCAGCACCTATGACGATTACTCGATTACCAGCCAAGCTGTGTCACCTCCGGCAATTCATCCAACATCAGGATGACAGGATAACATCATGTGAGGCAATCAAGCAACCTAAACCTGAGGGGGATTCGGCCTCTGTCAACTTCTGAGACTCTAATCGGCCTCACTGCTGTCCGGGTCAAACTTCAGCGAAGCCGAATTGACACAGTATCTGAGACCGGTAGGTTTGGGGCCGTCATCGAAGACGTGCCCAAGATGAGACCCGCACTGGCTGCAAAGCACTTCAGTTCGTGACATTCCTAAACTGTTGTCGGACAACTCACTTATGTTGTCCGGTGATACTGACCCCCAGAAACTGGGCCAACCGGAACCTGAATCGTACTTCTCATTGGAAGAGAACAACTCGGCACCACAACACACGCAGCGATAAGTCCCGTTCTCATGATGATCGTAGAACTCACCAGTGAATGCGCGTTCAGTTCCCTTCTGACGGGTGATCCTATACTGCTCCGGTGTGAGCACGGCTTTCCATTCTTCATCCGTTTTGTCAATCTTGTATGTCATGTTATTCCCCTCAGGTGATCCGGTTTGCGAGCAGGAGTACTTCTGTGCCATATCCGAGGCGGATGTCATTGACTGATCCGAAAGGTGCAGAATCAGCACCGCGGCAGCCACTATGAAAAGCGCCACCAATACCACAGATGATTTGTAACCCATCGCGCCTCCGTACATAAGCGTACTCGTTCTACACTATCCAACTTCAATGATACAGAAGCAGTTCCATATCCGGGGCTGTGATTGGCAATTGACATCAGGAACAGAGTATGGCTGTTATAGCGGATGATGTTGACCTGCGACCCGTGTGGCAAGTTACAGAAAAGGGGACCAACGCTAAGTTGATCCCCTGTAATTCGATTTTATGGAAGAGTCCTGATTTGAGGAACTGATTCCTCAAACCCGTTCTCCTCAGCCATTACCGTGGGCCACGGCCCCCGCGATCATTTCGTGGACGGGCTTCATTCACGGTCAGCTTACGACCCTGAAAATCCGAACCGTTTAGACCCTCGATGGCTGCACGAGCTTCATCCCCTGACGGCATCTCGACAAAACCGAAGCCTTTCGATTGACCCGTGTACCTATCCATGATAATGTTTGCACTGGTGACTTCACCAAAACCTTCGAACAGTTGGCGAAGATCGTCTTCTACCGCGGAATACGGCAGGTTTCCCACGTAGATATTCATCCTACACTCCGCTCTTGTTCATGCTGTTGCCGACAGCAAAGATCTCGACATGACAAGATCAACATGAACTAATAACAATACAAGATTCTGATACTATCTCCCCGGTAAACCCTGAATCAAGTTAACCCAGAGGTAAAATTCCTTCGAATGTTGTTCAGGGAGATTCGCGAACATGCCCAATTATACTCCACGGCCCATTTTTAGTCAACTGATTTTGAGGCAATTCCGGATTACGGTGAAGTGCACCAATAGCTCACTCCGTAACTAACGTTTCCTCAAAGATCTCTTTCCTGTCCTGATTGACCCAGAAGTCGATCGCGTATTCCCTGAGAGCCGTATAGTATAGAGGCGTGAACCCGCCGTGCTTGTTTTTCAGCTCGGATATTGTCTCCCGAACGGTTTTGACCACAGATTCTTTGACTACGAGCCTCAGTCTGCGGCCTTTCATGACGAACTCCGCAGCAGGTTTCGGATCATCGCCCACGACATTGATAGACCCTCGGCCAAGGCTTGCACCTGTAGCCGCCTGAAGCCCGTCAATGAGGCAACTGATGGGCGGTTCAAGACCGGTATAGCTGATAACCTCCAGATCATCTAATGAGGCTTCAAGAATCTCGCGCGCGCGAATTCCCATCTTGGCGCCTATCAGGGAGTACATGCCGAGGTGACGATGAAACTCATTCGTTATGACGGCGGCTTTCCATTCTTCGTATCCATGCTTCTCGATCAGACTATCAACGAATGGTCTGACATCATTGCGCATCTGCGCTGGATCGGACGGGAAAGTCTCGAATATGACGGGGATTCGCGGAGGAATCGCGGCAACGGCATCCAAATAGGCATCGCGGGACTTGTCACTGTCCCAGTCGTTTATCGTGTAAAGCGGAATCATAGCATCCGTCTCCTTGAGTGTGGCTATCGTGGGATCGATGATGAGCAACGCGACAGTTTCATCCCACGTTCGAAAGTGGCCGTTTTTCACGAGCTTCAGTACCCTATCATCTTCATGAAGCTCCGTGAGCAGGCGGCCTGCTGTGGATTCTATGCTGTAAATGTCATGCAACATATCTTCGTCAAAGCGAAGCAACTCGGAGTCATTCAAGTATACCGCGAAGAAGGGTATCCCGGATCTGAGAACTAAATGAGCGGATTCTTCATCCCTCTTCGTATTCCAACAATGCTCGTCACTACCCGGCGGAGAATCGGAATAATATATGGCGTCTATTCTGCCCAGAAGTGATGGTTTGGTCCTCAAGGCGTCGGCCAGATTAGTCAATGGCCCCAGGCAGATATAGGTTACCTTGTCATCGCGAATCGAGAGAGCATTCAGGATCGCGTCAACCGCACTGACTATAGTGTCACCACTGTCATATGGCTCGATACCCGACCACCCAAGGGAGTCCGACATCGGTCTCCACGGAGGTGCGGGGACGCTGAGTTCGCGACCGGTACCGATGAGAACGCCGGAAATGTCGTATTCACTCAACACACGAGCTATATTCCTGGCCCCCATTGCGGGTGATGCCGAGCCGTCAGACGCTACCACTGCGAGTAGATCCGCATGACCACTCTGGAGAAGAAGTATCAACGACCGCATATCATCAAGAGCGCAATCCATATCGATAATCATCGGAATTCTCACATCGTGCCCGAGAGATTTCAGCGGTGCCGATACGAAGAGCAGCAACAACAAAACAGTATATCGAAGAACATTCATGGCAGACTACCTTCCTCCTGATCTGCGATCTACGGATTACCAAATTTGGCACAACCGCGCCGCATTGTCAACATGTGAATTCGTTAATAGACTTCGAGCCGAGGTATCAAAAGTATGATTTCAGCAGAGAAACGTGAAGCTTGCTTAGAATTGCAGTTCAATCGTCGGAGTGATGGTAAGTCATGCGCGGTATTTCTTCCTGTTGAACTCGTAGGGGTTATCACTGTCAAGTATCTCCCGCTGGATCGAGTTCCTTATCTCGTGTACCAGAGAAGTACCCGACTTGCTGAGGCAATGAGATGCCGCCGCAAACAACGAGAATGAGGGCATGAGGCAGATGTCGTGCTGCCTCGCGAAGTTCTGGCATTCCATATCGAACCAGACATCACGATTGGTCGGAGGCACTTTCAAGGAGGCGTTCCCGACAAGAATCCCTTTCGGTTTGACCCGCTTGCCGCTCGAGTCGATAGCATCCTTGAGTTCCTCGATTTCTCTCAGCCTGATAGGACTCGATTCACTGCTTGAGACTTTCACGAAAGCCCGCTCTATGACATCCCCGCGGACACTTACCTCGAACAGATCACCGGTGTTCCGGCATGGACCTTCGGGGATACTGAAACCTATCAGTTCCATAGCCGTTCTTGCGGCAGATTCGAGGTCGGGACCAGCCTCAACCAGGAGATCAACCAGCCTCATCACTTCTTCTATCTTGCTCAGGATTCGCGCTTTTTCCTCTTCGAGGCCCTTCATCTTCTGGTCAAGTTCGTCTAACTGCTTCCTGTAGGGATTTATCACATCAAGTTGAGACTCGTACTCGGTTAACCAGTTTGGTCTTTCGAGACCATAGCGATCGTTATGAAGTACGCGTCTGAATGCCTGAATAAGCAGCTCAGCTTCATCTTGAACAAGGAACTGCGGAATAAGATATACCTGACCGGGCGTATTCTCGTAAGTGATCTTTGATATCGCGGCCCGCCTTGGCGTTGCTCCGGTATTCGCGACAACCTCGACACATCCTTTCCTGATGGCGTTCTGTGTCTGCAGGCAGGAGACCCCAACACTCTGGAAAACCCGTCTCAGAGGATGGTTCTGCATTTCGAATCGAATGGTCTTGAGATTTCGATACTCGAATAAGTACTTGCCGAGGAACTCCTCAAGCCAGAAAAACGCTGATACCAGGGATTCGGTGTATGATCCGGTCCCAATGCTGCTCTTTTTGCGAATCCTCAACTGCGAGTTAGGGATGTTTGATCTTATTACGAGGATTCCTCCATCGACAAGATGTCGCTGAAGGGCGGCTACAGCCGGCTTCACTGCAGACAAGTACTTGACGAATTCGTTTTCGGTATATGAAATGTACTCAGCTTCACTGATGTCGTTTCCATTAGATCGTAAGCCGTGCGCAAGCGCAAACTCCAACGGATTGAAGAACGCCACCTGGCAATCCTTGATCAGGGAGGAATCATGCATGAGATCACAGCTGTCTAATTCCGCTTTTACTGGCCAGTTGACGAAGATCTCTTCAGAAGGATCGTTCTTCGCCCTGTTGTCATTGACGGCAGAAGAAAGTTGCGTTGACTCCAATGGCATGCCTCTGATTTGATGTATAACCTTATCACACCGAGACAAAGGCCTTGCGGTTCCTGACGGAGCATACGTAGCCCATTCCGGTGCCCTTTGATACCGAATGGATCAGGTTGACTGTGCATTTCGTGCAGCCAGATCAGAGTGCAGATCCTGATGCGGGCAAAGGCTGGAATCAACCCAATCACTATGATATTATCGGAATATCTTCGCCATATATGAACGAAAAGTTAATTACAATCAGTTATAATTCATAAGCTTACAAGTTCCGCAAAACCGTAATTCGAAAAGCCTTCAAAAGCTCGTCCCTGCACCATACTTCGAGGACTTGATTCCAGTCGAGAGGCTGTGAATGATATTCTTGTTGCGACACGACTAAAATCGTCTAATATTGGATACATGGATTTCCCGCTTTTCTTCCTGGATTATTTCGGCAACCGGTTGCTTATCGCCGTAGTCGCGAGCCTCCATGTTTTTATCAATCATCCATTTGCGGTTGGCGCTTACCCCCTCGTTGTTCTACTCGAATGGTGGGGTTGGCGAAAAGGTAGTGCGGAGTGGGACAATCTGGCATACAAAATCACCCGGGTTCTTTTCATAATCACTACTTCTGTCGGAGCCTTAACCGGTGTCGGGATTTGGCTCACAACAGCACTCATAGCCCCATTCGGAATTGGAAGCCTGATCAGGGTATTCTTCTGGGGCTGGTTCTTCGAGTGGCTCGTTTTTATCAGCGAAGTGATCCTGATACTCATCTACTACATGACGTGGAAAAAGCTCGCATCCGGATTACACAAGAAGATCCATATTGGTATCGGGGTGACCCTGAGCGCATTCTCCTGGATCACGATGGTGGTGATCACGGCGATCCTGGGGTTCATGATGGGATCAGGGAAATGGCCCGAGACTCAGAGTTTTCTGTCGGCAGTGTTTAATCCCATTTATCTTCCGCAGTTGGCTTTCCGAACCACCTTTGCGATGATTCTCGCCGGTTTGTGTATATGGTTCATGTTATTCTTCTTCACCAGGAAGGCTGCTGAACTGCGCCGCAAATCTGTCCGGTTCGTTGCCATCTGGATGCTCGCCTGGATTCCGTTATGGATAGCGGCACTGGCATGGTACTGGAGTGTGGTCCCGGATGCTATGCTGGCGAACATAAACGTAGCCCTGCTGACGCAGAAGTTCATGCACTGGCACGAAACACTCGGCATTATCATGGCTGCGGCTGCCGGTGTGATCGTGCTGACGGTGTTGATCGGCTGTGTTACGCCAAGGTTCTTACCCCGCGTCGCCTTACTGATACCGTTCGTAATATGCGTGTGGCTGTTCGGCCACTTCGAAAGAGTAAGGGAGTTCGTCAGGAAGCCGTATGTCATTGCAGACTACATGTACTCGAATGGTGTGAGGGTTAGTGAGCTGCCCATCTTCCAGCGGGATGGTATCCTTCCTTACGCCACTTATGTCGACAACCACAGCGTCACGTCAACCAATGCGGCTGATGCCGGTCGAGACGTGTTTATGATTGCCTGCTCGAGATGCCACACTACTGTTGGCGTCAACAGCGTCATCGACAAATTCCAAGACCTTTACGGAGACGGGCAATGGGACGAGGGCGCGATGTCCGCATTTATCAGCAGTATGCACAACACCCGGACGTACATGCCCCCATTTCCCGGAAATGAGAAAGAAGCCAACGCATTAATAGAATACATGAAGAAACTGAGATCTGATCGCGAACCGATTTTCGGGGGACAGACAGCCTGGAGCCCGAAGCCGAGCTCCAAGGATAATGCCGACTGATCAACGGACGTAACTCTCTGAGAACGATGACAACATGACTTTGATGAACGTCATAGCTACTGCTGTTTCCGGCGCACCGATCCCGAGGGACCTCGAATTGCCTCTTCCGCTCGGCGAGTTCGAGGTAAAGGTTCTGCTTGTCGTTCTCTTCCTGGCCCATATATTCTTCGTCAACCTGATGATAGGCGGATCGGTCTTTTCGGTGTTCTTAGAAATCCTCGGACTCAAATGGGCCAGATTCGACTCCCTTTCGAGGAAAATCGCAGAGACAATCACCGTCAACAAGAGCCTCGCGGTCGTTCTTGGTGTCGGGCCGTTGTTGTGTATCAATCTGGTTTATACGTTGCACTTCTACTCGGCAAACTCGCTGACCGGATACGCATGGTTCTCGATCGTGCCCCTGGTGACAATTGCCTTCCTGCTGACTTATCTCCACAAGTATACCTGGGACAGGTGGGGCGGATCCCGCAAACGGCTTCACATCATCGTGGGTGGCGCAGCATCGTTTTTGTTCCTGTCGATACCGTTCGTCTTTCTCGCCAACATCAACCTCATGCTCTTCCCGGAGAAGTGGCACGAAGTCAGGGGCCTGTTTTCCTCACTCGGCGTAGGAAACGTGTTCCCGCGATACTTCCACTTTCTCACGGCCTCAATTGCGTTGACCGGCCTCTTCCTCGCTGGATGGTTCGGACGAAAGGGATACCCTGTAGAGGACAAACTGCCTGAATTCAACAGGCCCGAACTTCGACGCCTGTTTTATCGAATAGCCTACTATGCTACCATTGCGCAGTTAGTCTTCGGGCCGCTTGTGCTCGTGACACTTCCCTACTCCGGTATCAGCCTGGAACTATTTCTGCTGGTCGGCGCGGGTCTCCTGATAGCGCTAATGGTTCTATTTCTGCTCAGCAGGGAAATCAAAGCTTCTGATGTCAGGATTGGAAAGAGATATGCATTCGTCTGCCTGTTGTTCGGCGCGGTTGTCCTGATCATGGGAACAGGGCGTCACGTATACCGTGAATCGAGTCTTGCGGAGCATAAGAAACTGGTCGAAGATGAGACGATGAGATTTCATTCGATCGAAACCGCAGCCCGAATGAGGTTGGCCGCCGGTTTAGACCTTGGAGACGCTATCGGAGGACCATTGACGGGAGAGAAGGTCTTCAAGAACTGCGCCGCATGTCATGCTGTGGATCGCGTTCTCGCGGCTCCATCGCTTAAGGAAGTCTACTCTGTCTACAAAGATAACCCCGCGGGAATAATCGAATGGGCCAAGAAACCGGGCAGGAAACGACCAGAGTTCGCTCCTATGCCCTCATTCTCTCAACTCGGCGACGAGAAACTCGCACTGGTTGCCGACTACATACTTGAAATAGGCTCGGGAGAATCCGCAAATGCAGGTAATGTCACAGACTCTGTTTCCACAGATACTCCCGATATGACGCAGTGAGTCTGCTCGTTAACTTCACTCCTGACTCAGTTTAACAGGAAATAGACCAAACGAAGAAAAGATCGGGGTGAGAGGATTTGAACCGATCAAGTGCTTTGCATTGCAGCATGTTACATGAACTGTGCTGTTTTTGTGCTGGAAAAGGGAGCTTAGCAACCTCTCGTCTGTGGACATTCGGCGCAAGGTGAGCATAGACCATCGTGGTGGTGATATCAGCATGCCCTAGCAGTTCCTGTACCGCAGGCAATGGTGATCCGGACATGACAAGATGTGACGCGAATGTATGCCTGAGGTCGTGCAAGCTGCCTTTTACTCCCAGTTTCTTGCAGTATCGAATGAACTTGTTAGAAAGTCTCTTGTAACTCTTGGTCAACCTATACACGTAGGTGTTGTGTCTGTCAGCCGAGGATTTCAGTTCTCGAATGGTGTCGAGACAGGTATCGTTCAACGGAATGGTCCGGTCTCGCTTTCCCTTGGGAGTGAATCCGTCGTAGGATCTCACCCACAGCTGCTTGTTGGCCAGATCGATGTCCTTCCACCTCAATGCCCAGAGTTCACCCAGTCTCATTCCCGTGTTTACGAGGATTTTTATCGCTACCTGGAGATCGTAAGGTGCATTCCGAATGAGATGTTCAACCTCTTTGGCGGAAAAAAAGCGGATCTTGCGAACGATCTTGCCTGGAGGCTGAACACTTCCAATTGGATTCTTCTCAAGCAGATCCCACTTGACTGCTCGATTGAGGCATGCCTTGAGCGCTGTCAAATACTCCTTCTTCGTCTTCGGCGAACGATTTCTGAGACACGAGAAGAAGAAATCATCTACCATCTTATGATCGATATCTTCAAGATTGATCACACCAGCTTCGTCGAGGAATGTTCTCCACAGATTCAACTGATACCTGACATGGTTAGCATGTCCAGGTACGCAACTGTCCTCGACGTACAGCAAATAGCGATGAAAGACGTCCTCAAGTTTAGCTCTCCGCTTTGGCTTGTGGCCCGCGAGATCACCTTTGAATAGCTTGAGCTCGAGGTCTTTAAGAGCAATTTCGGCTAGCCGTTGATCCCCAGTTCGCGTGCTCTTCCTCCGTTGTTTGCCGTCAACCGAGTAATTGATGTACCAGATACCGTTCCGTTGGAAGAGAGTCGCCACAATGACCTCCTTGACC
>Ga0272443_10006978_pt1 | contig 10959 bp, 5 predicted proteins | sample SSMAcet12_FD_193581 | JGI IMG/M metagenome (GOLD analysis project Ga0272443, IMG submission 193581) | Marine sediment archaeal communities from Little Sippewissett salt marsh, Falmouth, MA, United States - SSM-Acet-12 | ecosystem: Environmental > Aquatic > Marine > Wetlands > Sediment ... | reverse complement strand
AAAGACAAAGGGATACAAGTAAAATCCAATATGATCTTGCGAAAAGAACTCATCTTGTATAAAAGGCATGAACAGTTGATCTACTATATTCTTTATCCGGTTGGTTTTGCAATCTTTATGGGGATTATCAATTCAAACATTTTTTCTGCCGTTTATATGGTTTCTATCATGGGGCCACTGTTTATGGCTATGCAGACTTCTTTTTCAATGAACCTGGAAGGAACCAGCATTGAAACAACACGGATGCTTCCCATCAGTTTAAAGAAATACGTTCAAACGAAATTATTTGTTCCTGTAGGCTTGAATGCAATCTTGTTGTTGATCACATTTATTGTGTTTGCTATCTTTTTGGATGCGTCTTTGTTGAGTTTTGTTTTGTTACCGTTTATTATATTGTTAGAAATTCTGGCTGCTATTTCCGGGGTTTATTTTATACTAAGACGCGAACCTCAAAAATTGAATAATCCAGGAGCATTTTTAAGGTCCGGAGCGTTCTTGGTTCAATATTTGATGCTGATGGTTTTGTCTTTGTTAACTTTGATTCCCCTGAGTATTATTATCCTGAATACGGATCCTATTCAATCCACACTCATTAGAACATTGATGATTGCTGCAGGTTTTACAGGTGCTACGATAGCGATTATTTTGAGTATGAGATTTTGGAAGCACATCAAACGTTTGATTTTAGTTTTGCAGTGATTAGTTTGTGAGGAGGGGATTTTTGGGCTATAAGTATGTAGAAAATAGGAGGAATAAAATGAGAAAAAAAGTGATGTTTGTTTTGAGTTTATTGATAATTTTTACAGTCGTATTATTCAGCAATAACGCCTTTGACGATTTTGATATCCAAGGACACAGAGGTTGTAGAGGGCTTTATCCAGAAAACACATTAGCGGGTTTTAAATACGCCATGGAAGAAATTGGGGTGGATACTTTAGAGCTCGATGTAGGAATCACCAAAGACATGGTGTTGGTTGTCAATCATGATACCTTCCTGAACCCTGAAAGAACGATGAAAGATGGCACTTTTATTGCTGAAAAAATCTACATCAAAGATTTGACTGCGACTGAAATCAAAGAATATTCAGTTGGAAGATTACGCAACAGGTTCTCTTTCTATAAGCAAAAACAACTTGATGATGAAAAAATGCCAACACTTCAGGAAGTCGTTGATTTGGTCAAGGATTTTAATTCGCAATCTGTGAAACAGGTTAAGTTGAATGTTGAGACCAAAATCAATGTTCTTGAACCTGATGAAACGTATCCTGCTGAAGATTTTGTTCGGCTGCTTCTTGAAATCATCGAGGAAAATAATATCGAAGACATTATTTCGATCCAATCATTCTACTGGAAAACGATTATGGATATCAAAGAAAAGGCTCCAAATATCAAAACTGTGGCGTTATTGTCCAACGCCAGACTGAAAAATTTAGAATGGTTTAACGGATTAAATCCTGACAATTATGATACTTTTGGCGATTTCATTCAAGCGTCAGGTGCTGATTGTCTTTCGATGAATTACAGGGATATAACTAAAAAACAAATTCAAGAGGTACAGGCTTGGGGCATTGAAGTGATTCCCTACACTATAAACGATGCACCTACCATGAGGTATTATCTTGAGCTGGGAGTTGACGGAATAATCTCGGACTATCCTGATGTATTAAAATCTGTTGCTGAGGCTTATTTTGGAAGCAAAGGTACTGAATAAATAAGATCAATAATTAGGAGCTGCTGAAAAACTCAGAAGCCTTACTAATTAAGACATTTCAGAGTATTTCCGTCTGTTTGGGTGCAAGTTTTTTTTAGGAATTACGCGAAAAAGCTTGTATCAAGAATCCCCTCCTACGGAGGGGTGGATGCGAAGCAGACGGGGTGGGTTTATACACAATAACGGGAACATCACTGTAAACGATATTTTCCCAAAACCCACCCCACCAGTAAACTGGTCCCCCCCTCCGTAGGAGGGGATTTTTCAGTTGCAAGGTTTTTTTTAAGTTTTTTCAACAGGCCCTGGTTAAAATTATTCGACATCCGTTTTTCGTCTTTAGAATCGGAGGTTGTTAATTATGGAAAACAATTTTAAAGATGTGAATAAGCAATCTTTTTACGTTAAGGGAATGACTTGTGCCACTTGCGCTCAAAATGTCAAACGAGCTTTAGATCATATCGAGGGAGTTTCAACGGCCTCTGTTAATCTGGCAACTGAAACAGCTTTTGTTATTTCTAAGAAAGATATTGCTTTTCAAGAAATAGAGAGAGCTGTTAGAAATGCCGGATATCAGGCTTTGGAAAGAGTTGACGAGAAAGATGAAGAAAAAAGGTTAAAACAATCCAAAAACCGATTTTTACTTTCGATTATCATTACTATCCCTCTATCTGTTTTGATGTTCTTTCATATGGCCGGTGTGATGATACCGGGTTATCTGTTAATGGAAATCATCTTTGGGGGGGTAGTTGTATTTTATACAGGGTATCCCACCATTAAAAGTGCTTGGATAGCGCTGGTTCATAAACACACCAATATGGATACACTTATTTTCATGGGTTCAGTAACGGCATGGTTAACAGCTATTTTAAAAATTTCCGGTTTGGATATTGCCTCATTTGGGGCATTGGGAGCTATGATTGTTGCTTTACATTTAACAGGGAAATATATAGAACAACGTTTGAAATACAAGGCTGCAAAAGAAATTAAAGCTCTCATGAATCTGCAATCAAATGAAGCCACAATCATTCAAGGGGAAAAAGAGTTCAATGTACCGGTTGAGAATCTAAAACCGGGAGATGTTGTTATTGTTCGTCCCGGAGAGAGAATCCCGACAGACGGTTTTTTAATGAGTCAAACGACTTCTGTGGACGAGTCTATGCTAACGGGAGAATCCCTGCCTGTGAAAAAAGAGAAAGGTAATCAATTGACAGGTGGATCCTTAAACTTAACATCATCCATTCGTCTTGAGGTCAACAGAGAATATTCTGACACTTTTTTATCTCAAATGGTTTCGCTTATTAACGAAGCTCAGGGAACGAAGGTTCCTATCCAAGCTTTAGCAGATCGAATAACAAGATTTTTTGTGCCATTTGTCATTGCAGCAGCCTTAATAGGGGCAGCCCTTTGGTATTTTAACTTCGACATGTTCTACCCCATGTTGGAATCAGTACGTAAAGTTTTACCATGGATACTGGTGTCGGATAGTCCGTTGTCGTTTTCAATTTTTGTGTTTGTGTCATCCATTGTCATTGCCTGTCCTTGCGCTTTGGGTCTTGCCACGCCCATGGCGTTGGTTAGTGGAATGGGTCGGGCAACAAAGAAAGGTATACTAATTCGTAATTCCGAGGTGGTTCAATCTATTGGAAAAACGGATGTGGTTGTTTTAGATAAAACGGGTACTATTACTCAAGGTGTCCCAAAGGTTGTAGAACACAATTTGAATGAAAAACAGGCACATATCGTTGCTGCTATTGAATCTCAATCCAATCATCCACTTGCAAAGTCAATTACTGAGATTTCAGAGAATGAGAAAATGATTAAAATAGATGATATTGAAGAAATTTCAGGCACAGGGATCATAGCAAGTTATAATGGAAACAAATACTTTATCGGAAGACCGAAAGATTATTCGGAGTATGAGAAAAATCTTGAAAAAGGACAAACCGTTGTTGAGGTAGCCGTTAATGAAGAGATTGCGGGTTTTCTGGCTATTGAAGACCCTTTGAGAGAAGAAAGTATTAAAGAAATTGAATTACTTAAAAAGAAAGGACTTGAAGTAATAATCGCTACCGGTGATAACAAAACAACAGCTCAAAAGATAGCTGATAGAGTAGGCGCTGATGCTGTATATGCTCAGTTAATGCCGTCTCAAAAGGTGGATATCATCAATAACCTTCAATCAAAGGGTTATCAGGTTCTCATGGCGGGAGATGGGATTAATGATGCCGCGGCCTTACGAAGTGCTGATATCGGTGTTTCTTTTTCAACCGGAACAGACTTGGCAATGGATAATTCGGATATTGTGGTTGTTAAGGGTGGTATTTCAGGTATACGGAATACAATGGAGATTTCAGACAAAATGATGAAAGTTATTCAGCAGAACTTATTTTGGGCTTTTTTCTACAATGTTATCGCCATTCCTGTAGCACTCATGGGTTGGTTACACCCGGCGATCTCTGAAGCAGCCATGGGAATTAGTTCGATTACTGTAGTTTTAAATTCATTAAGAATCAAGAGCGAAAAGAAGAAAGGAGAAGAGGATATGAAATATACTGTAACGGTTAATGATATGAATTGCGGTCATTGTGTAGCAACGATTGATAAGGCATTGGAAAATGCGGGGATAACTGAGAGAGAGATCAATTTGGAGGCAAAAACGGTGACGTTTGATGCCTCGCATATTGAAAAGGGATTGGAAGCTATACAGAATGCTGGTTATACGCCTGAAAAATAGTTGAGGAAGGGGGCAAGTATCAGCGATCCTGCCCCCCTGGGTTATGATTAAAAGTGATGTTGAGTAAAAGCCCTCTTCCTCTGGAAGCTGGAGCAAAAACGCTTTTTAGCAATTTTAGAGAGACAAAACTTCATTTATAATTAAAGAGATTGAGTGAGTTTTCTGTATTTATCGCTAACAGTATTGTTCACGTTATACTGTTTGGCCCCCCCCTCCGAGGAGGGGATTATTAATTTTTTGTATTATTATTTTTCTCAAAAAGACTTTAAAGATCAAATTTGACTTTATAAACAGCCCTTTTTAAGGGCTGTTGTACAATAGGGGACAGGGCCACTGATACGATAATCAGCGTACCTGTCCCCTATTGTACAAGTGGTCTTGGCCCTGCTTAAACTTCTAAAACTACTGCTTGATAGGGTTTTAAAATTATTGTGTTTTGGTTGATTGAAAAGTGTTTAGGATAATTATTAATGGTTATTTTTAAACAGTTTTTGCCAAGTAATGGATTAAAAAATTCATTTTCTTCTTCCGAAACGTTGAGTATGATCAGAAAATCGCCTTTTTCATCAAATCTTCGATAAGCAAAGATTTCATCCTTTGAATGCAATAATTCATAATTTCCAAAAACCAAGGTAGGATTCGTCTTTCTGATTTTGATCATTTCCTTATAATAATTAAGTACTGAATCGCTCTTTTTAAGGGAGTTGGCTACGTTTATCTCAGAACATGCTATATTAGGTTTTATCCATGGCTGAACAGTTGAAAATCCTAAGCTTTCTGAATTATCCCAGTGCATGGGACTTCTTGAACGGTCTCTTCCGTGTTTTTGGATTTCTTTCATGATGGTGTGTTCATCAATTCCCTGATTTTTTTTCTCTCGATAGAGTTTTTTTGCGGAAATATCATCATAGTCTTCGATGGCTTCATATCGTGTGTCTGGTAATCCCAATTCATCACCTTGATAGATGAAGGGGGTGCCTTCCAGTGTCATTAAAAGGGTTGCAAATAACTTTGCTGATGCTTGTCTGAAATGATTTTCGTTGCCAAAACAAGTGACGATTCTGGGCAGGTCGTGGTTTGAAAAACAGATACCGCTCCAACCTTTTTCATGTAGTCCTTTTTGCCAATTGGTGATAATTTCTTTCAGTTTTCTCGGGTTTTTCCCATAAGCTTTATAGTAGTCAGTATGTTCAAAAGTAAAGACCATATCCAGTTCTCCATGATCTTTAGCTGTGAATTTAACGGCTTTTTCGGGATTGATGTAACCGCATTCACCAATGGCTACACAGTCGTGGTTTTTAAAAGTTTGCCGATTCATTTCATTAAAAAATTCATGTACTCTTGGACCATCTACAAACTTCGTGTGACTAAAAACGTATTTTTCTCCTTCTTTAGGTTCATTATCGGGTAAGCCGGGAACTTTGGAAATCAGGTTAATGGCATCCAAACGAAAGCCATCCAAACCTTTATCCAGCCACCAGTTGATCATTTGGTACAAATCTTTTCGAACAGCTGGATTCTCCCAATTCAAATCAGGTTGAAAGGGGGAGAACAGGCCCAAATAATATTGAACGGTTGTTTTATCGTAAGTCCAAGCGGATTCGTGAAAATAACCTGCCCAGTTATTGGGTTCTTTACCATTTTTTCCGTCACGCCAGTAGTAATAATTCCTGTATTTGCTATCTTTTGTTCTGGAAGAGGCAAGAAACCAGGGGTGTTCATTTGATGTGTGATTGATTACCAGATCCATGACTACACGAATGTTTCTATGGTGTGCTTGATCCAGCAGTTCTTCAAAATCTTCCATCGTTCCATATGTTTCATCGATGGCGAAATAATCAGATACATCATATCCGTTATCCTTCATTGGAGAAGAATAAATCGGGGAGATCCAGATTAAATCCACACCAAGATCCTTTAAATAATCCAGTTTGGAGATGATCCCCTGAATATCTCCCTTACCATCACTATTTGAATCTTTGAAACTCTTGGGATAGATTTGATAAGCAATACTTTTTTTCCACCAGTCCATTTTGTCAGTCCCTTCATTTTATTTCAATGCGAATTATACCATTTTATATATTTCATGCGACAGTCTGATATAATTCAATGTATTTATTAGCAGTTGATGGAGTTGATAATTCTCCTTAGATTATTGCTGACAATCTGAAGGGAGTGGTTCTGTGAAACATTATTTAAAAGTTCTTGGGGTGTTACTGATTCTTTTAATAGTATCCTGTCAAATGCCTTTACCCGGGCCAGGAGGCGAGGGCTTGTTTTCTCTTGTTGCCAATTGGGGGAGAACCATTGTAAAAACCACGGATAGTGAAGAAGGTGTTTTTATCCATCCCACTTCTGACGGTGGTTTTGTCTCTTTAATGGAAACACAAACTGATAATACCGAAAGAATGATTATAACCAATGTTAAAGCGGTCAAGTTAAATGCAACAGGCGAGAATGAATGGGTTTTTTCGCCGGCCTTTTCAGGAACTTCACAGAGAACCGGGGTTTTTATTCTTCCGAATCCGTTTTCTCAGAATGGTGAATATTTGATCGGAATTCAAAAGGTGAATTTAGTTAATTATGATACAAATGTTGAGCTGTTTTACGTAGATATGCAAGGAAAGGAAATTTGGAGTATGGTATATCCCGGTTCAGGACTTGATCTTTTAAACGGGGCTTTGTTTACATCTGAAAATACCATCATGGCTTATGGCAGAACTAATTCTGCAGATGGTGTTTTTGAAGGAAGAGATCAGTCAAATGGTGATGATGGCTTTGTATTGGAAATCGATACCTACAATGGAGAATCCAGACAAACTTATTTTTATGATTATCAGGAAAGGGATAATGGGATCAAAAGAATTTATCAAACACCGGACTCCCCTGAACTTTTCTTTGTGGGAGAAGCAGCTAATTCAGCGGGAGTACAGAAAATCTGGTTGATGCGGGTTTATGATTATCAACCGACTTTTAAATCACAAACATTGTTGTTGAACGAAGATGATGTTCATTATTTCTTTGGTGGAATGAGGAGAACAGGCCAGAACGAATATGTTATGGCTGCTACAAAACGAACCTTTGATGAGGAGCAAGTGGTCTTTATTCAATTCACTACCAATGCTTTTTTACCGGAAATGGAAGTGGAGATTAAAAATGCTCATGAGGTTAACGAACTGATACAGGGAGATGCGAGAGAACGCAGTATTGGATTCTCACATTTTACAGACGGTCAATCAATTCTTGCCGGAGTTAAGGCTTATAACGATGTATTAACTATTAACAAATTCTTTTTAATCAATACAGTAACTTATGAGGTTAGAGAACAAAATTATCAATATAAACAAGGTGTTATCTATAATCATTTAAGCAAAAAAGGTGATCCTCAATCTTATGGATTGACAGGTTCGGTTCCTTCGGAGGAAGCTGCCGGTGATGAAAGAACTGCCGGTGGAAGGGCCTGTTGGGTGGAAGGATTATAATAAAAACCTCGTATAAATGAGATTTTTCGGTTTTCAGCAGGCCTTAAAATATGAGTTGAACTAAAGTAACAATCATTCGGGGGACAGTCCCGGCGATACGGAAATCGCCGCTACTGTCCCCGCTAAGAGAATAAAAACTGTCTGATTGTTTTGTTCAACTGATATAGTAAAAAATCTGAATTACTCAGCAGGCCTTATTTATTCTTCACTATCCTCTTCAACAGGTAATGGATAACGTGATTTGCATTCTTTACAATAACAATGCTCACCATGTGTTTTTGTGTATTTCACATAGAGTGTTGCACCACATTTTTCGCATTTATAGTCTGTGGGTTCATCCCAGGAAATAAATTCACAGTCTCCACCGTTATAGGTGTTGTTTTTACAGGTATAGAAAAATTTTCCCCGTTTGCTTCTTCTTTTTACAACTTCAGCTCCACAGTCAGGGCATTTTCCCCTGGCTTTTACATCGATGTTTTCGGTGTATTTGCAATCCGGGTAATTGCTGCAAGCGATAAATTTTCCGAAACGACCAATTTTTTCAACTAATGGAGAGCCGCATTTTGGACAATCCCGGCCAATTTCTTTGGCTTCTTTTTTGGTTTGTTCCTGAAGTTTTTCGGCATCTTTGAAATATACCGTGTCTTTTTCCATGTATGCTTCTATGTCTTCCGGTACGGAAAGATTAACTTTACACTTTTGACAGGTTAAATATGGGCCGTACCTGCCAACACGCATTTCCATGGGTTTTGAGCATTTTTTACAGTTCACATTGGTTTTCATATCCACGTTCAGGTTCTTAGACTTGATCAACTGATCCATCTTTTCAAGGGTAGGTACAAATTTATCGTAAAATTCAGTCAGAACTTTTTTCCAGTCAATATCTCCAATTTCTACGTAATCCAAATCACTTTCCATCAGCGCGGTAAATTTCTTTTGTATGATTTTCGGGAAATGACCGGTTAAAAAGTGATTCACGACTTTTCCCACAAATGTGGGGGCGATGGTCTTAGCTTCACGTCTAACATAATTTCTGGAAAACAGTGTTTTGATGATGGATGCGTATGTACTGGGACGTCCTATTCCATCTTTTTCCAACATCTTCACCAGAGTAGCTTCTGTAAAACGGGAAGGTGGCTTAGTGAAGTTTTGACTCATGTCCATTTTGTCCAGATTGACTGGCTGTTTTTCCTTCAAATCTGTTTCAAGAATCTTTTCAGAATTCTTTTGGGGATAGAATTTTTCAAAACCATCAAATATCTGCTTACTGCCCTTTGCTTCAAATATGTATTTGGAAACTTTGTCTTCTATTTGAATCTTTTTGTTCATATATTGAGATGGTGTGGATTGGGATGCCATGAAACGGTTCCAGATCAGGTTGTAAAGCTTGAACTGATCCTTTTCCATGAATGCTTTTACAGATTCAGGTGATTTTTCCGGGTAGGTGGGTCGGATTGCTTCATGGGCATCTTGCACGTTAGATTTCTTTTTGTTAAATGTTCTTCGTTTATGATAGTTGGCACCATGATTTTTTTTGATATACTTCTCAGCACCGTCCAAAGCCACTTCGGAAAGTCGGGTTGAATCGGTTCTCATGTATGTGATAAAGGCAGTTTGACCTTCAGGAGTTTCAATTCCTTCATAGAGTTTTTGAGCAACTTGCATGGTTCTCCCCACATTAAATCCTAACAAATTCGAAGCTGCCTGTTGCAGAGTGCTTGTTGTAAATGGTGCAGGAACATTTTTGCTGACTTTTTTATCCTCAATACTTTTTACTAAGAAAGATGAATGATTTAGTTCCTCTTTAATCTTTTCAGCCTGTTTTTGGGTCTTAACTTTATTCTTTTCAAGGGTTTTCCCACTTATTTTGATGAGATCAGCTTCCAGTTCACAAAATAATCCCTTGAATTTCCAATACTCTTCCGGAACGAACTTGACAATTTTATCATCCAGTTCACAGATGAATTTTAAGGCAACGGACTGAACTCTTCCCGCGCTTAAGCTGTTCATCCTAAGTGCTCGCCACAAATAAGGACTGATTTTGTAACCCACGATTCTATCCAGTATTCTTCTGGCAAATTGTGCTTCGACTTTAGATTTATCAATGGGTCTGGGATTTTTGATGGCTTCGTTAATGGTATTTTTTGTGATTTCAGAGAAGATTACTCGGTTTTTTTCACTCTCGTTCAAACCCAGTATTTGAGCAATATGCCAGGCAATAGCCTCTCCTTCTCTATCCATATCTGATGCCAGAATCACGTCTTTTCCCTTTGCTTTTGATTTGATATCTTTAATAACCTTTTCTTTTCCCTTCATTGTTACAAAAACCGGCTCAAATCCCTTGTCTATTTCCACTCCCAGTTCTGAGACGGGTAAATCTCTGATATGTCCCTTTGAAGAGATGACTTCGTAGCCTCTTCCCAAATACTTCTTAATGGTTTTGGCCTTTGATGGGGACTCAACTATAACTAAATGACTCATTTAAGGTGTTTCACCTCTTTCAATAGTTTGTCGAATGACTCTTTTTTGTTGCTTTCTATGTATATTCTCACAACGGGTTCCGTGCCTGATGCTCTGGCAAGAATCCATGTGTCAGCGTCTTGGTCTTCAAGCTGGAAGCCAATGCCGTCCATATCCAATCTTTCTTTGATTTTAAAACCACAATACTCACTTTTTTGGGATTGAAAAGACTTGATTATCTTTTCTTTTTGCTCATTTGTTGCCAATTCTATGTTCAAACGAGTGCTGTGGAATTTCCCGGTGATTTTTTCAACATCTTTTCTGATCTCACTAAGTTCTTTTCCTTCAAAAGCACGCATTTCTGATGCTAACAGACAAGCCAGAAGGCCATCTTTTTCGAGAATATGATCTTTAATGCTCAATCCACCGCTTTCTTCTCCGCCCAATGCGTATTTACCTGTGGATAACAATTCACCGATGAACTTAAATCCCACCGGCGTTACCGTGGTTTTATGATCAAAATGTTTGGCAACTTGATCCATCATGTGAGAAGTGGCAACACTTCTGATTAA
>Ga0272443_10006977_pt1 | contig 10961 bp, 13 predicted proteins | sample SSMAcet12_FD_193581 | JGI IMG/M metagenome (GOLD analysis project Ga0272443, IMG submission 193581) | Marine sediment archaeal communities from Little Sippewissett salt marsh, Falmouth, MA, United States - SSM-Acet-12 | ecosystem: Environmental > Aquatic > Marine > Wetlands > Sediment ... | reverse complement strand
CATACGTCTCTGTGAATGTCACCGTCTCCTGTGGCTCAAGCTCGTATATCTCAACTTCTTCACCCATCTTGATCTCAATCTCGGTAACATAGTGGCTGCTTGTGGGTCCACCGTGTCTGATGGTGACTGTGAGAAGGTCTCCTTCTGTGTTTGCCATTATTTCTAGGTCTGTTACTGTGGGTACGTCTGCTGAGACCATGGATATGCTCATCACTGAGAGGATTATGAAGAGTATGACTAGTCTAGTATGTTTCATGCCTCTTCTCGGGAAAGCACTACTCTTATAGTATTGCTATGAATAAGCGTCATCGGAAAATAAAGTAAGGTTTAAAAAAGGGGGCTACGGATGTTGCTGGATGCCCAACCAAATAAACCAGCTACAGTGGCTAAACACAAGATACGCAACAATTATAGAAGACTTACAAACAACAATCAGCGGCGAGACAAACGAAAAACTACTAGAATTACTAATGCTTAACCAGCAGATACAGGCACAGATGATGATAACAATCCTCGCCAACCAAGAACAACAGCGACAAGAAACCGATGGCCATCTCATGGAAATAAGCCAATTCCTCCAAGAGATAGTATCCAGCCACATCAGAGAAGCAGAAAACTTCGAAAAAATCAGATAACCGGGCACATATATTTATCGATAGAGATAATATACCCAATAGGATGGTTCAGGGGATGCGCAACAAGAGAGTACACTACAAAGTCATCGAAAAGGCACATAGACTCATCAAGAATGGTCAAGTAGAGCAACTTGATAATGGCAGATATAATGTCATCGGGGACCATGGCACCTATAATGTGGTGGAAACCCCTGAAGGTGAGCTTGCCTGCAACTGTCCTGGGTACCGGGATAAGGGTAGTTGCAGTCATAGCACAGCTGTTATGATGTTTACTGGTAAAGCCAAGTACCTGTAAACCTTGAAAGGTTTACTTTTTATCTTACCCTCCGTATATTGTAAATTGACGGATATTGATATCCGAAGAACAGACCACAAACCTCGAAGCACAGAGTGTAACAAACGTAGTACACTTTTACAGAGAGGAACTCATCAAGATCGATAAAGGCGAGAAAGCCACAGAACACTTTAACGAGCGCCAACGAAAATCACTTGTAAAACAAGGGGTTCTTGAGCGAAGCTATGGCCAAGGTGGATGTAGGCTTGAACTCAGCAAGATGACCCGACGAATAATGCGGGAACAAGCCTAGACATTCCGGGTTTTTATATAAGGTTCACAGAAAATAGTATTGAACTAATATGGATGTCGATCTAGAAAAGGGAAAACGTGTAACCATAGACCTAGATGAAGTCATAATTCGCAGCGATGGGACAAAAGCCACCATGAGAGAGTTCGTCAAGGAAATGCTAGTGTATAACTCAAATTTCCACATTGAGACGAGCCCAAAGGGTGAGACATGGTACCTTCGTAAAAAGGAAGAAGAGTAGCGTATTTTATAGACTAAATAGGTTTCACAATCTGGTTACAATAATAAATTTCTTGAAGTTTCTAACCCATGGTTAGTCAATAGTATTGGAAAGATGAATAGTCCACATAGCTGAAAAGGTCTATTTGTTGGTCCGCACCACATTTCCAAGCTTTTGAGCGATATTAGATGCTTTATCATAGACCTCTTTAGGGATCACTGGAAGATGCTCTGGTAGTATATCATCGAGCATTCCATGTTTTGAAACCACTGAACCAGCTGCACAGTCTTTCCCATAGCCACAAGTATAACATTGGCTTACCCCAGGTACCTTGAGTACGCCTATGGGTTCTGCCATGTAGTTGCTTCTGAACATTTTTCTAATGTATTCCTCGACTGGGTTGGTATCGCCTCCGTCTGAGGTTATTATAGCGTTGAGTTTTCCAGCCAAGGGGAAGCGTTCCCTGTGTCGGAGGCTAAACGTACGTTCTAGGAAGGCGTGACCAATTGCGTTAATCATGCCATAATAGTTGGGTGCCCCAATTACGATGGCGTCTGCCTCAAACATCTTGTCCCGGATCTCAGCCCAGTCGTCCCCAAGGACACATATATTGTTACCAGCACAGAGACAACAGCCACGGCACCCTAGAATTGTCTTGTCTCCAAGGCGGATATACTCGTAGGGTTCGCCTGTTTTCTCTAAAAGATGTTTCATCAGTTTCTCTGTTGTGCCGCTTGTGAGTTTTCCATCCCGATATTTTTCGGGTCTAGCGCTTGCGTTTATTCCCAGTATCATGTTACCAAACCATGGGGATGTAGCCTTGTTTGATGTAATCACTTATGATGCTGCCCACGTACTCTACCTTGACACCCAGCTCGTCGATTTTTTCACTGATGCCATCCCGGTCACTAATGGCTTTACATGCAAAACTCTCACTCAAGCCTGCTATCTCTATGGCTGCATCAGCTACCTCGGCATCTTGTTCCAATAACTGCTCACTTGGACCAAAATAGACAACCTTTACCTCGTCCATCCAGCCTCGTTTGATGGCGTTATAGGCATACATCAAGCCAGTTAGTGCCTTGGCCTTGTCTCCTGAAGCGATTATAACCAATAGTTTACTACTCAAATCAATCACGTTGACAAGAAGACGGGTGAATAAAAATAGAAGTAATATTGTTAGGCGCGTTTCCCGTATTTGCCCCAGCTAGCTATGGTTTCCATGTTCTTCCTTGTTTTGGCGTCGGGTATACTCTTGGCCTCACCAACAGTAATCAGTGCAACTGGTCTCATTTTTTCGGGTATCTCAAGTAGCTCCCGTAGTAAGTCCTCTCTGTTAGACTGACCCATCCAGCATGTGCCTAACCCTAGGTCCCATGCAGTCAATACCATATGCTCTATGGCGATACCTAGGTCATTTTGACACCAGTTAGGTGATTCCTCTGTATCAGCTAACCCGACGATCATGAGTGGTGCTTCCTCTGCCCAGCTTTGTTTTGCTAGTTTCTTTATCATCGTTTTGTCTTTGACTACGATGAAATGCCATGGCTGTCTGTTGCTGGCGCTGGGTGCTAGGCGAGCTGATTCAAGAATTTTGTTGATCTTTTCCTTTGGTACGGGGTTTGGTTTGTAGCTTCTGATGCTTCTACGGTTTTTTATTACATCACTGAACTCCATTTATATCATGTAGAAAAATACATGAGGGATAATAAGGCATCCCTCAGGAAATATCGTCTGGGTTTCTCGTAGAATCCAGTGTGAGATTTTATTATGAGTTTATTTACACAAATTTTGGAGCATGTATGCCCCTCTCATGTTTTTAGCTAGTCTCTTGGACCTACGAGTCCCTTGGTGTACTCGTCGAACACACCGGGGCAATCCTCTGCCTCATATGGGCCCTGCCACCACTCGTACAGGATAGAGTTCTCAAGAGCTATCAAGACATGTGGAACACCTTTGGGTGTTATGTGAACCTCGTTCTCATGTAGGGGATATTCTACAATTTCGGAGCCGATTTTCTTAACTACCATTGCTGATCCACCGAGGAGTACGGTGAACTGATCCACTGAATGTATATGATTACCTCTGTATGCTCCTTTCAGTGTTTCAAGATAAGTACACCATTTACCATCAACATCTGCACCATAACCTACTCCTACCTTGGGTCTAGTACCCCATTCCTTCAAGTCAAGTCTCATTGATATTACCTTGCCCTATGAGGATGGAGGGCGATATAGAATTTTCGTGCACCTGTTTGCGTACGTATAGACCTGATGTAATGTGGTAAATCAAATTAAAAGCATATATTGGCCATTGTATGCTCAACAATAGCGTGTATTTGGATGACGAATTGTTCCTAGAAAAAGAGAGTTTGTACCAAGAGAACTAGAATAGAGCTCCCGTTTTTCGCGTATCTTTGTAGGAACCGTAACCGTTTGAGTCTACAATAATAATGTGGTGGGAACATTGATTCTATTACTAATTCGCTCTCAGGTTAATCTGGGGTATTAAGGCGTCTTGTTATATACCGATTTACACAGTTTTTATTGATTACATTGGGTAGGAACAAAAAGTATGACGGATATGAGGCTTACCAGTATCTTGAACCCGGGAGAGATTATAAGGAGTTTAAGCTACGAGAAGCTGTTATCGATGAATGGTGGGAGCCAGTAGAACTGAGCAAGACCGAGGAGGAAAGATTCGAGGAAATCATGGAAAAATCCATAGTGATGGACTTACACGCCCATCCCGATATCAGTGCGGAGAACCCGTATGAGATTCGTGAGATGGATCAGGAGGGAAGAAACTTCATCGCATACAAGGCACTTTCTGATAGTGGCCTTGACTGTGTTTTCGATAATATGATGGATGGCAGTAGCTTTGTAAACACCAAACATGGGTGGGACTGGAATAGCACAGTACATGACCTTGGAATGAGGTTATGTGATATCGCCCATCAAGATATGGTCATTCACTGTAAGCGAGCAGAAGATATCGAATATGCGAGAGTTAACGGAAAAGTCGCATGGGTAGCTGTACTTGAGTCAGCCAGTTGTATCGAGAACGAGGTGGATAGACTCGATGTATTGTATGGGCTCGGAGTACGAAGTATCGGCATCAACTATAGCGAGTCTAACATGCTTGGAAGTGGGCTTAAGGAGCACAGGGATGGTGGATTAACGGATTTCGGCTACGATGCATTGGTTAGAATGAACAAGCTAGGGTTCTTAGTTGATGTGAGCCACACAAGTGACAAAACAGCTCTAGAAACGATTGATCTTAGTAAAGATCCAATATTAATCAGTCACGCTGGTGCAAGAGCATTAACCCCCACAACGAGAATGTTCCCTGACGAGGTAATACAGGCAATAGGGGAAAATGATGGCGTGATGGGTATCGAGGCTGCTCCGAATCTAACAGTCACAAAGAAACATCCTCTCCATGGTATAGATAGTTACATGGAACACATTGAGTATTGTATAGACTTGATTGGAGTAGACCATGTTGGTTGCGGCCCCGACACAAACTATGGCGATCATGTTGGATTATATCTTACAAATATGGAGCGTAACGGTAAACTCGGGTTGGGTCATTATTCTAGACCCGGTAAGGGTGGTGAGAGTAAATTCTTGGGTATCGATATGAATATTGAACAATTGAAGAGGCTAAAATATGTTCGAGGTATGGAGAATCCCACTGAGTGTCTGCAAAATGTTTGTCGATGGATGATCAAACACGGATATAGTGATACGGAGATACAGAAAATTATTGGACAAAACGGTTATGAATTAGTAAAAAAAGTCTGGAAATAAATATCAAAGGCTGTTACTTCACTTGTACAAAAGACTTTACATAAACCGTTTCACCGGCCTCAATTATCTCTACGATCCTTTGATTCATCTATTTGTCCAGACTTCTTGGAATATCCTAACATTAATGGTAACTCTGTGTTGAGCTCTAGATAATCTCATTCATTTTCTTCACTGAATATTATACATCAAATGGCAATTATCACTAAATATAGCTAAATATATATTACTTATCAGCGCTAGTTAGCCATATGTACAGGAAAAAACTTACACTTATTTTAACAGCCATACTAGCCACATCGATTACGATCCCTATGATTCGTGCCCCGGCTAGACAGCCTGAGAGATTCGGAGACCCTATTGGAAACCTCATCGCTGACAAGGATGATCCTACACTAATTGGACCCGCTGCTAGTCTTATTGCGGCTATTGATAATGTCGAGAACGTTGAGAGACAACTTGACTTTGATCCAGACGTAAAGTCTCTATCTGATCTTTCTCCAAAGGATCAGGCGAGGCTTCTTAGGGCTGTGAATCGTGCTAATGGTTTAGCTCATAAGTTTAAGGTCGAAGCTGGATTATTAGAGAAATCCATAAACCCAATTGAGATTAACGCGTTAAACTACATCAATGGAGCAATTCCAGTCCTCTAAAAACGAGGCCCCCCTTTCATGTAACAAGTATATTGAATTTCTCGCTATATAACAAAGACTTCATAGATATTTGAGTGTTAATTGATATTGCTCATCAAGGAGCCTTGACAAGATTAATCAGATTGTTCTAAAACATAGTATTAATACTAAATTACATTGATAAATCACTAATAACAAGGGGAATTACAAGTGATAGAAACTAAGATACTACATGAACATAGAAGCCTGGTATTCTTAGTTCTATTGTGTGTTTCTCTAGTATTCCTATTTTCAAACACAAGATTGAGTATTCAAACCGATAAAACGAGTTATATGATTAATGAGACAATTACTGAACAGCTTTATCAAAATAATAGACTACCTATTCCAATCCCCAGTTTTAGTCACACCAAGATAGAAGCGGAAGTATGGTTAAATGGTGTACAAGAAGAAGCTGGATGGGGAGCATACATAACTCCAGTTAGTCAAATTATTCTTGTACCCTCTGGTGAGCATGCGGTTTTCATGCCTGTGACATATACTCCGCATGAGGTTGGCTCTGTTGAGTTTGTCTTCAAGATTTATTCGCAAGGAAGCTTAGTCTCTACAGTAAGACGAACCGTAAATGTATCTGGTTCGATAAAAAGCCTTGATACTGTGGGGTTAACAGACCTGAATGTAAGCATTAATACAAATGCACCTATTGCTTATGCTATAATCGCTGCTACTGTATTGTTTTATGGTTTTTGGATTTGGAATAGACATCAAAAAAGGAAGTAATAATCAAATCTCATGTAACAAGCATATTTTGTATTACTACCCTTTATGGAGATTAGTACTACATCATTTTTTTCAGATTATTAATAACCCGATCAGCAGCCAGCTTCCCCGTCAAAATCGAGATAGGAAAACCAGAAGGACTATAGGTCCATTGACCAGCCTGAACCACACATGGAATAGGAGTCTCAGTTGAACTGAATATCTTTGGTAGTCTACTCTCAGCCGGCATAGGGTCATTTGTAAAAGCCCAACCTGTTATCGCGCCGTGGAGGTTTCCCGTTCTTGTCTCAATGCTGATGGGTGTTGAGGAGAACCGGTGAATAATCTTAGTTTTTATCCCCGGGTATATGGAGTCATTTAAGACCTCGATCATCTGGTCCATGAGATATTCTCTGAACTCATCATACCAGCCTTGGCTTTGAGCCTCCGCTGTTAAGTGATAATCAAATAAAGCACTGATAATCAGCCCTGTTTTGCCGTTTGGCGCTAAACTTTTGTCTCGCAGGACAGGAATAGCGATCTCGTAGGTTGTAAGAGCAGCAAACCTACTCAACCATTCCTTGATTGTCTGTTTGTCAGAACCGTAGGGTATTGGTCCTGCTGATGACTCGCCGTTTTTGCTCGGTGTGTAGAAGAAATGCTCAGTGTGTTTTTCACTGAAATAGCCGAGCTCAAGGTCTACCCCAAGATAGACAGTAAATACAGAGTCGTTGCCTTGTTTGTCTTTGAGTTCTTGTTTACGTTTCTTGATTGCTTGCCCCTGTGATGACCCAATTACATCTGGGTTGATTAACTCATACAATCTGTGCAGATCAGCAGCCCAAACCAATTGACTGTAATCATATCGATTACCCGTATCATCAGTCACAGATTTCTCAAGGGGATCAACACCAGTTATGCGGGTACCTGTCTTAATCACCCCACCATTCTGTTGAATATAATCAGCCAACTTACCGGGCAAAACACCAGTACCACCCACAGGATAATAATAATCCAGATAGATTTTCAGATAACTCAACGCAAAATAAGCTGGAATATCCTTGAAGAAATGCTGGGTAAGCACATCAATAAGAGCATGATTACGAGTAAACCGCTCCAAATATGGAACCACAGGCACGTTTAGCTTGTTAATCTTTGGCACAGTCCAAATATACTTGAAGACCCAAGGAAGCACCTCACGTAAAATATAACCCAAATCCTCCTTGGTATCCAAAAATGTAGGGTTATCAATATCATACTGGACCTGCATGTAACCCATGGTCTTCTTGATCTGTTCAATTATCGCGGAGATATCATTACTATTTTCAGGGTAAAACGTTCTCAAAAGTTCCCCATAGTCTTCTACATCATTCTCTGAGTCAAGAGAGATAACCTGATCCTCCAACCCAAGCGAGAGCCTGTTCTTAACAAACTCTACATCGATCCCCAGCTGCTTAAGCATAGGAAACAGCATACCAGAGTCCTCTGTGGCGCGAATCCCCCAATCATAAGTAAATCCATCACGCATAAAACTCCCAATCAAGCCACCAATATGGGGCTCTTTCTCCAGCAGCAATGGCTTGTAGCCTGAACGCGCTAGATATGCTGAGGCTGTTAATCCAGCTATGCCTCCACCAACTACAATTATATCACTCATTTTCATCCTCCCAAAGATTTGATTGGTCAAGTCCAGTAAGTTTCTCGCTTATCTCCCAGACTCGTTTTCCCAGTTCACGGTCCAACGCATGTGCCGCAGGTTTCTCCTCAATAGTCTGGTTGTAGAATTTGCCTGTTTCATGCTCCATCTCAGGTGCGGCTATAAGATAGTAGATTGCCTCACCTGATATCTCTGGTTTGCTTAGAAAAGGAGCAAGCAAGTAAGTCTGATACAAGCGATACAGTAAGCCGTTATTCATACCAATATTGGTCCGAACACCACCGGGATGCATAGCATTCACAGTAACACCAGACTCAGAGAGCTGATCAGCTAGCTCCCATATTGTCAATAACTGCGCTGTCTTTGCTGCACCATATCCCTGAAGACCCCAGTAACTACGTTTCTCCCAGTTCAAGTCATCTAAATCCAGTCCATTGAAGCGATGCCCCTGAGAATTGACATATAAAATCCTAGCAGGGGCGCTTTCCATAATACGATCCAGCAATAATCGGGTTAAGAGGAAAGAAGCTAAGTGATTGACACAGAAAACCATCTCGATCCCGTCTTTGTTCAACTCTCTACCAGTGTTATGCATTCCAGCATTATTCACCAAGGCATCAATCCTAGGAACACTATCCAAAATCTCAGCGCCAGCCCTTCTAACCTGATCTAAGTCAGAAAAATCAGCAAAGACGAGATCAACATTAACTCCGTTTTTAGCCTCAATCTCAGTTTTCACTGATGAAGCCTTCTCCCGGTTACGACATACGAGAACTAGATCACCGCCGCCTTCTGCGATTCGTTTTGCAGCGGCGTATCCGACACCAGAGGTAGCCCCAGTTACAATACAGGTTCTTCCATCAAGACTAACATTGGTCCTCTTCTGAGGCATACGACCATTGACTATAAACTGTAACTCGTCTGGGAGATTCATAGTTATCCTTATCCAAAGTATCGTTTCATGAAGCCACGGTAGTGTTTATGGAACCAAGGGATACCGTTGAAGATATCACCCCAAAGATCATAGTAGTCTCGTTGTTCAATTATGCGATTATCATCTGCGATAGTTAGCTTTGTAGTTCCATAGATTGGTGTGCTTGGCCATTTCTTGAACATCATCTCCATCTTCCATTCAAAGAAGAAGACATGGGACCCTTCTACCACGGTAAAAATATCCATTGATAATTGTTCGCAGCGGTCTGTCAACCTGTTGCATAACTCGATAAAGGCTTCTTTTCCCTCGATCCTCTGTATGGTATCTTGGAATACAATATCATTATGATAGTAAGGAAATATGTGTGACCAGTCTGGTTTTCCCAACTTGTTGTATGTCTTGCTCCAGAGTTCCTTTATTCGTTCAGCTGTCAACGGCTCCGTGATGGCTAAATTTGTATCATCTAGCATTCATTCCAACCTCCGAAAAGTTAGACTCAGTAAACTGGTCCACGGCATGTATTATTTCGGGAATAGTAATATTTAAGAAATCGCGGATAAAATGAGCAAATCATAGTAATTCAGGGATAAAAAGGAATAAACCCCCGTTTAACACAGGGTTTTGAATAATTATTCGGTAAGGATTAGGTGATCTTTGCACCATTCTCAATGGGCTTATCCGTGGTTAGCAATACACATTTGTCATCTATCTCAGCAGCTAACAACATACCATAGCTCATCTCTCCAAATATCTTCGCTGGTTTAAGGTTGACAATAACTGGAATAACCTTACCAACCAGTTCCTCAGCGCTGTAATAATCTACTAAGCTACTGAGAATCTGGCGCAACTCATCTTCTCCGCAGTCTACCTTGAGCCTGTATAGCTTGTCCGAGCCTTCTACCTTCTCGCAGGTCTTTATGGTGCCTATTCTGATGTCTAGTTTCTTGAAGTCCTTGTATGATGCTTCTTCTGGCAACTCTAATCACCCCAAAAAAGCAACACTTGCTTAAAACCTATACCCAAGCCCAGAACATATATCCAGTCCTATCTATCAAATACACTATGAAATACAAGGTACATAGATTTGAGATCAGGATGTCACGAGACCAACAAGCTCTCGAAGATTTTCTAAACCAACTTCCCGGAGAAGTAATATCGATAATCCCTAACGTACAGCCCCACATCACCATACTAGGAATGGGTGCCAGAGTCAGCTTTCTCTACATAGTAGAGAAAACAGCTACTGGGTGAGATATTCGTAAGCGATCCTTGCATACATCTCTGAGACAGGTGGAAGCCATTCAAGCTTCACATGCTCGTTTGGTTGATGTGCACCTCCACGTTGGGGTCCAATATGGATACAGGGTATTCCCTGTTCGCCTTGGAATATGTTGGCGTTTGTGATACCGTATGCATACTCGTAGAGAGGTTTCTTACCCATAACAGTCTGATACACTTTATCCAAAGTCTGCATCAAGGGCTCAGTCTTCTCACAGATATAAGGCTCGTACTTGGGTGGCTTGACACCAATATCCACCTTGGACTTCAGTTCAAGGCTATCCACAAGCTTACCTAAATCATCCAAGGCATACTGGATTGATTCCCCCGGGACCAGAAGCCGGTTTACCTCAAAACGAGCGTTCTCAGGAATAACAATACTATATTTCTCGTATCCACCCTCGGTCTTCAATGTACAGAGAGTACCCTTACCAAAGTTAGGATGCTCCATAA
>Ga0272443_10006976_pt1 | contig 10962 bp, 12 predicted proteins | sample SSMAcet12_FD_193581 | JGI IMG/M metagenome (GOLD analysis project Ga0272443, IMG submission 193581) | Marine sediment archaeal communities from Little Sippewissett salt marsh, Falmouth, MA, United States - SSM-Acet-12 | ecosystem: Environmental > Aquatic > Marine > Wetlands > Sediment ... | reverse complement strand
ATATATTGAGCAGAAAAAAGAAGAAATATCAGAATATAACAAGGCCCACGGGATCGACAATTCCACCCTCGTCAATGGAAGGCACCTTACAAATATCGGCACCTTCAGGGCGTATGTTTCCGCGTACCTGAAAAACCATCCGATGATCAACAAGGAAATGACTTTCCTTGTAAGGCAGCTGGCGCTCACGGCCCAGGGGTTGCCTATTGAAATTTATGTTTTTTGCAAGGATAAAGCCTGGGCAAACTATGAGGCGATTCAATCGGACATTTTTGACCACCTGCTCGCCATTGTTCCTGAGTTTGAACTGAAAATATTCCAGGATCCATCCGGAAGCGATTTAAAGGAATTGATCAAACATTGATATCTGGTAGCGGCAGGGGGAAAGTATTGATCCTTACCATGAAAAATCCGGAGGGATCCTGTCTTTGACGCTGGAAAATCGCAACAACCACAAGGGTCAGTCCATAGCGCAACGGAAACCCATACGGATGCCGTGGTGATCCGGAACCCTGTCAACCCTGTTTGCGACCCGCAGGGTGTTCGCCGTGGAGCTCCAGCTTCCCCCGTGCAGAACCCGTGTCGTGCCCGCATCGGGTCCCTGGGGGTCGTCGGTCGGACTCTCCTCGTAATAGTCCGGACTGTACCAGTCGTTCACCCATTCCCACACATTGCCCGCTACGTCAAAAAGACCATACCCGTTTGAGGCATAGTAACCCACTGGGGAGGTGTCATTATCCCACTGGTCGCCGGAATCCTGGTAATTGGCGTCCCCTCCGGTGATGTCGTCGCCCCAGGGGTAGCGCGCACCCTCGAGGCCACCCCGCGCCGCGTACTCCCATTCTGCCTCAGTGGGGAGCCGCTTCCCCATCCATTCACAGTAGGTGCTGGCCTGCGTCCAGCTGACATGGATCACCGGGAAATCATCATAGTCCGTGTTTCCGTAGTAAGTGGCAGTTGTCGCGCTGCCATTGGATGCCGGGACGGTACAGCCTCCATCATCCACGCAAGCCGCGTACTGCCCGTTCGTCACCTCGTATACATCCATATAAAACCCGGTGATGCAGACCTCGTGGACGGGAAGTTCATCGCTTCCTCCCTCGCTATAGGAATCACCCATGTCGAAACAGCCGGTGGGGATGGCGGCCATGTCAAGGGGAGTGTCATCCCCGTCCCCGCCGCAGGAAAGGATAAGACCCGCTCCTCCAGATACAACGACTAAAAGGGCAAAAATAATCCAGGTATTTTTCATGGCACACCCCCTGAACAAAAATCTGGAAATTTCAGCGGCCCAACAGTCCTTTTTTTCCCGGACTCTTAGCGTCCCTCCTTTAATAGATAATTTTAAAGGATCAAAGTCGCGAATGCAAAACCGGATGAGGATCTGTGGGAATCAGCGATCAGTTAATATAAAATCCGGATTCACAAATTCCATCCAGCTTGATTAACGCCTGGACGCGCTCCGGAAAAGTATTTCCTTTGTGTTATTCTTCTTACAGGTATCCCACATCGGAAGGGAGGCAGGAGGATGGCTTTTAAGGTTCTTTCCATTTCCATGGCGCCTGATGCTGACCATAAGAAGCACCGCGCCCAAATCGATACGGGCAAATATCAGTCATTTTCCGTCGTGGTAAAGAATCCGGCCCAAGCAGCGGAAGTCTGCCGTGAATTCGTTGAGACAAGGGACATCGATTCCGTACTGCTCTGCCCCGGATTTACTAACCGGGATGTCGCCGACATTGCTGATACCGTTGGAGCCGATGTCGGTGTCAGCGTCGCGCGCGGTGACGGACCAGGCGGAAAGATCGCAATGGCCGCGATGCAGAAGGCAGGGTGGTTTTAAATACCTTGTTCAAGGTTCAACGTTTAACGTTTAACGCGCCTAAACCCCAAAAAACGGCCTCCAGGTTTTCGAGCTTTGGCTTTAGTGCTCTATTGTCTCACGCCCGCCGAATTTGAACACGCTTAACGCTCAACGTGATCCTTCCTGGCTCTGCGAGGTTCGCGTGAGACGGCTTTTCAGCATGTTGGGGCAAAAACCCGATGTCTCGAGCCCGCTGTACTTAACCCGTTCAACGTTAAACCTTTAACATTCAACGTTCTCTTAGGGAATAAGGCTCCGGATAAACTTGACCGTTCTTTCCTCGGACCAGTAGCGCCCTTCATTGTTTCGCGCCACTAAGCCCACATGTCCTCCGTTCCGGGTGATCTGGAGGGTCGTGTTCGGATTGCCCGCACACTCTTTGACCGGGTAGCATCCGCTGCCAAGGAATGGGTCATCCCGGGAATTGATGATGAGGGTCGGGACATCGATCCGGGAAAGCCAGGGAAGGCTGCTGCACTTGACCCAGTAGTCCTCGGCGCTTTCAAAGCCGTGGATGGGGGCCGTATACCGGTTGTCGAAATCCCTGAATGTCTTAATTTTGTGATAGCCGTGATCGTCGATGTCCTTCGGGAACTGCGCCTGCTTTATCCTGATTTTCTCATGCAGCAATTTCAGGAACCGCTTCATGTAAAGGAAGTTTTCTTTCCTCTCCATGGCCACGGAAGCGTCGGTTAAGTCGCACGGAACGGAGATCTGGACGCTCCCTCTGACAACCTCCGGCACCGAATCGGCCTTCTTCCCCAGGTAGAGGAGTCCCATGTTGCCGCCCATGCTGAAGCCTACCAGAAAGACATTTCTATATGCCGGCGCCGCGTGGGTGACGACGGTGTGAAGGTCATCGATGGAGCCGTTGTGGTAAAACTGCAGCTTCCGGTTGGGCTCCCCGCTGCAGCCGCGAAAGTTCCATGCGAGGGCATCGATGCCTTCCTGATTGACCGCCCGGACCATCCCTTTGACATAGGTCCTGTCAGAATGCCCTTCCAGTCCGTGGGAGATGACGGCGAGGGTGTCGCTGCCGGTCCTGGACCAGTCAAGGTCCAGGAAATCCTGGTCAGGCGTGTCGATGCGTTCACGGTCATAGGCAACGCCGTCGACTTTTCTAAAGATGGTCGGATAGATGGTTTGGACATGCCCGCTGCGAAAGAGCAAAGGCGACTTATATTCAGAATTGACCATGGCCAGAACAGCTATCGCATCCTGCATAATCATTGAGAAACGGGAAACCCTGGAATCTAAAGTCCCTTCCCGGAAGGCAACCCCTTAAATCCCCGTTCCCGGGTTCGAAACACTGAAGCCTTACTCCTCCAATTCCTTTGAATGCTTAATAAACAGGTCGTAGTTGGACCTGATGAGCTCAGGAATGGGCAGATCGTAGGGACACTTTTTGATACAGGTGCCGCAGGCGGTGCAGTTTGTGACACTTTCCATAGGGATCTTGCTGAACTTGACCGCCACCGCCGCTGACATGCGGTTGACGACGATGGGGTAAGCCATGGCGGGTGTGATCATCACTCCCTGGGGGCACGGCTGGCAGTATTCGCACCGCCGGCAGAAACGGGTACCCAGTTCGCGCCGGTAGCGCTGGATGGCGGAACGGTCCTGATCCGTCACCTCGTTGGGGGAGGTGTAAAAGGACAGAACCTCGTCGATCTGGGGTGTGGCATCGAAGCCGGGAATGGGCAGGATGCCGGCATGCTGGCGCAGAAACCTGAAGGCGACCTCGGCGTTGTCTATGGCCCCGCCGCCGAAGGGCTTCATGACGATAAAACCCATGCCCATCTCGCGGACGGCGGGAAGGAGGTCATCGCGGGCTGCGTCCTCGATGAAATTGAAGGGGAACTGCACGGTGCTGAAGAGACCCGTTCGAACCATCCTGACGGCCATGGACAGGTTGTGAGAGGTGACCCCGAGGTAGCGGATCTTTCCGGCATCCAGAGCCTTATGGGCCTCCTCGAGGGCGCCGCCGGGGGCTGTTACCCCTTCCCAGTCCTTTTCCTGGGCGATCTGGTGGAGCTGGTAAAGATCGAGATGATCAGTGCGCAGCATGCGCAGGCTGCGCTCCAGGTGCTCGCGCAGTCCTTTTCCGTCGCGCTGCAACGTCTTGGTGGCCAGAACAACACGGTCACGCACTCCGGAAAGAGCGATCCCGATCTTCTCCTCGCTGTCCCGATAGGCGTTGGCCGTATCGAAAAAGGTGATCCCCCGATGGAAGGCGTGCCGCAGGACCCGGACCGCCTCCTTTTTTTCCAGCCGGATGATGGGAATGGCCCCGAAGCCCACTTCCGATACGGCCAGGTCGGTCTGCCCAAGTTTTATCACGTTCATTGTTTTACCTCGGAAAGGGTGTCAAAGCACTTTGCAGGCAAACCCTGTATCCTGGATTCCAGGTGTTCGTAAGGACCCGGTCTTCCATTCTAACCTTTTGGACTTTAACGACATGACTCCACGAACCCCTCATCTCCCGGAAGCCCCCCTTGCCTGACATAAAAAACCCCGCGAGGCCGAGACCCGCCTGCCGTAAGCTGGTCGAACCGCGGGACTTCGCAGACAATTTAATCTACATAAAAAGAAAAAGGTTAAAAAACAAGATGGGATCTGCAAATTTGTTGAACGATTAAAGTGCAGTACCGGCTCCGACCCGGAAAAACCTGCGGATGCGGGGTCCGACCCCAAGGCAGTGCGCCTTCATTTTTTTGTCATGCAACGTTTCGCTCTTCATCGGATGGAACGAAATTCCAGAGTGTCCCCAGGAAACAGACAAACGCGCCGATTGCCAGGAACTCCACCGCGAAAAGTTTGGCGGATTCTTCCATGATCACTGACACCGTAGTCGGTGGTTCCTGGGTCGCGTCAATCAGGGTATGAATCCCCTAGAATACGAAAGCGGCGGCAAAAAGCTGCGGGACCATTCGAAATCGCATCAGATTCGGCAAAAGCGCGGCTATTATCAACAATGCGGCGACTCCATAGAGGATCACAAACACATCGTTCCAGTTCCTGAAAAGGCCGGAGTCCATGTGTCGTTCGAAAAAACGGCCGGTGCGTTCGTGGAATTCCAGCAGTTCGTCGAAGGCGAGGAAGGCGAAGCCACATGTCATCGTCGCGCTCAGCCAGATATGCCGGTCTCTTGCCCGGACAAGCACGACAAAAGACGCCAGGGAAAAGGCGCTGGCACTTGCCAGAAAGATGGCCGACAGCACCGTGACCGCGCCATTCTCGTTAATAAAGTTGAAATCACGCGATCCGGTCCGTGGAACGAGACAATAATGGCCAGGAGGATGTATGCCAGGGTGCCAGCGGTCAGGGTCGCAATGATCCAGCCGATTTTGGGAAGCCTGGCCTGCCTTCGGTAAATCATCGCTTCGCGAAAGTTCTGGCCGAATCGTTTTATCATTTTTAAGCCCCCGGTTCAGAATCCTGGTCGGCAGGTGAGGTTAAACCCTAAAAATGGAAAGGCAAAGCGGCTAAGCGCATCACCTGCCACAAAATAACACCTTTTGTTTTGATTTTCATTTTTATTAAGATGCCGGGCATGTGGATCCGGCAACCTGTCAGGCCTCCCTTTATCCGTTTCAGCAGGCTTGCCCTGGTATAAGAAAAGTTACGCGACCCGAATCTGCAAGCCCCCAATTGCCTCCTCTCTTTAAGGTCCGTTTTCTTCTCTTGCCACAAAAATCTTCTGGCAACGGCATCCCGTATCATATAACCTTGAACTTGTTTTCATCTTACGACCCTGATATGCAGCCCGGGTAAAACATGCATAATAAAAACCCTCCCATGGCGATACCTTCAATCCAGACCGTCCCCTCCGAGGTTGCGAAATGCCTCCTTGGCATCTTCTTTGATATCGACGACACCATCACCACTTCCGGCAGGATCCCCGCTGTCTCCTACAAAAGACTTTGGGACTTGCGAAGTGCCGGGCTCAAGGTTGTTCCCATCACGGGCAGGCCAGCGGGATGGTGCGATCATATCGCCCGCATGTGGCCCGTGGATGGCGTGGTGGGAGAGAACGGGGCCTTCTATTTCTGGCTTGATGAAAAGCACCGCAGGCTGAAAAAAAACTACCTCCATCCGGAAAACGTACGGGCCGCGAACCGGCAGCGTCTGCTGAAAATCCAGGACGAGATCCTGATCAAAGTGCCGGGCGCCGGCATCGCCACCGACCAGCTTTACCGGGAAACCGACGCGGCCATCGATTACCGCGAGGATGTTAAGGCCCTTGACCAGGAAGCGGTTGAAAAAATCTGCGGGATTTTTTCCAGTCACGGGGCAACCTGCAGGGTCTCCTCTGTCCATGTGAACGGATGGTTCGGTGAATATGACAAGCTCGGCATGACAAGGACCTTCGTAAAAGAGAGGTGGGATCTCGACCTGAATGCCGAGAAAGAGCGGTTCCTCTACTGCGGCGACTCGCCCAACGACGAACCCATGTTCCAGTATTTTCCCCATTCGGCGGGGGTAAAGAACATCCTTCGCTTCGCGGACCGCATGAGGTCCCTTCCCTCATTCGTGGCGAGCCGGGAAGGGGGCGAAGGCTTTGCCGAGATTGTGGAAGTCCTGCTCGAAAAAAGGCGAGCCTAGAATCCTGGGAGTCGCATCCTGTCTTTCAGGGTTTTCCATTGCACCCTGATCTTATCTGGAACCCTGGGACACGACCCCCGGGTTTTCATTTTCTCCCCGTTTTTTCCATCAGGTTCCATAAGCGTTCGGCGTTGCCGTGGGCGATCTGGTGAGCCACATCCTCGGGAAGGCCGCCCAGAGCCTTTCTCCAGAGGAGGACCTGTGGGATGTATATCTTCCTCCAGTGCCTCGCCCAGACGTTGTCGAAACCAAGGATGAAACGATCGGAATAGGCGATGAAGAGATCTTTCCACCTGGGAGCAAGGACATCCTGCTCGAACAGGTTCACCAGGGGTTCCCTGGTGTTTTTAAGAGCGACGGGGTTGCACATGGCGGTAATGAAATGGATATTCCCATGGCTTTCGATGAGCCGTCGGACGTCTTCGGCCTCGAGTTCCCCCATGTGGATCAGAACGAAAGGGTGATCCCTGTGCGCGTTCAACAGGGCCTCGAATCCTGACATGAACTTTTCCCTGTCAGGTCCAATGGCTGCGAATTCAATGTGGGCGATAAAAGGCCATCCCTTCCTGGCGGCTGTTTTCAGGGCGATCCCGACCTTCGGGCTGTCCGGGGGAAAAACCACCTGAGGTGCGATGGGTTTGTTCTGGGTATGATGATATTTTTCAGCGTGCCATATCAGGACCTCGCCCATGGCCCCGTACCTCGAGTTTCTGGCCTGGTTATCGAGATATTTTTTGAACGCATCCGGTCTCCCCTCGATGTAGTGATTCCCTTTCGTCCTGACTGCAGGGATGATGCGGTCCGGGCAGCGGGAAACGCCGGCGAGGAACCGCTCCGGTTTGACATTACGCCGTGGAGAAAGGATGGTCCTGGCAACCCCGGCCTCATCCATGAGCCTGATGATCTCCTCAATGGATATCTCGTGGTCCATCTGGCTGTGCGCATCGATAATGGGGATTGTCCTGTCATCAGCAGCAAGAGCAGATGCCGACAGGGTGACGATGAAAGGGAGAATCCAAATTATCCGAGGGAGGTAGATCATCACGATTTCTTATTACACGGAACGGCCAGGGGTTGGACCTCATTTTCTCAGATTTTGCCCTTCTATGTGTTTGAAAACCTGAGGACGTGAAGTCCGATCCCAAAGAACTCCCCAAAACTGCTATTCACATAGTGTGTAATAGACATCACCCTTGGGGGACCCACCAAAGAAAAAATGTGCAATATTTCTTGTAAAGGCAGCCAGTCCATTTTCTTTGTTAAGCGTGAGTGTGTCAATTCTATCAGGCGGGTAAAACCAGATGGCAGTCAGGCTTCTTTCATCGTTCGATAAAACTTGCCATGGGTAATCATCAAAATCAAATCCTACGCCTGGGTTCGTAATTTCACCGAGAGCTGTTCCATCTTCGGAAATTTTTATGTAGTGAGTGGTTGTTGATTCACCGACACTGCCCTCGATGACGGGTTCCAATTCAACCAGAGAATTAAGGTTCGTCATATTTACCCATATTCCAACTTTTAGCATTGGTGAACATTGGAACTGTTTCTGGTTCTCCTTAATTATTGATTCCTGGTATGGAACCTTAACGATTTTGGAATCTTCGATTAATGCATTGTTTGTAGTTTTGACCTCCTTGTTTAAAGAACAGGCTGGCAGCATTGTCAGGATCAGGAAGGGAATCAGAATAACCTGTTTTCGCATTTTACACCCCCATTCGGACAAAAGGTGGGGTCGGGTCCTGCCTTCTGATGTTTTGGGACAAAAGGTGGGGTCGGGTCCTGCCTTCTGATGTTTTGAGTCGATTCAACCAGTTATGAGTTTGGCCATGTTTTTGCTCTTTTCCAGGACACCAGATGGAAAGGAGATCCAGCCATGGCCGGAGGGTTGCGAATCATGTCCCTTTACACTCTCTACCATATCATAAACAGGGGTAGCGGGCAGGTGATGATCTTTCACAACGACAAGGACTGGAAGAGGATCTGGCATTTCCAGGAGCGGGTGATGAGAACAGGGAAACAGGAAATTTCCCCGGTCTGAATCTCGATCACTTGTCACGCCTTTTTGGCCAAATGAGAAAAAAGCAGGAAGGCTGGACCCGACCCCACGGTTTGCCCCCTCCGTATAAAAAATCCATCAGAACCTTTATAGTCAAACTGGTGGTCGTACCAGGCCTGGCAAAAGACAAAAGGAGTCCGAACCTGTGTTAGGTTATAATATTTAAAACGTATCGGTGTGTGGTAATTATTTGCTCGATCAATAGATTGGAAATATGAATGCCTCTTCTCAAAAGACCCATACTCATCGTTGAAGACGATAGAAATACATCTTCACTTATCGCAACCTACCTTCATAAAGAAGGGTTTACCACCATTGCCGCATATGACGGCGAAGAAGCCTTGACGCTTGCACGACATAATAACCCGGGCTTCGTGATATTGGATATCATGCTGCCCGGCGTGGATGGATGGGATGTCTGCCGCCAGATACGTAAATATTCCGATGTCCCCATCCTGATCCTGACTGCACGTGAAGAGGAAATTGACCGCGTCATGGGGTTGTCAATCGGAGCTGATGATTATGTTGTTAAGCCTTTTAGCCCCAGAGAGCTGATTGAACGCGTCAAGGCAATTCTGAGACGAGTTGAATCCAGTCAGCATAATCTGGATCAATTGCTGACCCACAAAGACCTTACACTCGATCCGGTTAAATTAAAGGTCACTTCAGGCGGTCAGAATATCAACCTTACTTCCACGGAATACAAATTACTGCACTCATTGATGTCCGCTCCCGGAAAGGTGTTTTCCAGAGAGAAACTCCTCGACCGCTTATACGAGCATGGTGAAGCGGTTATCGACCGGGTTATCGATGTCCATATCGGCAAGCTAAGGCAAAAAATTGAAAATGACCCGGCCAATCCGCAACTTATCCTGACGGTTCGCGGCTTTGGTTATCGTTTTGCCGAACCTGAAGAAGATTAAGCTATGAGATCACGTCTGCTCTGGAAACTTTTACTTACGACAATCCTGCCTGTTATCGCGACTATTTTTCTCGTTCTCTGGTTGGCCGTTGACAGGTTGGCCGGCCACTATTTTATGGCGCTGATGGAAAAATATAATGTCGCGGTTGATGATATCCGCCAGATGTTTCTCAGTTCTGTTCATTACTATCTTATATGGGCTAGTCTGGCAGCATTGGGGCTCGCATTTATCCTCAGTTTTGTGTTGTCACGGCGTGTACTGCGACCGCTCATGCAAATGACTGAGATAACAAGAGAAGTTGCCGCGGGGAACTACTCTCTGCGGACCGAAGTCTTGACCACTGATGAGGTCGGACAACTTGGTTCCGCCTTCAACCACATGGCTGATAGTCTGGAACGCATCGAACGCTTACGTAAAACCATGGTCGCCGATGTTGCCCATGAGCTCAGAACACCACTGACAAACCTTCGAGGATATCTGGAAGCACTCAATGACGGTGTGATTCAGCCGACATCCGAAGCCTTGCAGTTGCTGCAGCAGGAAAATCTGCGATTGGTACAGCTTGTGGAAGGCCTACAGCGGCTGGCACGGGCCGACGCGGCACAGGCGTATCTGAATCGGGAATCGGTCATGCTGTCAGATCTCGTAAAACACCTGCTGACCCTGAACCAGTTTAATTTTCAAAAAAAAGAGATTTCCATTGAGACCACGATCCGTGAAACGGAAAGTCCAGTTCTTGTCGACAAGGACAAATTGCTGCAAGCCATACAAAACATACTCGATAATGCCTGCAAATATACTCCGGAAAAGGGTCAGGTTCAGATCGTTGTCTTTCCAGTAAACAAGGGGATGAAAATCACCTTTCTAAATACAGGGCCAGGGATCTCCAAAGATGATCTTCCGTATATTTTTGAAAGATTTTTCCGCGTAGACCGTTCTCGTTCACGCGTTGGTGGAGGAGCGGGAATCGGCCTGGCAATTACTAGGGAACTCATTGAGGCTCACGGGGGGCAGGTGGGCGCCGAAAGTGCTGACGGAAAAACCTGCATATGGCTGACCTTGCCGGCATAACCCCATATCAACCTTCACTTTCCAGCAAATTCTCCCAACTTTACTGAATCTTTACATAACTGTGTTCCCAGCTTTAAGGCAGAGCTCTATCCTGTAAACAACCGCGAAGGTCATGACTTTCAAACTTTTCACAAAGGAGAGAGCAAATGAAGATATCGGTAAGGAAATCGACAATAATCGGATTTATCATCACTTTTTTCCTGTTTTCTCAAGCGGGCTTTGCTGCGGAGATGATGGACAAGGGTGAAATGACGCCCGACGATATGGCACCCGCCATGGCGGAAAAATCAGCCAAGGACTCCATGAGCCAGAAAATGGAAGAGCCTATGACCGGAAAACATGAGTTCACAGTGCCGAGTGATGAGGAATTGCGTAGGCGTCTTACTCCTCTTCAATACCGGGTCACCCGTGAAGGGGCGACTGAAGAGGCTTTCAATAATGCC
>Ga0272443_10006974_pt1 | contig 10962 bp, 12 predicted proteins | sample SSMAcet12_FD_193581 | JGI IMG/M metagenome (GOLD analysis project Ga0272443, IMG submission 193581) | Marine sediment archaeal communities from Little Sippewissett salt marsh, Falmouth, MA, United States - SSM-Acet-12 | ecosystem: Environmental > Aquatic > Marine > Wetlands > Sediment ... | reverse complement strand
AGGTTAAAGTCGTTAGAAAAACAAGAAAAATCACTTTCAGAACAACTTGAAAAAATACGCGACGAATTTATTAAGCAAAGCAAGACAGAAAAAAAGCAGTGATTTTATTATCACAATAATTTTTAAATAACCTTTCTATCATTTTCATTTATGAATCAAATTACAATTGATATTCGAGGGAGGAAGGATTTTTATGAGATTCATTATTATCCTCGTAGCAATTACAACAAATCTTATTTTGTTGATAAAGAAGATCTGGTGGAAATGGTTTCCAATGTTGTTAAAAATGCATTGCAACAAAAACATCCTTTGGATTTTAAATTGAAAAGTACAAGGATAACTAGACTTTCCTCATCAGAATTAAGTGAATTAAGAGAATATCTCGAAGACCGTTTTCCTGGAACAACATTTAATTTAACTCCTTCAACTTTGGGGAAGCTTGAATCATATATCTAAAATCTACGAAATCTTTATAAATATCTGCAATATACTTTTACTATGGTCTTTAAGAAATTAAAAAAAGCATTTTCGTCTTCAGAAGATTTTGAGGGTCCGGAAAATGAATATCTTGAAATAGATTTAGAAAAAGAACAAAAACAAAATAAAGTTCTTGTGAAACTTTTTGTTTTAAAAAATTATGAGGAAGTAACAGATATTCTTAATGCATTGAGAGAAGGTTACACAATTGCAATTGTAGATATAAAAACCTTAAGGCAAAAAGACCCTATTGAATTAAAAAGAGCTGTTTCAAAAATAAAGAAAACTACCGACGCTCTAGAGGGAAGTATTGCAGGCTTTGGAGAAAACACAGTAATTATCACTCCTTCTTTTGCAAAAATAAAAAGAGAAATTTCCAAACCCAAAGAAAAAGATAGATTTGATTAATTCAAAGCTATTTTTCTAATGTAAAAAAGTTTATAAATTATTTTTTAGTAGATTAATTATGAAAAAAAGAGAGATTACATTTGTAGCATTTCTTTTAGTACTTTTATTAGCAATTTCAGGAGTTTATGCAATAGATACAAAAATAAAAATAACAACTTATCCGGATCATAAATTATTTGTGGATTTTTTAGAAAAAAATCCTGTTTCTTTAATTGAATCATTTAATTTAAATTCTGATTCTGAAGGAGAAGTTGAATTTGTTTTTTCAACAGAAAATTCGGTATTTGATGTTTCAGTTTTTGTTTTTAATGGAGGAGAACAAATTTGCAAAAACAAGTTTGAAGATTTAATTCCTGGCGAACCTGTAAATTTTATTATGTATCCTGGAAATTTTGAAATAATTAAAAATTATGATGAATTAGAAGAAGAAAATATCACTGAAGAAGAAAATTTAACTATTGAAGTAGAACAAGAAGAAATTGTTGAAGAAGAAATTCCAATAGACTCTGTGCCAATTACTGGAATGGCAACCTCTGAGGAAACTGGAGAAAACTTTTTAATGGGCAACATAATTTATTTTGTTGTAGGTTTTTTAGTTTTAGTTGCATTGGTTTTTGTTGGTTCATTAAAATTAAAATCAATACAAAAGACCAAAAATTATTCTCAAGAAAAACCACAAAAAGAAATTAAAGTAAAAAAATTAAGTGAAAAACTTCAAGAAATGAAAGAAGACCAAAAAGATAAAATTGGAGATTTTCAAGGAGCAATCGAAGAAGCTGAAAAGAAAATAAAAGATGCTCAAAAAGAGATAAACAAATTAAAGAACGCTGGGAAAATTGAAGAACTTGAAAAAAGAATGAAAGAAGATCAAGAAGCTTTGAAAAAGTTAAAAGACGAAGAAGATTAAACTTTTAAACTCCTTTCTTTTTAAATTTACATGGACAAATTATTTATTCCTGCAAAAACTAAATCAAAATTAAATACAAAAATTTTTTTAAAAGAAGCTGAAAAACTTCCAAAAAATATTTTGCTTGCGTATTCAATCCAGTTCCAGGACCTTGCATTTCAGATTAAAAAAATTTTAAAGAAAAACATAGTAGCTGTTTTCCAAGTTTTGGGTTGCAGCAAAATTAAAATCCCAAAAAAAACACAGGCAATTCTTTTAATTGGTTCAGGAAAATTTCATGCAACTTCGCTTATTCTTGAATCAAAAATTCCTGTTTATCTTTTTGAGGGAAATAAAATCAATAAAATTTCTTCAAAAGATTTAGAAAAATTAAACCAAACTAAAAAAACAGCAAAATTAAAATTCTTTAATGCAGAAAAAGTTGGAGTGTTAATCTCAACAAAACCGGGCCAGCAAAAATTAAATTCTGCACTTGAAATTAAAAGCAAATTTAAAAACAAAAACTTTTATTTTTTTATCTCAAATAATATTTCTCCTATTGAATTTGAAAATTTTCAAATAAATTCTTTTGTAAATACTGCATGCCCAAGATTAGATATGGATAAGTCGGTTATTAATATAAGCGATTTAGAAAATTAGTTTGTTTTTTGGGAAAAATTATGCGTCTTATTTTTCATCTCCTTTTTTGCGAGCCAAAACAAGATATCTCTCCCCATAATTCCAATCTTCCCTCATTTGATCTCTTGTAACTATTAGGACTTAGAATAAGTTCACTTATTTAGGAATTATTGTTTTAGAGTAAATAATATAATCATTTAATTCCTCTTAGTTCTTTGATAATATCTCAAAAATTCTAAAGGAATTGTTGTTTTGCCACAATCAGCTCTTATGTGTCTTCTTAAATATTCATTTGGTTCTTTTCCTTTTTTTGCAATTTGCATAATATAATCTATTGTTTTCATTTAAATATTCGCAACAGAGAACAATCGTTTCAGCGCCACAATTATTGTCGCAGGAACAAAAAGAGTTAGCAATGATGCAAAAATTGCAGCAATTGTATCCCCAATCATAATTCCAATTAAAGAACCAGTCACACTTTCCATTCCAAATTTACTTACTATTATTAATATAGTTCCTGTGTAAAGAAATGTTTCAGAATCTTTGCCGCTGACCTTTATCGAAAAACCCACAACAATACCAAGAATCACCAAGATAGCATAGATTTGTGCATTATATGTTCGAATTCCTTCAAGTGAAAGAAACGACGAACTCACAAGCCCTATAATAATAGCAAGAATAACTCCCACTAAAAAAGCCCATGCACCAAAAGAATTTTCACTCGCCCTTATTGCCATTTTCTTTAATAACAATAATTAAAAATATATAAATCTTTTGAACAAACAAATTATCATCTAAAAATATATTTTTCACAATAGAAAAGTTTATAAACGATAGTAACTCCAAAATGATTACACATGGAAGCAAAAAACTTAACATTCTTGATTGCAAGTATTTTCGCGCTTGTATTTTTAATTGGTTTGACAAGTGCTGCAACAATTTTTTCTGAAGATTTTGATAGCGGAAATTTAGATGATTGGACAGTAACAGGCTGGACAAATGAAGGAGTTTACGCAACTTCATCAGATTTAAATGCAACAGAGCTTTCAAGAACAATCAGCACTTCTGGTTTTGAAACAATTACTATTAGTTATGAAAGAGAATTAGGAGCAGATTGGGAATCTGCAGATTTTTTCAAAGTGTCTTGGTCAACTGACGGCAGCACATTTAATACCTTGGAAGAAGTTATAGGAAGTTCAGAAGATGCTCTTCCCGACGATACAGATTTTATATCAAAAACTTTTACACTTGGCTCTTCAGTAAATAATAATGCAGATTTTCAATTAAAATTTGAGTGCACAACTAATGCGCAGACAGAGTTTTGTAATTTAGATAATATTCTTGTTGAAGGAAACGTAATAGAAGAAACAGAAGAATGGGAAGATAATTTTTGTATTTGGGATAAAGTAGTTTCAGAAAATGAAGCAGATTTACAGATTGATATAGAAGATATTTCTGTTGAAGGATTTGGAGACGACGAGTCTTGGTTTCCTTTTGATGAAATTGAAGTTGAAGTAAGTGTTGAAAATGATGGGGATTATGATACAGAAAATATTCAGGTTGAATGGGGATTGTATGATTCTGATAATGGTGAATGGGTAATTGATGTTGATGATGAAAAAGAATTTGATTTAAAAGATGGTAAAGATGAAACTTTAACATTTACATTTACCATAGATGATGATATGGATGTAGATTTAGAAGATCTTGAAGATGGGGATCAATATGTTCTTTATGTTCGTGCAACAGGAGAAATTGATGACCGCGATGCAGATGAATTTGATGGGGATGATTCTTGCGCTTGGGATTCAGAAGAAATAGAAATAGTAATTGAAAGAGATTTTGTTGTGGTTTCAAATTTAGAAATTACAGAAACAGTTTCATGCGGCTCTAATTTAGTTATTTCAGGGGATGCTTATAATGTTGGAGAAGATGACCAAGATGAGGTAACTGTTTTGGTTCAAATAAAAAATCTTGATTATATTAAAGAATTAAAATTTGACGAAATTGAATCTTTTGAAAAAGAAAAATTTGATTTAACAATTCCTATTCCAAAAAATGCAGAAGAAAATTCCTATTCAATTATTTTTGAAGTTTATGATGAAGACATGGATATTTATGAAAATGATTTTGATGACGATGAGTCAAGACATAGAGACTCATTCATAATTGAAGGAGGATGTTCAGGAAGCGTAGAAGAAGATTTTGGAATTCTTATTTCAGCAAATTTGCAGTCAGGAGGATTTGCAGGCGAACCTTTAGTAGTTAATGCAATGATTACAAACACAGGAGATGAACAAGCAACTCTTTTATTTAATGCAGCAGGTTATGGCGGATGGGCAAATTCAGCAGACTTAAACAAAGCAACAATTATTTTAGAAAGTGGAGAATCAGATGAAATTACAATAACATTCGACGTTAAAAAAGATATTTCTGCAGGAGATAAATCATTCAACCTTGAAGTAATTTCAGATAATGAACTTATTGCAAGCCAACCAGTTTCATTTTCAATTCAACAAAAAGCATCAGGAATTTCAGACATCTTCGGAGATTCGTGGTATTTGTGGTTAATCGGACTTTTGAATGTAATCTTAGTAATAATAATTATTGTTGTAGCTGTAAAAGTTGCAAGGAAATAAAATGCCTCCAAAGAAAAAGAGAGCCCCTATTTTTTATTTTTGTCTTAGTCTTGTTATTTCCCCTATTGGGAAGACCTTAGAAGGTTTTTCTGATAGCGAATATGAATTGGCCAAAGCAAAATTTTTATTAAGGTCTATGAATTATTTAGAAAATTTAGATTTAAAAGACCAAGGTAGAAGTCGTGAAGTTCTTTTTGATGAAACAATAATAGATAAAAAAGATTTTTTGGGGGACTCGAAGGCAGTTGGTTTTGAAATTACTCGCACATCTTATTATGGAAAAAGAAATAAAAGAGGAGGGGTAGAAATTATTCCTAATAAATATTCTGAGGTATCTCTTAATTCCCATGAGGCCAAAGGTTTATCAAAACTTTGTAGAAGTTAACCCTTATTTATTTAAATCTGTTTTTCATTAATATTTTATGAATAAACAAAAACAATTTTTTTTAAGTCTTATTTTTCGTTATACTATTTTAATTCTTCTTGGAGTTTTTTTTATTTTTATCTTCTCAAAGCTTTTCACTTTTTTAACAATTCATCCTCTTTATTTTTTATTAAATATTTTTTATAATGTTTCAAGAAACGCAGAAACTTTTTTTATAAATTCTTCGATAATAAAAATCATCAGCGCATGCGTGGCTCCTTCTGCATATTATCTTCTTTTAATTCTTAATCTAGCAACTCCAAAAATAAATTTTTCAAAAAGAATTAAAATACTTCTTTTTTCATTTATTTTATTTTTTATAATTAATCTTTTAAGAATTTTCTTTTTGTCTATACTTTATGTTTCAGGTTCAACATGGTTTGATTTTACTCATAAATTTTTATGGTATCTCTTTAGCATAGTTTTTGTCGTCGGTATTTGGTTTTTTTTAGTTTGGTTTTTTAAAATAAAACAAATTCCTTTTTATTCTGATTTAAAACTTTTATATAAAATTCTTTTTAAATAAGGGCAACAATTCCAAGACTACTAATTAAAATAATAATTCCTGCGATAATAACTCCAAGGGCAATTGAAGCAATGCTTTTTGTTCTATCTAACCCAAGAACCCAAGCAACCAAACATCCTGTCCAAGCTCCTGTTCCAGGAAGAGGAATTGCCACAAATAAAACAAGTGCAAAAAATCCCAAAGAATTATATTTTGTTTCAAACTTATCAACTTTTTTCCTAAATTTATTTAAATAAAAAACAAAAAACTTTCTATAAATTTTAATTCTTAATAAAAATTTATTTATATAATCAAGAAAAAAGAAAATAAAAAAGATAAGTAAAATATTTAAAAAAACCACTATAAAAAAAATTAAAATTATTGGAAAATTATTTTTGATAGCATAGGAAATTCCTAAAGGCAGACCAACTCGTAATTCTATTATTGGCAAAATAGTCAAAATAAAAATATAAATTAATTTTAAATCCATTTCAGTTTTCCACTACTTCATTAACTCTTACAAAAGTTTCGACCATTAATTTTTCTGTGGCTTCTAAAATTTCACAGTTGTGAACATACATATTATAACAGGCAGTTCCAACTTTTTCAATTTTAGTTTCATTTCCTTCTTGAATGTGTAACCACATGTATTCTCCATTTTCAGGGCACCCCACATCATTATTGTTCACAATTTCTATTCCCATTGCATTATACAACCGCGCCAGATTTGCAATTCCAATAATTCCATTGCCATCACAATTAAATTCTGCACTGCTTTTTATTATCATATTCTTTTTTAATTCTAAATTTCCTTCAAAAGGAATTTCCCCCAATTTTCTTGGATCTTTTCTAATATAAAATCCATATGGTATTTGGGTCACTATTCCTGTTGTAAGATCTGTTTCATCAATTAAAATTTCTGTTCTATATGGAGCAATTTCTTCAGTAATTTCAAAATCAACGCCCCTATATTCAAATGTTTTGCTTTGTGTGCTGAGGAAATTCCATGCAATAAAAAAAACAACAATAATCCCAACAACCACAAAAAAACTAATAATTATTCGATTATGCTTTTCTTTCTCAACCTTTTTTTTAACTTCTTCCATTAATTTTTCTTTATTTTCTTTCATTGTCTTATTCCTAAAATTTTAAATAAAAATTCATCTGTAACTTTAATTAAATCTTCTTTTTTTGCGTTAATAAAAATACAATTATTTTCTTGAATTATCTCTGAAATATTTGATTCTTTTACAATTATAAAATTATCATTGCAAGTTTTTATTGGCCACTCTGCATCGCAATTGTTTAAATCAAAATCTTCTGCAACACTGACATTCTCCCCATTAAGACAAGCGTACTGTCTCCTCAAAATAATTGGATCAAGATTTCTGTAAATTTCATATTCTGCTTCTTTATTTTCTGAATAAATATAAAGAGGTTTTCCAACATAATTATTTAATGGTTTAATTTCAGAAACAATTTCTTCTACTTCATTAGGATTATTTTTAAATGTAAATTTAAAATTTTCAAAACTAATGCTCCAATATTCTGAACCACTTTTAATAAATTCTAGTCCATTATAAACAACTTTGTTTTCATTCCCACTAAAATTATCATCACCTTGTGTTTGAAATCCATAACCTAAAACACTAAAAAACATAACTGCAACTAAAATAATTCCTAAAATAATCTGGTTTTTCCTAGACCTTTTTTTTATTTCTTCTTTAGTTTCTATTTTTCTCATTTAATAAAATCTTATCTTTAGTATAAAAACATTTCTCTATTTTAAAAGTTAGTTTCCACTAATACATAAAAATAAAGAAAAATAAAAAAATAAATTAAATTAAATTTACTCTGAACCTTCTACAACAACCTCGGCACTAGTCGAACTTGACCCAAGATATTCTTTGCTTGTGTCTACAGTTTGAGTTCTTAGGTAAGTAGCAGCATTTGCTGTATCCCCTTCTCCATAACCTGCAACAAGTAAAGCCATCTTAGAAGTTAATGTGCTAGTAGGGTAACTCTTAATTAAGAATTTTCCTGGTCCTGCGCTTGTAGCGTCAGTCCAATCAGTCCCACAATAAGCACCTCCAACAAGTGTAGCAGCAGCCGAATTAATACAACTTCCTCCTACAATAATTAAGTTCTTTGAACTATAGCTAGAGACTTCTTTGTCAGAAATTACAACACCATTATAAGCAGAAGAACTTCCTCCGCTTGTTCCGGCAGTAACTACAGCAGATTCTTCAGAAAGATAAACTTCAGCATACATCTGTGTTTTTGGAAGAGTAACTTCGACCAAATCTTGATCTCCATCAGTATCTCTTAAAGCATAGGTTCCAAAAGGATCAATATATCCTGTTCTTCCATCAGCATCAAATGAAGCACTTACTTCAGTAGCTGTGAAAATTGGGGCTTCTGTTTCAAGGTAATAACTTGTAGTACCTGAATCATCAACTTCAATATATACTGCTTCCTTTGCATCAGAGTTTGTAGCATCTTCTTCTCCAACTATTAACAACCCTGCTTGTGTTGCTTCAGTCATGTGATCTGTTGAGCCATCTATAGCACCAATAGCTGTAGCAAGTGCACTTCCATCAGTTCCTTCACCAGGTGAAGAGTCTGCTGCATCCGAATCAACTTGTATACTCACATCAACTACACACGCATTGTCTGTAGCATCTCCAAAACCAAATATATAATCCATTGAACCTACACTAACTTCTGCTGCACCAAAATCATCTCCATCAGTTTCATCAACAGCAATAGTTCCTGCAGTTGCAGTGACTCCTGTTCCACTAAATGTAAACGTACAGTCTGTTCCACCATCAGTTGTGTTTTCTGCAACAGTTAAAGTAACTGTTCCTGTAGGAAGGATTATGTTTCTTGCATCTCCATTAGCTGGAGCCCAATCAGTCCATATTGTAACATCTTCTGTAAATGCTACTTTATGGTCATATCCACTGAAAAGTTCAACAAAAGGATACACATTGTAAGAACCAGTTGTTGCATCAGAAATATTTAATGCAGCACCATCCCCACATCCCACTGTAAAAGTTTTACCTTTGTAAGTAAATGTTTTTGTGGCATCTACAACTTGATCGTCCCAATCTACAATATCTTCTCCAGTAAATACATCTTCTATTGTAAGATCTGTAGTTGTACAATCAGTATTATCCATAGTTTTTATCTCACCAAGAGCCACATATTCTCCATTTGAATTAAGCAAAACATAAGCTTCATCATCACTAACGTCTGCTCCTTCCACAACATAGATAACTTCCTCGTCTTTGTCTCCAAGTTTTTGGTCTGTTCCATCTGAAGCCGGGGTGTCATCAAAAGCAAAAGGAACTGTAGCAGTGTTACCATTCTTATCAGTCATTGTTACTTCTAATGCAGAATTTGTATCTCTTACTACTTCAATTTTACTTCTTTCGGTGTTTGTATCAGATTCTCCTGCAGATAAATCAGGACCATTTTTTATTCCAGCAAAAGATAGTTTCACTGCACCAAATACAGGGTCAGTAAAAGAATCTCCAACTGCTAGATGATCATTATCATTATCATCTGCAGTAACACTTATCTTAATCTGAGTAAGAATTTCAGTGTTTGTGTTGGGAGTTAAATCTACTAGTGTTCCGTCAATTCCGTCCAATCCTGAACCAATTTTAACTTCATCACCATCTTTTAGCTTAATCTTGTCTGCTCCAATCATTATTTCTGCAGATTCTTGACCTAAAGCCTCTGAAGTTGTAGCAATATTAACTCCAATTTCAACACCATTTATTTTAGAAGAGGATCCTTCTGAAACTTCTTTTGAATCAGATGTTCCTGATGAATCAGTTACTTGTACATGTGCTTGAGTTGAAGTTGCCCCTTTAAGAGTAACAGTATATGATTCTCCATCTATTGTGACCTCTGTACTAGCAGGATCATCTCCTGCAATAGATAAACTTATTGTTTGGGAAGATTCAAATAAGTAAATTTCATCACCATCTGTTTCAGTACTAATTGTATACTCTTTACCAAATAAAGTTATTTGTTCTCCTTCTGCATCAGTACTATTAAATGTTGTTGCAGTATCAAAATCCACGATAAAATCAAATATTGGGGTAGTAGTTGAGGTTCCCAAATCTATGATTAAAGATGGATCATCCAAATCAGATCCAGAATCGTCAAAGGTAAATTCCGCATTAGTTGTTGCTCCCATTTCTATCCTTTGACTATAGTCATTATCTTGTCCATTATCGAAGATACCATCTGCTAAGATGGTTGGAAGGTCATCTTTTGTTAATTGAGTTACTCCTCCATCCCCAAGTTCATCTCCAAGATAAATTCTATCTGAACCACTCCATAATTCTGCAGCTTCTCCACTAACACTGCTTGTTGTACCTGAACTTACAACACCTACATTATCCCTAAGGTTGTCATTAATCTTAGTTGAATGAAGTGTGTCAAGGTAAGATACGCCTGAGCCTGTACCATAAACTATTGCAACATCAGAAGCACCATTTTCTACAAAAGGTGCTGGATAACTTGCAGCTGCGGCAACACCAAGAGTCATTCCTGCTAACAATATGCTTGTTGTAATCGCCGAGATTTTTTTAAAATTAAATCTCATTTCTTTTTTATTAAAACCTCCTTTCACCTCTCTGGACTATGTTGTCAATGACAACCTCCTAATTTGATAGCCATAGGGAGAGCCATCTCTTTAGGATGAATATAAATCCCTATTAGAACCTCCTTAAAGGTGTGGTATTATGGCCAAGTGTTTTCCTTTAAAAAGATTGTTGTCTCTTTTTTTGTTTTTCTAAGTAAAACTTCTTTTATTGGAGGTTTTATTTATAAGGTTTATGGTATCACTTTGCTATAATTACATTCTTTATTATATCCAAATCAAAAGATTTATTAATATGTATTACATTTAATATAACATATAAATTAATAAAATACATAACTCTAAAGTATATATTAAACTTATATA
>Ga0272443_10006973_pt1 | contig 10964 bp, 5 predicted proteins | sample SSMAcet12_FD_193581 | JGI IMG/M metagenome (GOLD analysis project Ga0272443, IMG submission 193581) | Marine sediment archaeal communities from Little Sippewissett salt marsh, Falmouth, MA, United States - SSM-Acet-12 | ecosystem: Environmental > Aquatic > Marine > Wetlands > Sediment ... | reverse complement strand
ATGGGTACAAGAACGACGAGACCCATGCCGCTATGGACGAGACAAAGGTGGATTGTTTGATCTGCCACGACCGGTCGGGGACCTACAAGAAGTTCCCGGCCGGCGCCGGCGATCCGACCTACGAAGGTAAGATCTTCCCGGCCGGCCCGGGCGAACCCTATGGCAAACCGTGGTCACCCGTCAATCTGATGAAGGCCGCCCAAAGCGTCGGCCTGCCCACCCGCAAGAATTGCGGTGCCTGCCACTTCAACGGTGGCGGCGGCCCCAACGTCAAGCACGGTGACCTGGACACGTCCATGAACGATCCCAACTTTGCGGTCGATGTGCACATGGCCGACGAGGGTCTGGACTTCAGTTGTCAATCGTGCCACACGACGCACAAACACCAGATCGCCGGCAGCCGCTACGAGATGGACCTTCACGGCACCACGGCCATGGGTAGCTGCCAGACCTGCCACGCCGAGCACAAGCATAAGACGGTGGCTCTCGATGACCACACCGATCGCATCGCCTGCCAGACGTGTCATATCCCCGTCTACGCCAAGGAGCGCTACGTCAAGACTTGGTGGGACTGGAGCACAGCCGGTGAGCTGAAAGACGGCGAAGGGGACTTCGAGGGCCGCAAGGTCTGGATCGTCCGCAAAGATGAGAACGGCAACAAGAGCTATATGTCCAACAAGGGCAGCTTCGAATGGGGCAAGAAGATGACCCCCGAACACGTCTGGTACAACGGCAACGCGACCTACATCACGCTGGACGACACGTTCGATCCCAATGAAGTCGTGGCCATCAACTCGCTGCGCGGCGACATGAATGATCCCAACGCGGTGATCTTCCCCGTGCATTCCTTCTATGGCATGCAGCCCTACGACGCCGGCACCAACCGGCTCGTCGTCCCGAATCTCTTCCCCACCAATCCGGAGACAGCCTACTGGAAGAACTGGGACTGGGCCAAGGCCATTGAAGCGGGACAGGCGTCCGTGGGCCGTGATTTCAGCGGCGAACATGGCTTTGCCGTCACCGTCATGCGGTGGCCGCTGACCCATCAGGTTTCGCCGGCGGAAGAGGCCTTGACCTGTGCCTCCTGTCACAGCCCCAACGGCGTGCTGGATTTTGAAGCCCTGGGATACTCCGAAGAACGCATCGCATCGCTGATGTTCTGCCCCGCACCGGAGGCGGCCGATACCGCAGACGAGGAGACGACCGAACCCACGGAAGGATAACCGGGACACCTCCAGGACACCCTGGCCAGGCACGACACACGTCGACCTTGCATACAGACAGCATCGGTACTACGATAACCGGAGTTGGTGACCCCGGACTTTGAACTGATGCTGTCCTGCAAGGAGAAGCGATCATGGCTGGCAACCTGTTCCGCGTATCTTCGTGTGTGGTGCTCGCCCTTATCCCATCCGTGGCCACCGGCACTGACACCACGACCGAAGTGTTCTGCTACGGCATCCACGAGGTCGTCTTCAATGGACCGGCGTATGGCCCCGCTGATGCACCGGCTCGCGATGTCGAGTTGGCCACGCAATGGCGGCACGAATCGGGGCACACCTACACCGTCCACGGCTTCTGGGACGGCGACGGTGCAGGCGGCCTGTCGGGAAACGTCTTTAAAGTCCGCTTCTGCCCGACCTCCCCGGGGCGCTGGAGACTCGCCCAGACGACTTCCAACCAGGCGGAACTGAACGGCCAGAATGAGGGACTTGAGATCGTCTGTGTGGCCTCCGACCATCCGGGCTTCTGGGAAGTCGATAGCGCCAGCGCCGGCGGCCGCTGGTACCAGCGTTCCGACGGGTCCCATCCCTACATCTTCGGCAACACGATGTACACCTTTCTCTCCGAGCGCGACAACACCGGTCCCAGCGGCGGGAACATCGCCGATGATATCCGGGGCAACGCGGAGTACTTCAAGAAGGTGCGTTTCTCCATCGCCGGAGGCCGCTATCCGCATCCGACCGCCAAACCTTTCCTCGACGATCAAGGGCAACCGACCGATGATGGCAACTACTCGCATCGCCCAAATCCGGCGTGGTTCCACCAGCGCGTCGACCTGGCCGTGCGTACCGCTTACGAGCGTGATCTGATCGCCGACATCATCATTGCCGGTCCCGACACTGGGGAAAACCGCGCGATCCTCAAGGCCTCCGCCAACGGTGGCGATCCGACCCCTATCTTGCGCTACCTCGCTGCCCGGTACGGCAGCTATCCGAACGTCTGGTTCTGTCTGTGCAACGAGTTCGACATCAAGGTGCCGAAGTACACATGTGAAGAGATCAATCGTTGTGGCCAGACGATACGACGATTCCTCCCCTACCCGACCCCATTGAGTGTACACGCCTATCCCCGCGACTGGTACCCGGAACTGAACACCACTCCGCCGTGGCACGACCACGTCATCATCCAGAGGAAGATCAAGAAGCTGCCCGTCGCCGCCGATTGGGTATCCCGCAATTACGTGATCGGCGGGAATGTCCCCGTGATCGACGACGAACTGGCCTATGAAGGTGCCGGGGACGGCTGGAGCGAGGCCGACGTGATCGAATCCCATCTCGGCGCCTTCCTGGGCGGCGGCTACGGTACGACCGGCCACAAACCGGCCAACAAACGAGGCCACTACTTCTGGGGCCGCTTCCAGGCCAGCGAACACGAGGCCGTCGATAATCTGCGCTGGCTCAGACAGCGGATCGACGAGCATGTCACCTTCTGGCAGATGGCGCCGGCCGACGACCCCAACTCCAGCGACAACGCGATCGCCATCTTCGAGAACGTTCACCCGGACTTTCGCGCCCTGGCCTGGCCTGGACGCGAGTACGCGCTCGGGACCAATCGCGTGCGAATGGATGTTCGCACCCAGTTGCCTCCGGGCCAGTGGCGGATTACCCGTTACGATGCCATCGCGCAAACCCGTGAACAACTCAGCGGGGACGCACAGGGCATCTTCTCGTTCGAGACGCCGGCCAGCCGCGCCGTGTTCTTTCACTTCCGACGTACTGACACGCCGTAGCCCTGGTCCCTCGATCGGCACCACAAAAATTCACCGAAAAAGGACACCCCGGTAACAAATCGGTAACACCGGATTGGCATATTACGCTTGTGTGAAATGAACGTCCTTTGCTAATCTGTTTGGAAAGGAGTGCATCATGGTCAAGCGAATGTCGCTACCCAGAATCCTGTTGTTGCTGCTGACGCTGCTCAACTCCACCATCCTGGCCAAGTCGGCTTCGGGACTGTTGCGCGAAGGCCTCTACGCCGAAGAGGTGGAGGGTGACCTCAGCGCGGCCATCAAGATCTACCAGCAGGTGATCGAGGACGACTCGGCCCAGGAGAACCTCGTGGCCCAGGCTCTCTATCGTCAGGGCATGTGCCACATGAAGCTCAAGAACGAGCTCGAGGCCAAGGCGGCGTTCAGTAAACTCATGACCCAACACGCCGACCAGACCCAACTGATCGAGAAGGTCAAGCCCTTGCTCGATGAACTGGGCAACGCCGACCCGGCCAGCCTGATGCCGCCCGAGACGATCATGTACCTGGAGATCGGCAGTCCGGGCAAACAGATCGAAACCATTCTCAACATGCTCCAGGGTACTCCCTTCGAAAATCCGCTCGCCATGATGGGCGGAGGCAACCAATGGTCGGGCGAAGAGGCGGGCCCTGCCAATATGATCGGCGCCCTGATGAACCCCAGCATGATGGCCGAATTCAAGAAGATCCGTGGCATGGGCATCGGCATCACCGGGCTGGAAGGCCTCGGCAACGACGGCCCGCCCCCTGCGCTGGTTGTGCTGTATCCGGGACAAAGCGATGCCCTGCGCGGCCTGCTCCTGGCCGGGCTCGGTATGATCGGACGACAGGCCGACCCGATCCAGGAGATGCAGGTCGTCCATTTCCCTGACGGTGGCGGGGCCGCTTACGATGACACGGTTATCATCCTCGCCAGCCCATCCCCCAAGGCCCTCGACCTGCTCACGTCGGCCGTCAAACGATACAAAGGCCTACTGAGCGGACCTTCGCTGGCATCCTCGAACCGGTCCTTCGCCAAGATCAGCAAGCGCGCCCGGCAAGACAACGCCGTGACACTCTGGCTCAACGTCAACGAGACCTACCAAGGCCTGATGAAGATCCTCCCGCCCGACGACATCCCACAGCAGATCCACATGGCCAACGGCTTGGTCGATTTCGAGAATGTCGACGATATCATTGCCTCCCTGTCCATCAAGAAGACGGGCATTGCCCTGGAGGCCAACGCCCATCTCAAAGAAGGCCACAATTGCGTCGCCTACAACATGATTCGCACGCCCCATCTGAGCCAGGCCGCCTGGCGGGCCATCCCAGCCGACGCAATCGCGCTGGTGTCACTGGCGTTGGGCGAGCCCGGTACGGCGCAGGCGGAAGCCGTCGGTGAGCAGATCCTCAATGCCACGAGCCTCGATATCGGCCGGGAGATTTTCAGCAATATCGAGCAGATCACGTTATTTGCCGTGCCCGTCAAAGGCAGTATGGAGGCGGTCGAGGGAGAGATCCCGCCTCAGGCGAAAGCGTTCGGCCTGGCTATCACCAGCGCCAATCCGCAACAGACGCGTGACATCCTGACGAGCGTACTGCGCTCCGCCAACATGCTTCTCACGCAAACCGAGCCGGTCAACGGCCGGTACGAAATCACGCTGGCCAACTATCAGAGCATCCATGGCTACATGGACCAGACCAGCAAGATCACTCTGCTGTCCCTCAATCCGGATCTTGTCACGTCCTCAGTCACCACGCTGAAACAGGGCCGGGCCGATAGTGGAAAAGGCGTCCTGAAGAGCGCCGTGAGCGCCCTGCCCGAAACGACCAGCAAGCTCGTCATGGTCAACCTGGCCGGGGCCATTCAGTTCGGCCTCCAGAACATGGATGTGCCGGACGATGAGTTGGGCGAGCAAGTCCGCCAGGCCATGAGCCAACTGGCCGAGGCCACCGAACGCACCACCCTCCGACTCCAGACCAACGAAGAAGCCAACAGCTTCGGCATCCATCTGAGCATTAACGACCTGCCGCCGGTCAGTGAGATCGTCGGTCCGATCACTCAGATTCAGCAACTGATGGTCCGGATCGAAGGCCAGGCGAAGAGCTGGGGGCAGCAAGGCCCCACCGCAGGCATCGCGGAAACCAAGACCGCGCCGAGAATCGATGGCCAGGAGGACGGTGTCTGGGCTGACGCGCCGCAGTACGAACTCAAAAACAGCTACTACGCCGCCCCGTCTTCAGAGACGGATTTCTCCGCCTCCTTCAAGGCCCTCTACGACCGGACCAATCTCTATGTCCTGGTCACTGTCGCCGATGACGACCTCCAGAACGATTCCGAGGAGTTCTGGCTTGACGATATGGTCGAAGTCTTCATCGATGCCGACAACAGCAAGCGCGGCGAGTACGACGACAACGATTTCCAGTACCATTTCGGCTGGGACGCCAGCGCCCCACCGCTGGGCGAATCGCAGCACAATAATATGACCGGCATCGAAGCGGCCTTCGCCAAAACCGGCATGGGCTACCGTGCCGAGATCAAGCTGCCCTGGAGCACGCTGGGTACGAAGCCGATACCGGGCGCACCGATCGGCTTCGACGTGCAGGCCAGCGACGACGACGGCGGGGGCGAGCGCGATTCCAAACTCGCCTGGCACGCCCGCCAGGACGATGCCTATCTGCATCCGAACGTCTTCGGCACCGCTCATCTGCTCGGCCTGGTCGGCCATTGGACACTCGACACCGTCGATGACCGTGAGGTCCGCGACAATTCGCGCGGGCAAAACGTCGGAACACTCCGGGGCGATCCTCAGACGGTCACGGGTAAGATGGGCGGCGCGTTAGCGTTTGACGGCGATGAAGACCATATCGTGATCGGAAACGAGCCCCGGTTCGATGCCAGCAGCGGCGTCACCGTCGCGGCCTGGATCAAAGTCAACGCGTTCGACAAACCCTGGCAAGCCATTGTCACAAAGGGCGACAACGCCTGGAGGATCCAGAGGAACAACGAAGAAGACACTCTGGAATTCGCCTGCACGGGCCTCAACATCCCGGGCGGCAACCAATATGGCAGTCTTTACGGCCCCAGGGCCATCAGCACAGACCGCTGGTATCACGTCGCCGGTGTCTATGATGGCAAGAAGATGTCCCTGTACGTCGACGGCGTCCTCGATGCCTCCCAGGACGCCTCCGGAAGCATCAACATGACCTACGTTCCCGTTCTGATCGGTGCGAACGCGGAGATGCCGGATCGCTTCTGGAATGGCGCGCTGGACGACGTGCGTGTGTACAACTACGCCCTCAGCGGCGCCGAAGTCGCGGCGCTGGCCGGCAAATGACAGAACCGGCAGGAATGGATTTGAGGTAGCCGGTGGCAATCAAAGCCAAGGCAAACACGGGTTACGGCCAGTTTCGGTGGGTAGTATTGCTGCTGTTCGTGGCAGTCATACTGCCCACCGTTTGCCTGCTCTGGTTCATGAATGAGGCCATCAACAACGAGCAGCTCGTGATCCGGCAGAAACTCATCACGGTCTGCAACAGCCGACTCCAGGACGCCACCGACAAGATCGACCAGGACTGGGCCGCCCGCTGCCAGTTGCTGGGCCAGGACGAGACCATTGCCCCCTATCGAGAGTTCGTGGCCGCTGCCGGTACCAGCGGCTGTGACGGACTAGTGATCTACGGCGCGACCGGCGCGCCGCTCTACCCGGCGCTGACGCAAGACGCCGGGGGGGCGGGCGAGGCGCCTGAGATGTTCGCCGACGCCTGGCAGTTAGAGTTCGTCGAACGTGACTACGCCCGGGCCGCCCAGAGCTATGAAGACCATGCCCGCTCAGCCCTGGCCGACCCGCGCCGTTGGGCCAATCTGATCAGGACGGGATTGGCATGGAGCAAAGATCGTCGGGCCGATTGGACGTACGATCGCCGCTATCTAACAGCCGTGATCGGTCAAAGCCGGTCACTGAGCAAACTGGATCGCATCGATGAGGCTGTCGACGTGTGCCAGACCGCGGCCTTTTCCTCATTGGCTGAAACGGGCGATGCGAGCATTCTCTCTCTCGTGGCCAATGCCCGGTTGCTGATGCTCAGCCTGGTCCGCGACCGCGGCCAATACGAGGCGCTGCTGGAAACGACGTTCGGCAAGCTCGTAGCCATGCTCTATCAGCCCAACGAGGCCGGCGCGTCGCTCACCACCGACCAGAATCTCTTCGTGGCTCAGAAAGCCTTGGAGATCATGCGCCAGAGTCCCCAACTCGGGACCCAGTGGCGGAGTATTCAGAAGATTCCCTTGGGCAAACTGATCACAGCCGAAGAACGGTCGATTGATCTGCTCGGCCGCTTTGCCACCACTGCCGCGTTTCAAACCTGGCAGCCCGACAGGCTCCGGCCGCTGCCCGACGAAGAGAAGGCCACCTACGGCCTCGTGCATCGATCGCAGGGCCGCACCTACTTCGCCTTGCTTTCGGAAGACACCATTCGTGGAATCCTGGCCGAGTTCGCCCGCGCCTTTGATAATGAATACATGTATTACCGCATATTGAACGAGGCCGGACAGTTGGCCATGGGGACAGCCGAACCGGTGACCGAGCCCTTCGTTACGGGTGAAGTCGGCGCCTATTTTCCGGACTGGAAGATCGAGCTGTTCTTCCGAGAAGGCGATGCCCTCGACCAGATGGCGGGCAAACGCATCGCGATGTACACCTGGACGGGGACACTCGTCATCCTGCTCATCCTCGCGTTCGGAGCCGTGGCGGCCAAGTCCATCGGCCGCCAGGTCAAGCTCAACCGCCTCAAGAACGATTTCATCGCCACCGTTACACACGAACTCAAGACACCTCTGGCTTCCATGCGCGTCCTCGTCGATACCTTGCTGGAAGGTCACTATCACGATGAGCAGCAAGTGACCGAGTATCTGGAGTTGATCTCGCGCGAAAATGGGCGGCTCAGTCGATTGATCGACAACTTCCTGACGTTCTCGCGCATGGAGCGCAACAAGCAGGCGTTCCGCATCCGCCCGGCCCGGGCTTCGACCATCGCGCAGGCGGCGGTCGAGGCCGTCAAGACCAAGTTCGACCGGGCCGCGTGTCATCTCGACGTGGACATCGATGACGATCTTCCCGAGGTGCGGGCGGACTCGGACGCGCTGGTGACGGTCCTGGTCAACTTGCTCGACAACGCCTGCAAATATTCCTATGACAACAAGCAAATCGCGCTACGCGTCACAACGGAGAACCACTCGGTCTGCTTTGTGGTTTCAGACAACGGGGTCGGCATCCCGCGCCGCGCCGTCAAGCGCATATTCAAAAGGTTCTACCAGACGGATCGCAGCCTGGCCCGACGCGCTGAAGGGTGCGGCCTGGGCCTGAGTATCGCCAAGTTCATCGTCGACGCTCATGGCGGCCATATCGCCGTCGAGAGCAGGCCGGGGCAGGGCAGCGCCTTCACCGTCAAGCTGCCCGTACACCGCAACACCTAGAGAGAGGACTGTAAGATGGGAACAGTGCTCATTGTTGAAGACGATCCCGTATTGCGGCGGGGTCTGGAAGATAACTTCCGTATCAAAGGCTATGACACACTCACCGCCCGCGATGGCAACGAAGGTCTGGCCAACGCGTTGAAAGAGCGACCCGACCTGATTATACTGGATATCATGCTACCGGGAATCGATGGCTATGAGGTCTGCTCGCATATCCGCGCGAGAAACCTCGACATGCCGATCATCATGTTGACGGCACGCAATGAGGAGTCCGACGTCGTGTTGGGTCTCGATACGGGGGCCGACGATTACGTGAGCAAACCGTTCAGTATCAAGGAGTTGCTGGCGCGGGCCAACGCCTTCATGCGGCGCCGCGGAACCTGTCCGCTGGTGTATGAATTCAATGGCTGTCGCCTGGATGTCCGCAACCGCACCCTGCTGCGTCAGGGAGAAACTGTGGAACTGACGCCGGGGGAATTCAAGATGCTGCGTCTCTTCCTCAAACAGGCCGGCCACCTGCTGACCCGGGAAGAGATTCGCGCCGCCGTCTGGGGCCATGCACGTTTCGTAACCGTCCGAGATATCGATGAGGCCATTGCACGGCTGCAACGAAAAATCGAGCCGGACGCGAGCCGGCCGCCGTATATTCGGATGAGGGGGAACAAGGGGTATCAGTTTGAAGTGTCGCAAGCCTATGGAAACCGTATTGATCGTTGAAGACGATCCCACCATGCTGAGGGGACTCAAGGACAACTTCGAGTTCCAGGGTTACCACGTCCTGACGGCTGAGGATGGCGAAACCGGTCTCAACACCGTCCTGAACGCCAAGCCCGATCTCGTCCTGCTCGACCTGATGCTCCCCAAAATCAATGGCTATGAAGTGTGCCGCCTGGTCCGCAAGGAAGGGCTCGATACGGCCATCATCATGCTCACCGCCAAGGGGGAGGAATCAGACATCGTCCTGGGGCTGAACCTCGGTGCCGATGACTATGTCACCAAGCCGTTCAGCATCAAGGAGTTGCTCGCCCGGGCCGAAGCGCTCCTCCGCCGAACGCAACAATCGGAGGCGGAAGTCTACCGATTTGGCGCTTGCGTCCTGGACCTGCCCGCCCGCAAGCTGACGTGCAACGAACAGGAGATCAAGCTTTCCCCCAAGGAATTCGGTCTACTCGAGCTCTTCGTCAAACGACCGGGCCGGGCACTGTCGCGGGATGAGATTCTCAATCAGGTCTGGGGCTACGACGCCTACGTCGGCTCACGCTCCATCGACCGCTTCGTGACCACACTGCGCAACAAGATCGAACCCGATCCTCACCACCCCGTCTATATTCACACCATCCGCGAGGTGGGCTACAAGTTCGAGCCGCCGGAGTCGTAGTCCATATCCTCTCACTGGGACAGGACGTATTCCGCCAGGTCGTCGATCTCGCTCTCGCTCAGATTCGACGTCACACCGTGTTTGTCATCCGGATTGTACTTCGTCAAGACCTCGTGGACCGTCGCGGCGCGCCCGTCATAGAGATACGGCGCCGTGCGCCAGGCCTCGACCAGGGACGGGGTATCGAACGACATGCCTTCGTCCAATCCATCGGCCGTACCGACCTCGTATTTGCCCTTATCCGTCAGAAGCGGTCCTGCATGACACGAAGCACAGTGGGCCTTCTGGAACAAGGCCTTGCCCCGTGCCGCCGCGTGACTCAACTGGCCGTCCACAAGATGCGGGCTGGGCAACGGCTTGAGGCCGCTGAGATAGGTGTCGATGGCAACGGCGTCCTTTTCGTCCGGCACGGCAAACAGAATATGCCGGAATCCGGCCCGCACCGCCGATTCGGCCGTCGGGCGGACACCTGTAATCATCGCCGGCGGGGTCTGATGGGCCAGCAGCATGGTCTTGGTGTTCTTCGGATTGCCGATCCCATCGTTGAGCAGGTCCCAGTTCAACGCATCGGCCCGCCCGTCCGGATGACAGCTCGCACAGCTCTGCCACTGCTGGAAACAGAGGTGAGCATCGTGAAAGAGCATCTCGCCGCGCCGCTGCTCGCTCAGAGGACGTTGCGGCCCCAGCGCCAGGGCCGTGACCTTGGCGCGCGATGAACCGATATCCACGATTGAGATGCTATCGGAATAGTACTCGGCCACGTAGATCTTCGATCCCAGCACCGCCAGCGCCCGAGGGCCGATGCCCTTCACATGAATCCGCTGCCGCATGTCTTTGAGAAAGCTAAGTTGGTTTGGGACAGTCGACACCGAGCTGCCGCCATAGGCGCCGTAGCTTCCACCACCATTGGAGTTGGTCTGCTTAGACTGATGCGCCTCAATCTTGGCCAGCATCGCATCCACGTCGATCACGCTGATCTCATCCATGCCCGCGTGTGTCACGAAGACGGTCTTGCCGTCGGCCGAGCAGGCGATCGCCCAGGGATTGGCCGCTCCCTGATCGACGTCGTCCAGCAACACCGTATCGATGACTTTTCGGCCG
>Ga0272443_10006972_pt1 | contig 10966 bp, 7 predicted proteins | sample SSMAcet12_FD_193581 | JGI IMG/M metagenome (GOLD analysis project Ga0272443, IMG submission 193581) | Marine sediment archaeal communities from Little Sippewissett salt marsh, Falmouth, MA, United States - SSM-Acet-12 | ecosystem: Environmental > Aquatic > Marine > Wetlands > Sediment ... | reverse complement strand
AGGCCGCTAAAGCCTGTTCAGTTGGAATTTTTACAAGCGATGGGAGTTAACCCGGAAGTATTTATCAAACCGTAATGGCTAAAATAAATTGCACGAAAAGCTATTAACAGGGGTGTCGAAAATAGGCCACGAGCGAGCAAATCGCCGCTTATCGAAGGAAATGCGAGTTAAAGATTCCTGTATTTGAAGGCGGGCTGCGGAAGGACTAATCCCGGATAACCGGGGATAACCGGCCAATACCGGTGGCGGGAGGGCCCGCGAGTTGACATATTGGGTCCTTATCAGAAATTGAGTGCACACTCGAAGAATGCTTTGCTCTTTTGGAAGAAATGTAAATGCAATTTATCCCTATCTGAGTAGAATGAATATGGCAAAATAAATATAACGGATACCATATAACCATCACACTTTATTTCTAAAGATATCAAGGATTGTATGATACATTTCATCGTTTGAACGGTAATAGCGAAAATTTGTTTCTCTTAAGTGAAGAAGCATATCTTTTGACCTTATTCCTTTGAATTGTTTTAATCGAATAAAAAAATATTTTGTAAAACTCTCTATATCTGATAGTCCAGTATTGCCTTCTTTTTGTTTATGCGTAAGGGTCTTTTTAAGTCTCATGAATTCACTCCAATCAAATTTTTTAGGTGAATAATAAGGGGAAAATAAGAAAACGACTGTTTTACCTATGTCTGTTTTAAAGCAATTCAAAAAAAGCTTATTATAATTATGTGCAGCATGTCCTGTAAGAATATGCCCATCAATCGAGCAAATTACCATTTTTTTTTCTGCTGAAAATAGATGCTCACTATTTTCTTTCCCAGTAAATGTTTTTATTTTTTCAACTACTTCATTCAATGTTGGAAGCGCCCAACTATCATTTCTTTCAATAAATTCTGACAGTTCAGACCTAAATACGGATATATATTTGTTTACTGTATTTCGGTTTAACCTGCTCATTACTGAAATTTGAGTTGCATTCATGTCCATGCAAAAATTTTTAACCAGCAACCTAAACTTATAAGGTGTGATTTTTGAATGCTTGAAATAATTATTACCCATTATATTCTATTTGTTATCTCGTTTTTGGTTTTATTTCCTAGTCATGTTAGTTTTTGAATATATTGACATTGAGAAGAGAATATGCTTAGCATCAACGAAATTATTTGAATGTGATCTTCAGGATAATAATTTCTACCCAATATTAAAATCAAGAAAAAATATCTATCTACCTGATAGTATTTATATTTGTGCCTATTGAGTGTGTAGCACCTGTTTCTAATATTTCGCAATTGCCGAAGTTAAAAGTAAAATATTTATTTAGTTATTTTTCCAGATAGTTAGCATATTTTTAATTAATCAGACAAGATTCTAATTTTAGAGTTTTTTCTGTTTACAAACTACGCTGGAACTATTTAACTTGCTATTTTAATTATTTTTTTTATATTTTTAGCCCTATTACCTTTTTTACTGTTCTTTAATTGAATAGTGGCTTGAGAAAGGAAATTTCATGGAGAAAAAAGTAATGAGGCTCGGCGTAGAAAGCATTTGCCAGCTTTACGCTTTGACTTGCAAAGAATATTTGCAAGGGATGGGGCCTACAGGCATAGAATTTGATGAAGATATTGAAGGAGATAGACTATTACACTTTCTCACAATCATGAATGTCGAATTTGTCAAATACAGGGCTAACAAAAACCTAACTGGACATAGATTCTCTAACATAATAGAATCATTGATCAAAAAGGTATGCAACCAACAAAGGTCCCAAATTGAGTCTATGACAAAACCGACCAGAAGAAAAAGTGTGCTAAAAATTAAAGTATTTCTGATCAATAACGTTCTAAATAAAAAGCCAAAGATAGGTGATAGTGAACGTCAAGATGGTATCAATGCTATCGTTGAATTTTATAAAGCATTCAATAAGCAATTTTTGGGATAGCCTGTTACAGCCATTAAACCTTATCTATCAATAAGTATTTTCGTCAAGGATATTATGGTGGGAACCTATGATCCGAAATGAATGTATACGAGATAGACTATTAAAGTTATTATTCACTACCCCCAAACCATTAGATCCCAAAGAATTTTTTCAAGAACAATATGCAATTTTTCCTGGCGAAGTGGCTTTTAGAGAGTTTTTGTTAACTGATGACCATCAAATCCGAACCACTCTTTCCAAAAAAATTCTTTTAAGATTAGTATACCACCACTGTTTTCCTGTACCGTCAAAACTTCTTTTTAATTTATTGGAACTTCAAGAGAGGGATATACCAATAGTAACTGATGGAGATTATATTCCTCAAGATCATTTTATTCACTTAGTCAATTTATATCTTCTTGGTATTTATCTTTTTTCTTATCACAAAGGTATGCATGACAGTTGCATTCGTGATCTAAATAGGCTTAGAAGGATTGCTAAACAGAAATCTGACAAAAACAATAATGACATAAGCTTATACAGGTTATTTGCTATTCTTTGGTCCTACTTTGTTTTATATCATGATATTGCTTACCCATTAGAAAGAATAATTCCATCATATCGAGATGGCTCTAAAGATCTATTTGAAGTTTTTCAAGAACTAGAAAAATATATCAGAGAAGATATTTCTCTAATATCCTTATCTAAAATTATCGCCATAAAATCTGTTATTAGCGATATTAATATATCAAAATTTCACGATCTATATACCAAATATCATAAAATTTTTAAAGTAACAGAAAAAGGCCGTAAACTCGTTCGATTCGTAAGAGATGAGGGAACCGACGAACCCGGCAAGGATGATGAGTATTTAATTTATAATCAAAGACTTAAAAAATGGGATGAGGCTATATATCTTCCTTCTATTGATGGTGTTAGAAGCCTAAAAATGATGATGTCGTTTTTCCCTCCAAACAGTATTGGGGCTGTTTTAGAGAGAATTGACATAGGTCAGCCATTAGCTTTTACTACTTATGGAGAAAAGGAAGTTTATATTTTTGACGATGTAGATTCCAGAAATCCAGTTTCTTCTAACAAATATTTGTGGGAATCTGCTTTCGAAAATCTAAAACAAAAAAACAGAAACTATACTTGGAATTATTTCTTATTAAAACCCAATGAGTTTTTTGACGAAATCACGCCGTCACTTTTTGGTTTTACTATAGATCAACTAAAACATTTATTAAAGAACTTTGATGAAGACGATGATTTCCAAAAATTGAAGCGCCTTGAAGTTGACTCTGCAGATGATCTTGGATTTTATTGCTACTACAAACTTTTTAAGAACCTTTATTATCGGGAATTTGATAAAAATTCTTCCTCCTTGGAAAAAGAATTATTAATAATTAAAAAAGGCAATGAAAAGCTGTCCTTTAAGATTCCTGACATTACAGGGAAAAAAATATTAAAGTGGTTATCTTCAGAACACAAAGAAAGCCTACTTAATACGAAAAATGAATCTAATCCTGACACCACCAAATATTTCTTGCCAAACCGTATTTTAGATAAAGGTGTTAATAGTTTATCAACTTACGTGATGAATTATATCTGCAGCAATAAAGTAAAAATCAAAAAAGAATTAATTAAAGACTACAATGAAAACATTTTTAATCCCCTTGAGTTATATCAATCAAGCGAACAATGTATGGAATATATCAGGGACAACAATTTAAATGTCGAACTAAATCTATCAACAAATGATAACATTTTTTCTCCTTTCGGAGAATTGGATTTTAATGAAGAGTTCGATCTTTCTGGAGTTATTGAGGGCGACGAGGAACACTTAGAGAATATTAACGAATATCTAAAATTACATTTGGGAGAATTTAAAGCTGAAAAACTTATAAACGATTATGAGCCTAGCTGGACTCAAATTGAGTCTAATGGTTTTTCTGAGGGTGGGTTTGTTGACCATGGATTTGCAGCAGCGGTTGTACTTGTTTCATCGAATTCAATTAACAAGGAGATTACCAAAACTATTGCCTTGTTTGATACAAAACAAAATATGTCCGCTGATAACAGAATAAAAATTTTTGGTGATGATGACAAAACTATCCCACCTTTTATCAGACATTTATGGCTTAATTACGGTCTTACTTGCGATAAAGACATTTCATTATTAAACCTTCAGCTTGAACTTTTAAATACCGAAGTCGTTAGTGCTATTTTTCTCCACAATTTCTATCCTACAGACGCGCCAAGTGAAGTTCGAAGCTACAGAACGAATCGTAACAATCAACCATTTCCATACTTGGCATTTCTTTGTGATGGTATTCAAAGATGGGATAGAAAAAAATTCGCCAATCAAACTAGAATTGACATCACAGACGTTACACCTGGATCTCTATACAACGTAATAATTAAAAATAATATTATAGAATTACATGTTCCAATTACTAGTTTAGATGAAGATTCCGATGATAAAGAAATTGCCATCAATTTAGAAAAGTATCTAAGAGGCATTAAATCATTCATTGAAATAAAGCCAATATACAAATAATGGCAAGATGCTACTTTTTTAGGTTTACCTCTTTTGAGAGTTCTGATCTACGCTATCTTCTAAGTTCAAAGGTTTCTATCGGGCGGCGTCCCTAATTTAGATATCCCCGGTGCGGACACTCGTGATTGTTGAGCCCTCCTATACGTATAGGAGGTGTAGGGTTATTGGCCTCACGTCATCCGAATCGATCATTTAAAAATATCGCCTAATCTTTCAGAAATATTTTACAAGTGCTCTATGAGCGTTTGCGAATCAACATATTGTGGCTTTATAAGTATAAATCTAAAATTCCTCTTTTAATTACTATTTGAAATTTGATAGAGAATCGTCTCAAATTACCTTAAATATAAATATGTTAATGATATTGACAAATCTTAACTTTTATGCATAGGTATGATCTCTATTAAATTTCCCCACCTACACAACGAGCTTATATTGATATGAAAGAGGTTATAGTCAAGGGCTTTTCCCGCGAACAAGATCGCATTATTGCTGAATTGATAGATCTTGTAAAAAATAGAGGTTCAAGAGAGGAATTAATACTTTCTTTTTGTAGTAAATTTTTTAAGCATTCTGACTGTTCCTCCATCTTTGCTATTCAAGCAATCGAGCCATCTCCTTTGAAAAGCACTAATTGGGAACTATCAGGCATATCATTTAACGGCATCCATGAGATGCGTTGGAAAAATTTTTGCGAATATATTCAAACAATTACTGCTCCAGATAATTGGCTGCCAAAACTAATAAAAAAAAGAAAGGATGAAGGCCTGATATCAAGAATTTGGAGTAGTTCTAAGGAAAATGAAAAACTATTTTCCGATATATTTAGAATTGTAAACAAGGATAAAGCAGAGTGGATTTCTGTTTTATTCCTTCCAGCTCCATCTGTAAATTACCCTATCAGAATTTTAATTGTTACATATGAAGGTTCAGAAGAAGCTGAATATTTGCCGAGAGGAGGAACACAAGATTGGCGTCTATTGTTGTTTTTTAAACAGATATATGAGCTAGCGATATTTGACGTTAGAAATGTGGCGAAACAAATTTTATTGCAACGCAAAATGATATTACAGGATTTAGCTCCAAGTATTATTCATCACGAAATCAATAGCAGAATAGTAAATTCTGAACGTGCTTTAGAGTTACTTATCGATAGTATAAACTTTTCTGAACCTGATACAAATAGAAACTTAAAAGATTTAATAGAATCATTATCGAGAGACATTAAGAACATTAAATCAATTAGTCATTCAGTAATGGGACTTAATAGAAGAGCAGGTACAATATGGGTAAACTTTAAAGAAGAACTATTGATGGTGAAAGATTTAACTTCGTTTAGAAGCAAGAAAATTGGTGGCAGAATAATTATAGAGTGCGATGACAATCTGAAAATTAAAACAGATAGTGCTTTTTTATTACATATTTTAGTGAACTTGATTAATAATTCAATCGACTCTATGACCCTTAAGAAAAAAATTACAAGAAATTCTAATGTGGACTATAATCCAAAGTTAGAGCTAATAGTTACATTATTTCAAGATTCGTCAACTGATACCAATAAAGTGATTTTGGATGTAATAGACAATGGGATTGGTATCATTGAAGGCGCATCAGAAAGGATTTTTGAAGCAGGTGTTACAACAAAGCAAGATGGACATGGATTAGGTTTAAGCATATCTAAAATGGTGGCCGGATATATTGGTGCAGATTTACTATTTAAATACAGTGCTCCTGATAAAGGAACCTGTTTTCGGTTAATATTGCCGATCGAATGTCCTCCAATAGGTGATCTGCAAGATGAAATGGAGAGCACTATTTAAATGAATGCAGAAAAGTTAGTGAGGAAGTTACTTATTGTCGATGACTTGCACGATTTCCTTACGATCACTAAATTTGGACTTGAAAAAGATTTCTCAGATTTATCTGTAACTACAATTGGTCCAAATAACGATGAAAGTGATCCTGATTACATTTCTGCTGGAGAGAATGCTTTAAAGTTCATACAAGAACTTGATATTTCAGAATTCTACTCATATCAGTGTATAATTATCGATAGTAATATGCCTGGAATGAGTGGACTTGATTTAGCTCGTAAAATTATCAGCCAGAATCGTTTTGCACCGGTCGTCCTTTTGACAGGTGCTGAAAACCACATGAGTAATATCGCTACAGAGTCTTTCGAAGATGGTGCTAGAGGTTTTCTATTTAAGTCATCTAAAAGTTTTTTCCCAGAAATATACGCTACAACAAGAAGAGTCTATTCTGAAACAACCAGGGAAAGATGGTTGTCAGTTATTTCAGAGGTGGCTAATTTAAAGATTACCGGGAAAAATGCTATTAAAGAATATTCCCAAACGGTTTTAAATATAATATATAATCACTTTCCTGGGACAGTATGCTTTATAAGAAATTTTAGACAAGATGGCCAGTTAGAGTTGCTATCTTCGATGGGCGTTGATGAAAATACTGCTAAAGATTTAGAGCTATTACAACCAGAAGAATTCCCTTTTATAAAATCCTCGATTGATAGGCGAGAACCTGAATTTGATAACTTTGCTTATACGTGGCCAGATAACAAATTTGGGAAAGCTCCGTTTAATAAGCTAGGGTTGGACAGGGCCTATTTTATGCCACTTATATCAAGAGATCAAATTCTTGGAAGTTTTTCTTTCTATAAAAAACGAAATTTAGGATTCTTCCTCAAGGAGGAAGAAAAATATACTAAGACTTTAGCTACTTTAATTTCGTCTGTCCTTTTTAGTGCAAAATATGATGTTGATATTAAACAACAGGGAACTAAAATTTCTGAAATTGTAACAGAATTCAACAAATCGTCTTCAGAGAAAGAGATCTTCGACATACTTGTAAATTACATTCATAATAACTTGAATTTTAATCAAATAAAAGACACTAGTGTAAAAACTACTATAAAAGTTATCCCACCTGGCGCAAACGACCTTAGATTAGCCTCTTCTAAAGGAAAATACCGGAAATCCGTTGGCCTATTTAAGTCAGAGTTAAAAGGAAGCGGAGTTAGCGGATTTGTTGCAGCAACTGGCAAACCGAAATTAGTTAGAAATTGTATTTATGAAAACATATGGATTTCTACTAATGAAAACTCAGTAAGCTCAATAACTACTCCTTTATATGATGAAGATAATCGTGTCATTGCTGTTTTAAATTCAGAGAACTCAGCTGAAAATTATTTTGGGTATGAGGATCTATCATTAGCTAATATATTATCACATTTAGCAGCTTCTTTTGTAAACCGTAAAAGGACTAACGAGTTTCTTGATAACGTTTTATCGATTGTTAGTAAAAATACTAATTCTGACGATTTACTTAAAGAATTATTGTCCATTATTAAAAAGTTTTGTGGTTTTGAAATAGTAATAGTAGCATTAAAGACGGCTAAGGGTATTTATGCCCCTATAATAGAAGGTTACAATCAAGATGAAATTAAAATTATAAGAGAAAAGTTTATAGATACAAAAGATCCATTACCTTTAGTAGTTAGATCGCTTTTGGATGGAAAAGAGTATTTTTGGCAAAAAGATGATTCAACCTGTAAAATCAACCCTTGGTTCCCAAACCCAAAGAAAAAATCTTACATAAATTCACAATACACTTTTTTATTCAAGCTGTTATCTGGAGAACCTTTCGGTGTATTTAGTTTAGAATTTAAAATCTGTAACGCTTTATCAGCTAGGCAAATTAATACTATTCATAAAATTTTACCTCTGTTTGCTCGTCTTCTTAGTGAGGCTGAGGAGCACAAAATTCTTGAGGAAGAAGCTCATCGTCTTAGAACTGAAGCATCATTTGTAATGGCTATGAGGCAAATTAGTCATAATTTAAATCATATAGCATTTCAAATTGGTCATCTATCTTCAAGAACAATCAAACAGGTTGAAAATGGATCTGACAAATTCCAGATTATTAATAAATTGCTAAAAATTCAAAATCATGCACAACAATTAGAAAAATACAAAACAAATTTAAGAGCTTTAACTGGTGAAATTAAAAATGAATGTATTGATATTAGAAAAGTTATAGATCGCTCTATTAAAATTCTGTCTGAAAAAGTTTCCTTTCATAAAATTAATTTACAAATTTTTATAGATGAAAATCAGCTTCGCATCAATACCGACAGAAACATTTTAGAAGTTGTTTTTATGAACATTGTTGACAACTCAATCAATGCTCTTCAAAAAATTGATGAAAAAAATAGAAAAATTTTAATCTATCATGATTCAGTTGATGAAAATTTTTTGGATATTTACTTCGAAGATTCAGGTAATGGTTTGGAGGGTATATCCAAAGAAGAAATTTTTACTGAATTCAAAACTACTAATAGTTCTGGGACAGGTATAGGACTTTCCTTTTCTAAATCTAGATTAAGAAAAATTAATAGTAAAATAGATTTTTGTAAATCAAGATACTTACCAGGAGCTTCATTTCGCATTCAGATTTCAAATTTATTAACTGAATTATAGGATACCTATGGAAAAACAATTATCACTTAATCTTCTACTTTTAGATGATAATGAAGAAGATATTGAAGCATTAACTGAGTGCATTGAAGAGAATTCAATTCAAAATCTAAAAGTTTTTATCGCTAAAAGTGCCGAAGAAGCTATCGAATATCTTGATGATTACCTTTATCATATTGTTTCCCTTGATCAAAGGATACCGATGAATCTTAATGGCATATTAAGTGATGAAAATCTCACCCCCGTTTTAGAAAAATATAATATATCACAACCTATTTCAGATGGAATTGTTTTTACTGGATATCGAAATTTGTTACCTGGTATTAAAGCAACTAAAAGCAAATTAGAATACATAGAAAAGGGAGTTTATTCAGAAAAAGAATGGATAGAAATCCTTTTGAAATTAATTAAAACAACCCTTAAAAGATCTTTAAAGAAAGATAAATTAGAATCTTTACCTTTCCTGTTTATAAAATTTATTAACACCATAAAATATGAAAGTGAACCATGGTTGAAAATTACTGCATGGAAAGACTTATATGAAGTTGTTCTCAAGCTATATACCATGGTTTTTGCAGCTATTTGTCAAAACGAAAGCCAACTAAAAGCTTTTTCTAAGAAAATAATTATTAATTTGTATAATTCAAGAATGTACAACAATGATTGGCAAACTGCACTTCAAAAACTTTTCTCATTGGTAATTGATAAAAATCATTTTTTTAATCAGAGATACGTACATGAAATCAATAAATATTTAGTAAATGGGTCCGGAAATTTCATAAACACAATAAATTCACTTAGGGTTTTTCGAAACGAGGAATTCGCACATACTATGCTTAAGAATAAAGATTCTTATAAAAAAGTATTTAATAGTATGAACTTCCATTTCCTTTCACTTATTGAAAGTTGCTATATGTTTTCGCAAAATCCTCTTCTTGATTATATTGAACCTAAAATCTCTCCCAACGAATATAATGAATATTTTGCTAAGGATTTCAGAGGTAGCCAATTAAACCCAAGAAAAATTCCATTCACCAGCTCAATTAAATTTTCTTCTAGTGAAATGCATTGGTGTATAAACGGATTTAATAATATTATTGAAGAAACCATTCCTTTATCGCCATTTATTTTTTCTCGTTTTGATGAGGATGATGTTGTTAGAATATATTATTTAAAAGATTTTAATCATTTTTTATATAAGGACTTTTTATCAAATAAAGAAATACATGTACCATTTACTGATTCATATATTTCTTCATATATTAAATAAAAGATAATTATGAAAACTGATTTCAAAAACAAGGTGTTCGTTGGTATTGCACTTATAGCATATATTATCATTAGCACCCTCTTAATTATATCTACACATCTTTATTGGAACCCTCAAAATTGCCATTATCTATTACGTTCCCACATAATGTGCGGACTTTTCGGCATGTTAGGCGCTTCAATTTCTGCTACCAGAAAGTATTACAGAAGTCTTATTAATGAAAAGAATCACGAGATATCGGGTAAAGAATTTATAAAGCTGGATTGGAGTTACATTTGGGTTTATTATTACATTACCCGCCCAATTATTGGATCAATATTAGGTGCTTTAGTCTATACCTTGAGCTATACTGGATACTTTTTACTTTCTAATCAAACCGAAGCAATTATTTCATTAAAAGGCAAGTATTTATTGTTTGCAATTTCATTCTTATCAGGTTTCTCATCAAGCCATGTTTTAGATAGATTAGAACAAATTTCTAAAGATGTTTTTAGATCAGATAAAATTTAATATGAAATAAAGCCTCTTTAATTCCAGGGAAAACCCATTACATCAATTAGCTACAACTTTCAAACAATCACCGACCACCCGCAGTGGGCTTTCCCCAAAAAAGTAGACACGGTTAAAAGCAAACCGCTGATTTCATGGCCTGTTCGAATTGGACTGGCGTTTTATACCCCAATGTAGAATGTTTGCGTTTCCGATTGTAATAGATCTCG
>Ga0272443_10006971_pt1 | contig 10970 bp, 12 predicted proteins | sample SSMAcet12_FD_193581 | JGI IMG/M metagenome (GOLD analysis project Ga0272443, IMG submission 193581) | Marine sediment archaeal communities from Little Sippewissett salt marsh, Falmouth, MA, United States - SSM-Acet-12 | ecosystem: Environmental > Aquatic > Marine > Wetlands > Sediment ... | reverse complement strand
AGAAATAAACATAGTCGATAAACCCAAGGTCTTCATATCAGACTAATCGATTCTAACATCAACACGAATCTTAGAAACCCCAGGGCTATACTTAGCCACCCTCACACCACCGAGAAACTGACAAGTGCGATTATAATCTGAAGCTGCCTCCTCGACAAGCTTCACCGCATCAGTATATGGATCATCATCTGGAGCCCAATGATAGAAATGCAGTATTCCTCCAAGTTTCACCATGGGTACCGTGATATCCAAGAATAGATGTGCTCCTTTAGGTAAAGGCGTCAATACTCTATCAAATTGTTTACCTAGAGTTGGACATATGTCTCGAACATCACCTTGAATGGCTGTAACTCTATCTTGTAGCTTGTTCAGTTTGATATTTTCTAAGCAGTATCTATGAGCGTCCTCATTCAACTCGATGGCGGTACAGATAGTTCCCGGGTTATGCTTTGCTATACAGATAGGAAAAGGACCAATACCGCTAAACATCACCAAAACATCCTCAGGATCAGTGATCTGTTCACAGATACGTTCACGCTCACTGCTTTCACGAGCAGAGAAATACGTGACCCTTGGATCGAGTTTAAACCTACACCCAGACTCCTTATGGATCACCTCGGTATCAGGATCACCATATATCAACCGATAGTCCCTAAGTCTGAGTTCACCATAACGCTCCGAGGATTTTGCCAAAACACTCTTCACGTTCTTATGAACGTGCATTAAAGCCTCAGCGATTATCGTCTCATATGATTCAAGCTCTTCGGGAATCTCAATAATAGCAACCGCATCTCCCTTAGATCCAAGTATATCAAAACTAGATGGAACTAGCTCGATAAGCTCATCAGATAATTTTCCAATTAGATTTGCCTTCAACGTATTTTTCAAAGTGGACAACAGCACATGCTTAGAAGATAGACTTTTCTCCAGTCTTCCTAGCTAGCTTACCCCTCACAGGAATCTCATCCTTAAACATATCCTCTGGACGTGTATTATCCCTCGTCTTACGTTTAACGGTGAGACCGCATACACCGTTTTCGAGAAGCTGTCTTTTGTGGCACATTGCGTATGTGCATCCTTTGGGGTCACATTGCTCGTTAGTCCAACTGCACCAAGCGGTTTTTCCACGGAAGGTCAATGCGCGCTTAGTACATTTGAAAGTTCGGCATTTTGGATTACATAATTCATTATTTGCCAAAGTGCGAAACACCAGAAATTCTTTATTTGGTTAAGTGAAACTCTTGCATAATTTAAATCTTGTCAACAAAAAACTGAAAAAAGAGCATATTTGATAGCATAACAATACAGTATATTACACAGTATCTTTGATCAATCATCCTTTAATTAATAGACATAGTTTCCTGAGCACACGAGGAGCCAGTAGTGAATACTTACGATAAAATACTCATAGTAGACGATGATGATTCACTTCGAGAATCAATGGTCAGCATCCTCGAAAGTGAAGGATACCTGCTGGACGTGGCAAAAAGTGGGCAGGAAGCTGAATTAAAGATAAAGAATAAGGTCTACAACCTGATACTTTTAGACATAAGACTGCCTGATATCAGTGGAATCGAGTTACTAGCCAAGATAAACGAGTATTCACCACATATGAAGAAGATAATGCTTACAGGATTCCCCGACACAGACTCAGCTATTAATTCGGTGAACAAAAAAGCAGACGCATACCTTGTCAAACCCTTCGACCCGGAAAAACTATTAGAAGTTATTGCTGAGAACCTAGCCCAACAGAAAGAAGAACTCAGGTACACTCAGGAAAAGGTTCTCGAATACATCCAAAACAGGGTAAGAGAACTGGATCAACAGCCCACGATGATAAATAGGGGGCAATAGGCTTGGCAACAGAGGTAGCGGAATCATACAATTTAGATGAACCCCTACTTAGTAGAAAAAAGGAAGAATTCAGAAAATGTCTAATGGAAAGCATTGAGGAAGTTCTTTCTTTCAGCAAAGTTGTCTTAAACTTTCTAGAATTGAACACCCCGTTCAAGTGTGAAGAGATACTTGAGTGCCCCGAAGTCTTTAGCTCTGAACTGAGAGATCTATTTGGTCAGAGCGCTATAGGGATAGAGGATCTGATTATTGAAAGATTTTTTATAAAAATAGATAAACAATACGAAAAAGATAGGAATAAAAAGTTTGAAGATTATATTAAAGAAGCATTAAAAGGTTATACTGATTATTATTAAATTACTAAAAATCATCTTCATAAAACAGGGGTACAAATAATCACGTAAATATTAATCCTTAGAAACTGCAGATATTTTTATATATAAAAAACGATAATTTCACAGCATATGGTTAACGCTACGTAGCGCACTGTTTAAATCATATAAAAACAACTGAAAGGAAGTTAAAAATGCCTCAAAAAACAGGAACCCCGAAAACAGTACTTTTGGCTACAAGAGTTACTCCAAGAATCAGAGACATTGTGGTTCAGATGGCTTCTCGGGAAGGGTTGAACGTCAGTGAGTGGATGAGGAACCTCATTATTATGGAATTAAAAAGAGCAGAGGCATTACCCAACGTATTGCGGGCACCTACATTTGACTTGGAGATGGATGATAATGAGTGAAAGAATTTCAACTGGGAACCCAGAACTTGACACACTGCTTGATGGAGGATTTCTAAAGAACAGCATGATTCTCCTTGCGGGAAACCCTGGAGCAGGTAAAACCATACTTTCATCAAGATTCATTTATGAAGGCGCGCTTGAAGATGAACCCGGAGTCTATGCTTGTTTCGCAGAGACTCGTAAAAGGCTTATCTCAGATGTGAAGAAATTTGGCATAGATTATGAGCCACTTATAAGGCGTAGGAAAGTCGAGGTTCTTGACCTCAGCATTGGAAGCGAGACAGAGGTACAGTCAGCGTTAAACCAGATCTTTGAATCGATTACTACCTTGAGGGCAAAGAGACTGGTGGTTGATAGCATTGCGGCAATGGCGATGGGACTTGAGACAGAGTTTGAGAAACGCCATCTTATCAGACTGCTTTATAGGTTAATACTGAAAACGGGATGTACAACTATAGCTATTACGGATATTCCATGGAATAGCAATAGGATCGGTGAGAGTATTGAGGAATTTGTTGCTGATGGTATTATCCTGATGGAACATCAATACGATTCGAGTGATACTTTGAAGCGTCAGCTCAGGATCACGAAAATGCGTGGTACAAATCACTCAAGAAAAACTCACAAATATACTATTAGCTCGAATGGTTTGAATATAGAGTTATAGATTAGGAGTATATCTCCAAATCTTCAGGCTCATCTTCTTTGGTACTCCGGTACTTGATATAGACATAAGCGCCTAGTATCAAAGCAATCAGTACAGCTAATCCTATCAGGATATGGAAGACCTGAACCTGTCTACCAAATACAGTGATTGTTAACTCGTCAGTCTCAATATTTTGAGCGATCTGGATGTTTTTCTGAGCCTCATTAGGCTCATAACCGGTTTTAGAAGCGGAAGCCTTCAAACGGAGAGTATCATACTTTTGAATTATCTCGGCTTGTGCAATACCGTCATCATCGGTCTCAGTGGCCTCTGATAAAATTACACCACCTAGGGCGGTCCATTCTATTTCTGCTCCAGGTACGGGGAGACCGTTACTTGTGAGTTCTACCTGTACTGTGAAGGTTTGGTTGATCATGATTGTGGATGGAGTGCTTAATGTGATGTTCATCCCCTTGGTTACTGTCTGTATTGGTTTCTCTGAAGGAATTACACCCATCAGTGACGCCAAGATATTGGTGTTACCCTCTATTCCAGTGGAGGTGAATTCAGCTGTTGCATAACTGTTTCCTTGACGAATATACACTGAATTAGGAACAGTACCTACGGGGGGGTTTGTGCTAGTAAGATAGACCTCTGTATCAGTTCGGGCTGAAACCGGGTTACCCTCATCATCAAGGAATTGGACTGTGATTATATCGTTCTCGGTACCATCAGCTACAAGGATACTTGGGAAAATATACAATTCAATTATGGATGGAACTTGTCCTTGTACCGTAAGAGTCTCTGAGGAGGGCGCGACTCCGGGGCTTGTGGCGCTTATGATTGTCTCTCCGTTCTCTGTATAACATGTAATGTTTGCAGAGGTCTTGAATGAATCTTCACTTATTGTGACGGTTTCATCGATTGTAGCGATGTTTGTGTTGCTACTTGAAAGATAGACTACAGTATCTTCGGTTGCTCGGACAGGGCTTCCATCATTATCTTGTAGCTGAACTGTTACAGCATTATGTGATTGCCCATCAGATAACAATACATCAGGACTAAAGAATAATGCGACACGTTCTGGGAACGGAGCCTGTTCAAAGACTATTATCTGATCAGAGCCGGGGGTATATCCCTGTGCTTGAGCTGAAACAAATACCTCACCGGTTAGCGTGCCAGATACAAGGAACTCTGTTGAAGCATAGTTAGAGCCTTGTGGGATAGTTAGGTTTTGAGTCACCGTGATTAAGCTATGGTTTGAGCTTGTGAGGGTTATTTCTACGTTTTCTGAGGCGGTTAATGGGAGATCGAGATTATCCGTAATCTGAACATATACTTTTCCGGTTTCACCTATAACATTAGGTTGATGTCTGGGTGTCGCGTATACCGAGAGTTGAGCGTTGACATTTGATTGTGACACCTGAAGATATTCGCTTCCAGTAATGTATCCCGGACTACTCGCCGTGATAATGGTTATTCCACTGCTGGTTCTTGTTGTGAAGACTGCTTTTGCATATGATTTTCCTTCAGGTATTGTTATGAACTCGTCTGGGGTTCCCACGTTTAGATTACTGCTGGTTATATGGACTGGTGTATCTCTTGGTGCAATGTAGGGTTCTCCATTTTCGGTTTCTAGAGAAACGACTATGATATTGTGGGTTTGTCCATCGGCTTTTATTATAGCGGGAGATGGATTGACCACGATTACGGGACTTTGTGCATGGACCATTACGATGCTTGTTGCAGTGATCAAAATTAGTAGTGTGAAAATGAGGGCGGATTTTTCGTTTCTCTTCAATTGGGTCACCGGATTGAGTGATTTTGTTTAGTTGAAGCTTAAGTCTTTTGTCTTAGACAGCGCTTCAGGTAGGTCTTTCATGAACTCATCAAAGTCGTTTGATGTCTCCAAGAGGTCTGAGATTTTCGCAAGTTCTTCATGGTAGGTCTCTACTTTCTCGTCGCTCTCAAGTACGAAGCAGAGTATCTTGTTATTCTTTTTACCTAGAATACCAATTTTTGTACCATTGAACTGTAGTATGATTTTCTCCTGATTTTCCCTTAACTCATCATATAGGTTGTAAACCGATTCAAGGTTTGACCTGTTGATGCTTTTTGGGACGTTCCAGTCTTCAGGATACTTTTTGATACCAATCTTACCCATCCTTCGCTCTATCAAGACCAAAGGAAGAGCATTATGATATCCTCTCAAGTCACGCTCGAGGTTCAGATCTATTACCTTGAAGTAATCATCGGGTGGACCAGCGGGCATACTATCTTCAGGCTCTAGGAATCCATCCTGAGTTGCCTTCGCTAAGAGTGATGGCTTTTTAGTGTCTTTTTCAGTTGCTAACTGGTTAACTATTGATCTTCTTTGTTCCACGTACTCATCGGCTGTTATTTTGTCGTTGATGAAGTCTACGTCGAGCCTATGAAGCATTTGCTGAGTCTCATCTGAAGCCGTTCCAACACCGATTCCATTTGGGATTAATGTCAGTGGCTTTGAAGGAGGAGCACTTACTGATGGCCCTGAAGGGCTTGTCGGTTGCATGCTTGGAACTCCAGACATTACGGGTATTGGTTGCTGACCCACTGGAACCATCAGAGTAGGTCCTAGTACGTCTGCACCTGTTAGGCTTTGTATCTCGGCGCTGGTCTTCCATGCATCTATACATAGTTTGCAGACATCGAGGGGTATTTCTTCAACGTCTATTGGGCATGCTCTTGAGGAGATGAACGCGCATTTACGGGTCATTGGCGTTTACCTCCTAGGGTCTGCATGATGTTCGGCCAGAACATGTAGAGGACTAGTATTGAGCCTAGGGTTGCCATTCCTGCGGGGGTTTTTACCCAGAGGAAGAAGCCGCCTAGTCCTTTGACTATGCCGCTTTGGCGTCCTATGATGTCGCCTGATGCTACTGTCCATGGGTCTACGCTGGGGTTATTGTCGCCTTGAGTCTTGAATAGTATGTCGTCTTTTGTGTATTCTATCGAGATAATTCTGTGGGTTATTCGTGCGCCTCTAACGTAGTCACTTGGAGGTATGAAGGTGATTATATCGCCTACTTTTAGTTCATCTACGGGTACGCCTTTAACGTATATCAGGTCGCCCACCATTATGGTGGGTTCCATGCTTCCCGTGGTTACTATCATGAATGGTGTAAAGTTGTTGCTTATGTAGACGGCTCCTAAGTATGTCTCCAAGACCAGTGTGATCAGTAAAGCGGTTTTGATTACCTCTATGATCTGTTCACTGGTTAATCCTAGGCGTTCACTTAGAGATTTTTCTACAACGAACTCATCGTAGATTTCTTCCTCTTCGGTTTCGTCTCCGAATAGGCTGAATGGCTCGGTTGCTGATCCGCCTTCAGTCTTGATGCTTAGTACTTGTCCTATTTCGTCTCTTACCATGACGAGTTTGGGTTCAGCTCTTCCGCTGAAGCTTGTCATTGCGTCTACGCCGAGGTAGAATAATCCTCCGACTATTGCGCCGTTTAATCCAATAAAGGGGGCCATTTGTATGATGGGCATGGTTCCGCGGATTATCATCAGCGCCATGAAGCTAGCTACGGTTGTGGCGCTAGCCAGACTTATTACGCTGAAGACTTTTGCGGAATCCATGTTATCACATCATATAGTTTAGGTTAAAGATAGGGGAGAGTTTAGGCTGTGTCGCTTAGGGTTATCAGTAGTGAGTCTATGTCTTGCCAAACGGTATTGACACCATCATAAGCTCCAGCACCAGATGCGGCAGTTGCATCGATTATTACCCAGAACTGCTTTGTAGCAGAGTCTACATCTGAGTAAGTAACTGAGTTAAAGCCAAGACCTAATGTATCGTCATCAGGGGCTGCATCGTTTTTATCATCAATATCGTCACCGGCTAGATTGAGATTATCTCCAACGAAGTCAATCGTTATGTTATAATTCTCATCTTGTGATGCATCTATTTTTATTAGGATTCTTACTTTGTTAAGGTCTCCTAGAGGTCTTGCTGTTACTCTAGTGACTGAACCGGAGGCACCGGAATCAGATACTGAATAAACTTCGCTTTCAACTGCAACAGTGTTAGCGTTTAGTGTGAATGCCATTGTAGTTACTACGCCTAATCCTATTAGCGCGAGGGCTGCTAAGATGTATTGTTTCTTCATTTTTATTCAAACGAATATTCACGGTAGTTTGTATTCAATGTATAGGGATAATGAAACGTAGCGTAATGATAACTCTTTGTTAACCTTATGTTAACTTATGTAAACAGAGTTTTTTTTTAACATTTTTGTGTTAAAAAACTATATAGTTTTGAGTTAAAAATGCTTTTTTTAAATCGGGATGACTTTACTTTTACTAAAGAAATAAAGCGGAATAAGATAAAAAATTACTAGAAAACTTATTGGCGTTTTAATATTTGATAAAAAGTTAGATTAAAAAGGGAAAGTTAGGCATCTGCAATAGTAATCATAATACCGTCTACTTCAACCCATATACTTGCCTTATCGAGTTTAATCTGTAAATTGCCTGTAGCCCCTGATGCGGCATAAGTTGTTTCATAATAACCCATAGTATAATTTTGGTTACCATTAGCACTTGGATACACACCTGCTGGACTGGACAGATCATAATATCCATCAGTTCCCGCAGTATCAGATAGTTCTACTCCTATGACATAGTTACTTGATGCAGTCATGTCAGCAAGACCTAATGTAATAATCATACGATCTCCACCTTTACTTGGTCTAATTTTTACGGAACTCACTGAAGCCGCTGTTTCGTCAGCACTCACCGCATATGCATCGGGTATTGCTGCATCCGGAGTGTTTAGTTCGAATGCCATTGTGGTTACTATTCCGAATCCTAGTACCAAGAGTAGCACGAGTGCATATTGTTTCTTCATATTGTTTCAATCCTCTATCTGTGGAGGTTTAATATCAAGGTGATGGGGTTATAGATGATATTCATCTGTTAACGTATTGTTAACTAGTTGTTATCAGGCGTAAACGTGGATAAGTATTAACATAAAACAGTTAAAATAGACAATATCGGAAAACTGAATTTAAACAAATATTAATTAATCTGCCTGAGTTCGATATGGAAAGACTCAGTATCAACGGCAATACCAGGGAGATCGATAACTGCCTTGATACGTTGATTCCCTGCCGGTACATCAACCCACTCTAGTACCCCAATAACTAGAGTTCCTGGAGTTCCTGAGTATAGTGTGGTGGAATTTGATGAATATTCGGGATCACCAGAAGAATAACCGGCAGTTTCTACTGTTACATTTCCAGAATTACTACCTGAGTAGATAAAATCCTTGTTTGAGTCCAAGCAGATAAACTCAAAGCGTAGGTCTTCCTGAGCATCTCCTCCGGTTATGTAAAACCATACGGTTAGTTCGTCTGCATCGTAGTACTTTACTCTGACATCGAATACTGTAAAGTCTGGGTTTTCATAGGTTGTATCGTATATTGATATTTGTTCTGGCCCAAGGGTGAATATAGGTAATGAAAGCGTAGTTATTACTCCAACTAAGATCGCGAATAACACTGGAATAGCAATAAATAGTACCTTTGTACGACCTTTCATCAACCCTTCTACTCCTTTCACTTCCTATATAGTTATCTAATATACAAAGAGTTACTTAATGTTAACAATCGTTTAACTTATAGAAACCAATCATAATAAGCGTAATAAATTAACATAAAAGATTAAAAAAAGGATTATGAAGTAACAGGATCTTCAAGATCCGTTACTTCAATGTATATTTTCTCGTACTCTGTCCTTACGTTATCGTTGGCTAATTCTACCTTTAGACCCTGAACATCTGCTTGTACACTCATGTCAATAACTTTATCGAAAGCAGTACCAGATGACACAGATCCTCCAGTTAATGCATTCCAAGTAGATCCATCATAGTAAGATACTGTGATTTTTCCATCGGTGCCATCACCATCAATTTCAGTGTAACCTGTTCCACCATCGGATTTGTAGGCTATTACTCTGAAAGAACATTTAACGGTATCAATATTCGTTTCTATGTAAGCAGTATCAAACTCGATGGTTACATCAGCGCTTCCGGTAAAACTTGTGTCTGGGTTATCAAGCGCAAGTGAAGCTCCAGTATAGGTTACTGTATATTGAGCTCCCCAAGTCTCGGAAAAGTCTTCACTAACGTATGAAAGAGCAAAAGTCGATACAACTCCTAGCAATAGGAGTGCAAGGACGGCTGCAATGTAATCTCTTTTCATTGTTTACCGAACCTCAATATAGCCTAATGTTATATACCCTTAATCGGTGTCCAACTGTTGTCTATTAAGATAACAAAGGTTAACACAATGTTAACTAATTGTAAACATAATTTTTTTTTAACATAAAAAACGCAATAAAATACAATAAAAATCCTTATTTTAAACATATTTAAAAGTCGAAGTCATCCTCATCATCGTCCTCAGCATCAACTTCTACCGTCTCCTCAACGGCCTCACCCCGATTCAACGGGTTTTTCAACCACCCACGTCTCCGAGCTAATACTAGTGATCCTCCTATTGATGCTCCGAGGAAAGCCCCAACACCATAAACATATGGAGTCTTGAACATGTTTTCCTTGAAATCTACGACACGATAAGCAATAGTAGGATCACCCACATCAAGAGTCTCAGGCAGACTAGAAGCAGCCTCCGTATAGATACCATCCGCAGCCACCTCTGCATATAAAGTCCATTCACCCATCACCTCCGGGCGGAAAGTAGTCACATAATACCCGTTCTCATCTGTAATAGCAAACAGGCTAGACTGGTTTAACCCATTTCTAGCAGTGATAAACACCTCGTACCCTATCTTAGACTCACTGAAATAACCTGTAACATTGACATAGTCACCAAGACCAATCCACTCCCGGCTAATATTCAGACTTAGGGTAGTAGGTTTTCTGGATACCTCAAAAAACGAGGCATTGCTATTGCTTGGCCAGTTCACATCATCACCCAAGAAAGAAGCCACTACGCTCCATTCTCCAACCTGATTAGGCATGAAAGTATGAGTGAAGTCACCGTCACGGTCAGTGGTCACGTTGAATTGAACCGTTTTATCGCCACGAGTATAATTCAATACAAGATCCGCATAATCTACCCCTATAGTTCCTTTGGTGAACACGCTTTCACCACCATATATACTGGAGGGTTCTACGATCATCTGGATCTCTGTGGGATTCATAGCCTTGGCTTGACCATACTTCTTCCCAGTGTTTCCGAGGCTATCCGTTGCCTCCCAATAATAGTCAACGATTGTGCCCTTCTTCTGTGCAGGCATCTCAACTACATATTTACCAGATGAATAACTGTAAGGCATATCATCCCATGAGATTTTACCATCTGTACTCATGAAAAACTCGATGCTGGTAATCTCGGAGATATCGGTAATTGTACTAGCTAAAAGGAAAGGCTCATCGCTGGTTATGAAAGATGGCGGATTAACCAAGGTAATATTCGGAGGCGTAAAATCAGTTCTCAATACAAAGGTAACTTTCCCCTCACCATTCTCAGCCAATAACACCAGATAATAGAGAACAGGATCAGTGTAATCGCTTGTAAAGTCAATGAGCATATCATCTCCACTTCGCTCACAGCTATCAGAAGCATCATGATTACGATAACCCTGCGGATCATAGTTGAAACCACCATAATCCCCATTAAGCCTACCCAGAAGCCCCGGACTCCAAGGAGTAATCAAACC
>Ga0272443_10006970_pt1 | contig 10971 bp, 7 predicted proteins | sample SSMAcet12_FD_193581 | JGI IMG/M metagenome (GOLD analysis project Ga0272443, IMG submission 193581) | Marine sediment archaeal communities from Little Sippewissett salt marsh, Falmouth, MA, United States - SSM-Acet-12 | ecosystem: Environmental > Aquatic > Marine > Wetlands > Sediment ... | reverse complement strand
CCACCCGTTCATCGGTAAAAGCAATGGATGGGTTTTCATCGCAGTTATCGACTGCTGACGCCTGCCCGGTATTCTCCGGATCGGTCGATTCACCGAAAGCCACCTGTATATTATCCGGGCAGGTCAGCTCCGGTTCGCTGTTGTCCTCAATCCGAATTGTCTGAACGCAGTCTGAGCTGTTTTCATCGCTGTCGGTGGCCGTCCAGGTTCTATATATGACCCTTTCCTGAGGGCAGTTGCCTTCTTCTTCCTCATCGATATAGGTTATCACCGGTTCCGGGTCGATATTATCGGTCGCGGTGGCATAACCCGTATTTTCAGGATCAGTCGAGGCGGCACAATCAATGGTAATATCACCCGGGCAGGTGATTACCGGCGTTTCCGGCTCCTGCGATGTCACCGTGATAAAATCCGAATGGGGGCTGAAATTCCCCTCGCCGTCCCGGGCGATTATCAGGTAGTGATAGGTGCTGGACCCGTCAACCGTATTATCAATATAGACTCCGCCGGAGACGCCCGGACTCGAAAGCGAGCCGGTCGGATCGTCGATTCTGAAAAAGGAACCATTGGATGAGGCCATTCTGCGGTAAATATGGTAGGTTAAGCCGGCGACAGATGTCCAGGTAAGTTCTATGGAAGACACCGATGTCGCTTCACCGGCCAGATCTGCCGGCTTATCCGGCCAGCTTACCGGGGCCAGAGTTATATTCTCCTCCTTATATGAATCATTGGGGATTAATTCCGACAGGACAAAACCCTCATTGTTCGACAAATTGTAGAAATAATAATCATAGGGATTTCCCGGTGCCTCAGTCAGGTAATTTTGAAAATCATCAAACCAATTACCGGCATCATAACCGGCCCCAGTGGCGCTTTCAATTCGGATTTCCTCGTCGGTGTCGTCAAGAAAACCGAAAAATGTGAAATCATTTTCACCTGGTGTAGTGGCATCAGAATTAGTGACTGTGCCGAATATATTGCCCTGAGCGAAGGCTGAAACCGCTACCATTGGAAGTATAAGTAACAGATATATAAGGACTTTCGACAACATGAAAACTCCATGCGTATAATATACGTCCGGATTCTTTCCGTTGCCGGGCGCATATTTTACCGTCTTAATACAAAATTAACACAATTTTCCTGCCAGACAAGCGGTTTCTTTCATATTAAATTACTGTTTTATTGCCTGTCAGATGGCCTGTTCAGATTTTGAACAAAAAGTCGTCTCAGAGCCATATCTGACCGGCCGAGCGACCGTTTAAAATCATCCCTGTATGCTTATAAATTCCGCCTTAACAAACCGGAAGAGCCCTTGGAAATTAATATTATTGCCGTTAATTATTTAAGTCCGGATCGGAACGATTTCGAAACATAGAATTTCCTGCTATATAGGCACCGAGATTTCACTTAAGCCTGCTAGATTTCAACGACTTAGGAAACATATATAGCGGCCGGGGAAAACTGAGGGTCTTGATGTTTTTTAAACATGTAGTATATTATAATCGTCTGAAATATTGGTGGAAAATACATGAATGTATCACCTTTCAGGTGGATATATTAAAGCACCGGTCGAATTGTTCGACCCGAAATGCGAGGTATTTATGAAAATCGCTAAAGTCTTTTCTATTGCCGTAATTATTTTCGTAATGGCGCCGTTCGCCTATGCCGATTTGCCGGTTACCTATGATTTGCGTTCTGTTAACGTTGTGACATCGGTTAAATCCCAGCAGGGAGGAACCTGCTGGACCCATGGCGCTATGGCTGCCATTGAGAGCAATCTTATGCTTACCGGCAATTGGACTGCAGCCGGTGAAGAGGGTGAGGCCAATCTCGCCGAATATCATCTCGACTGGTGGAATGGTTTTAATACCTTTAATAATGATGATGATCCCGGAGGCGATGGTTTGATCGTCCATTAGGGCGGCGATTATTTAATCACTCTGGCTTATCTTTCGCGTGGAGAGGGGGCCGTCAGGGATGTGGACGGCCAGTCGTTTTACACGGCACCGGCCCGAAGTGACCCGTCTTATAACTATTATTTTGCCAGGGATGTGGAATTCTATATCGCCGGAGAGGACCTGTCTAATATCGATTTTATTAAAGAGAAGCTGATGGCCGAAGGTGTTTTGTCCACCGCCCTGGGCTGGACCGGCTTTTACAATTCATCGGATAACACTTATTATCAACCCTGGACAAGCGATCAGCCTCCTTATCATGCTGTGGCCATAGTTGGCTGGGATGATAATAAAGTCACCAAAGCCCCGAACCCCGGGGCCTGGTTATGCAAAAACAGCTGGGGGACCGGCTGGGGCGATGCAGGATATTTCTGGGTTTCATACTATGATAAACAATGCTGTCAGCATCCCCAGATGGGCGCTGTATCGTTTCAGGATGTCGAGCGCATGCGCTATGACCGGGTTTATTATCACGATTATCATGGCTGGCGCAATACTCTGACTGAGTGCACCGAGGCTTTAAATGCTTTCACCGCCGCCGGAGACGAATTGCTGGAAGCGGTCAGTTTCTATACCGCCGCCGACACCGTTGAATACACCGTCAAGGTTTATGATAACTTCGAGAGCGGTGTCCTCGAAAGCGAATTGACCTCGCAGTCGGGGATAATTTACCATACCGGTTTTCATACCGTTGATCTGAATACTCCTCTGGAACTGACCGAGGGCGATGATTTTTACCTGTACGTTGAATTATCTCACGGCGGCCATGCTTATGACCAGACTTCGGATATTGATATTCTTCTCGGGGCCACCTATCGCGCTACGGTTGTATCGGACGGCAACCTGGGTGAAAGTTATTATCGTGAAGACGGTCAGTGGTTTGATTTATTTTTTGATGATAATTCCGCTAATTTCTGTATCAAAGGATATGCTACTTATGATTCGGACAATGACGGCGTCAATGATATCCTTGATAATTGCCCCTATGAAAACAACCCGCAACAGGAAGACGCTGATAATGATTTTATCGGCGATGCCTGCGATGACTGCCCCAACGATAAATATAATGATGCCGACGGCGACGGTATTTGCGGCGACGTGGATAACTGCCCCGAAACGGCCAATGAGTATCAGGAAGATTACGACGGCGATGATGTCGGTGATGCCTGCGATAACTGCCTGTACATCGAGAATCCGGAACAGCTTGATGCCGATGATGACGGCATTGGTGATGCTTGCGATGAGTGCCCTTATGACGATGAGAACGATATTGACGGGGATGATATTTGCGGCGATGTCGATAATTGCCCGCATATATATAATCCCGATCAGGATGATGCTGATGGTGATGGTATCGGCGATGCCTGCGAGGCCAATGATATTCTGACCACGACTCCGGATGTAAATAACGTATCGACATACAGATCGACCGATATTATGGTTTCATTTAATATTCCCATTGATGAAGAAACGCTCGATAATACATCGTTTGTGGTTGATTCCAGACTGACCGGCCGTGTTGACGGCTCTATGGAATATTATGATGGCAGCAATATGGTCATATTTTATCCCTCGGAACCATTTATGGCCGGTGATGTGATTGCCACCATAATTACCGACCGGATTTTTACTGCCTCCGGGAGTCCCCTGAAACGCAGTTACATCTGGGCTTTTACCGCCGCTTCGGCGGCCGCCCCGGTTGATTTCCCCGGACCCTATCCCGGAGAAACGACCGGTGAAAATCCGTATTCAATCACGGCGGCTGATTTTAACGGCGACGGCGCGGTTGATCTGGCCACCGCCAATTCCGGTTCCAATAACATAACCGTGCTTTTAAACGACGGCAATGGCGATTTCACCGGCGTCGATTATGCCTCGGGAACGGCACCATTTGCGATATTATCCGCCGATTTTAACGGCGACGGCCATCCCGATCTGGTCACAGTCAATAGACTGTCTGCCGATGTCACAATATTTCTCGGTAACGGTGACGGTACATTCGGCGGCGGAGTATCATATGAGATTGATGAAAAGCCGATTTCGGTTACGGCGGCCGATTATGACGGCGACGGAGATAACGATATCGCCATTGGTCATTATGACGAGCAGGATTTTAGCAATATCTCATTTTTGTTTAATAATGGTGATGGTACATTCGCCGATGTCGTGGATCGTCCCTATGCCAACAGTTCTATGGGGATATGTTCGGTCGATATTGATAATGACGGTGATTTTGACCTGGTCACGGCCAATTATAGTTTCAACGATATCGCAGTATTGCTCAATGACGGCATGGGCGTTTTTGAAGCGTCGTTGAAATATCCTGTCGGCGATCTGGCGTATTACGTGGCCGCGGCCGATTTTAACGGTGATTCTTTCCTCGATCTGGCCGTTGCCAATCAGTTGTCGCACTCGGTTACCATACTTATCAATAACGGCTACGGCGTCTATGGAGGATTTGTCGAATATCCTGTTGGAAGATTACCGACGTTCGTGACAACGGCTGATTTTGACGGTGACGGCGATATCGATTTTGCCTCCAACAGCTCAGTCCATGATTCGGTTACTGTCTGGCTCAATGACGGCGACGGCGACTTTGGTACGGTAAGGAAATTTGAGGTCGGTGATAAGCCCTACTCCATATCCGCCGCCGATTTTAACGGCGATGATATTATTGATCTGGCCGTCTCCAATGTCGAATCTGATGATGTTTCAATTATGATAAGCCGCACGGCAACTGATGTCGCGGAAATTGAATTCCTGCCGGCTAAATTTACTCTTGAGCAGAATTATCCCAATCCCTTTAATCCGGCCACGTCTATAATATTCAGCCTGCCGACAGCATCGACAGTAACGCTGGATGTTTATAACATTCTCGGGCAGAACGTTGCCAATCTGGCCGCCGGGCGTCTCGAGGCCGGGCGCCACACCGTTGTCTGGGAAGGTGTCGATGCGGCCGGAAAGGAAGTCGCTTCGGGAATTTATTTCTATCGGCTGAAGGCGGGTGATTATACCGCCAGCAGGAAAATGCTGCTTCTGAAATGATGGGGAAGAAGCCCGAGTTTTAAAGCTGTCATTATATTGTCCCGGCGGGATAAGTAAATCCCGCCGGGCTTTTTTATACCGCAGACTTTCTAAAAAGAGCTTGCCGGTTGACGAAGAGATATTATTTTTACAACCGCAGGTTTAATGATTTCGCTCGACTCCAAGGCGGGGAATATGTGTATAATGCCCAGGAGGTTGCTTAGAATGTTTCGAAAACTCTTATTTTTTGCCACCATATTATTTTTGACGGCATCTGTATCCGAAAGGATTGCCCGGGCGCAGTTATTACCGCTTGAGAAAGTCCCGGAGGATCACTCATCGCCCATGTACCGCAATAATCTTCAGCATACCGGTGTTTTATATACCCAAGGCGTTCCCGTACTAAACGGTCCTAAATGGAAATTCCGGACCTGGAAAGCTACCTGTGTTGAATCCACTCCGGCCGTTGTTGACAGTGTCGTTTACATCGGCAATGGTGCTGGTTTTCTTTATGCCCTGCATAAGGAAACCGCTGATATTATCTGGGAATTCAGGGCCGATGGTTTCTTTAATTCTTCTCCGGCCGTTGCTGACGGAGTTGTCTATGTCGGCTGTGGAGATGGTCACCTTTATGCTATTGACGCCCGTACCGGACAGGAAAAATGGAAATTCAAAACCGGTGCCCCGGTCTATTCCTCGCCGGCCATTTATGATGGTCTTGTTTATTTCGGCAGTAACGATGTTTATTTTTATGCCGTTGATATCGGTACCGGCGAAATGAAATGGCGCTATGAAACCGCCGATATGGTTACATCATCCCCGGCGGTAGATAATAATATTGTCTATTTCGGGAGCCATGACGGCGTTTTATATGCTCTTGAGGCCAAAACCGGTGAGGAGAAATGGAAATTTCTAACCGGGTTGAGAATTTTCGGCTCTCCTGTTGTTGCCAATGATGTCGTTTATATCGGCAGCCGTGACAGGTGTCTCTATGCGATTGGGGCCGATACCGGTATGGAAATATGGAGGTTCGAAACCGGGAATAAAATAAATACTTCGCCGGCAGTGCATAACGGCGTTGTCTATTTTGGAAGTAACGATTATCACCTTTATGCTGTTGACGCTGAAACCGGCCGGGAGAAGTGGAAATTCAGAGTTCTCTGGACCACGGTGGAGTCATCACCGACTGTCGTCGACGGCATCGTCTATTTCGGCAGCGGTGATAAATACCTGCGCGCCATCAGCGCCGAAACCGGCGAGCAGATATGGAGATTTAAATCCGATAACCGTATATATTCTTCTCCGGTCGTATTGGATGGAGTTGTTTATTTCGGTTGTTGGGATGGATATGTGTATGCCCTGCATTGAAATAATAAACTCCGGGAAAGAAAAATAAATCCTCCCTGCCGGGGAGGATTTTTTATTGACCTGGATTTGAAATTATCATTTACTTGACTGTGAAAGTATCTATATGATTATGGAAAGGATGGTTAAAATGAGCAGGATATCATTACTATCGATTTTTACAGCAATATTGCTGTTCATCAGCTTTTCGGTCGTTCATGCTGAAACATCGGAATTATATTTTGATTATCTGAAATCGGTATTTAATAAGCATGATAAAAAGCTGTCGGAGTTTTTACAGGCGGAACTTGATGCCTACCTGTCCATGTATCCCGATAATCAATACAGCCCGGAGGCATCGTGCCTGCTCGGACAGGTTTACAACGAACGCGGCAAAGAGCACATGGCCTTTGCCATGTTCATCAAGACCATACTCCTTTATCCCGACAGCGAAGCCCGGGCTTTGGCCGATACCGAGATACGTCGAATTATAGCGAATAATAAAGTATATCAGGAAAAACCAGATGAAATAAGCCGGGCGATCGATGGCGCCGGCACCGGGATTGATTTCACCGACAGGCATTTCGAGTATTTAACTTTTCTGCGGGAATTGAATGTCAATAAATTGTATGAATGGACCATACAGGAATTTTACAATTTCTTGATTCACCACAGGGATGATGAACGCTGCGAAAAAATCCATCGCTGGATCGCCGATTATTATAATCTGAAAGGCGATCCGGAAGCCTCCGTGGCCGGATATTTAAAATATGAAAAGTTGTATGCCGACAATCCCAATCTGGCTTACGTCAAAGTAAATCGCGCCGATGTCATGTATAAGGAACTGAAAGATTTCGAGTCGGCCAACGCGGTTTTGACGGAAGTGATAGAAAATTATCCTGCAACCGAACATGCCGCCCTGGCCCTGTTTTTGAGAGCCGAGATAAAGGACCGCAGATTAAAGAATCCTAACGGCGCTATTGAAGATTACCGCCGCCTGGTTACCGAAATGCCCGCCCACGACAAGGCGGTCGAGGCTCTTATGGCCATTGCCGATATCAATGCCGGAGAACTGAAAGCCTATCGGGCGGCTATTAATACGTATGATGAAATCGCGGAAGACTACCCGGCCGACAAGCGCGGTGTCGATGCTCTCCGGGAGGCGGCCGAACTCCATATGAAACTGAAAGAAGCGCATAACGCCGCCAAAAAATATGCACAAATCGCCGTCCAGTTTCCTGATTATGAGAAATCTCCCGAGATGCTTTTCAAAGCGGCCGATATTGCGGCCGGCAAGCTGAAAGACTATCCCGGGGCTATTGAATATTTTGAAATGGTCGTAGCTCAGTACCCGGATACCGAGATGGCCCGCAAAGCCCGGAAGAAAATTGAAAAACTCCAGGAAAAAGTCGGCGAATAGACTCCGGGTCTGTGGCGTTAGCAGAATCGATTACTATTTTTCTTCGTCGTCAAGCTTCCTCATTTCGCGCAGGATTCCGAGCGGACTGCTTCCCTTGGCCAGTTCGGCAAGTTTCTCCATACGGACCTGATCGGATTCGAATTTTTTCTTAAGCCGCGTTTCAAAAGCCTGTTTGAGGACTTCAATTAAATCTTCGAGTTCGTATGGCTTGGGGAGATATCCAAAGGCCCCCAGCTTCGTGCATTCCACCGCCGAATCGACCGATCCGTGCCCGGTCAGGATTATTACTTCAAGAAACTTGTGTTCACCCTTTAATATCCGCAAGACCTCTTTCCCGTCCATTCCGGGCATCTTTAAATCCAGCAGAGCCAGGTCGAACTTGTCGTTACGGGCGGCATCAACAGCCTCCTGACCGTTGGTGGCCTTGGTAACACTAAAGTCCCGCAGTTCAAGACGCTGCGCAATGGAATCAAGGAACTTGACTTCGTCATCGACAATCAACAGCTTAATTTTATTCGGCATATCAAATTCCCCTGTATTTTAAAATCCGATAAATTTCCAGTACCCAAAAAATGTCCATATCCAGAGAACTGCAAATGATAAAACCAAAATAACCGAGCCATGCCTTAAAAAATCGCCCAGTTTTACCAGTTGCTCGCCGGTGATGGGATCTTTCGCCATGGCGTAGGCAATGGCATTATTCGGCGTCCCGATAATCAGCATGTGGGCGAATGATGATGCAAAGGCAGTGGCCAGACCAACCATCCAGGGATGTGTTCCGGAGATGGTCGCCATCGGGATAGTAATCGGCCCGATTGCCGAAACAGTTGCCCCGTCACTCATGAAATTAGTCGTGATGCCGGTAAAGGCGCTGACAGCGATGGCCAGACCTTCCCCGCTGCGGAGAAAGTCGGGGAGAGTACTGACAAAACCATCGGCCAGATAAAGCGCCGCCCCGGTGGCCGCCAAACCCTTTCCAAGAGCGCAGGCGCTGGCATATAAAGCAACCACATCCCAGGGTATACCGGTAATATCTCGCCAGCGAAGGACCCTGAAAATATTTAAAAATACTATGGCCAGTATCACCGGCCCGCCCATACCATAGATATCGCTGGTTGTTATCCACAGAATGATCAGGGCTATCAGGGCGAAGGCGGTAATGTACTCCTTTTGATTCATCGGCCCGATTTTATCCGAAGCATGCCTGACAATGGTCGATACATTCAGCTTTTTGACCGTCAATTTGCTTTTGAAAGTGATAAAAAAGTAGGCCGCGATAACAAGCGCCATGACCGGAACAAACGGCAGGCCGTACTGCACCCACTCGCCAAACGTCGGGGCGTTGCCATAATCGGACAGGATTCCCAGCATGACCGCATTACGCCCGCCCGCCGCCGGCGAACCGGGCCCGCCGCAGTTGGCCGCAAAACATATTGATAGGACAAACATAACTGCCAGCGCCTTATCCTTTTTCACTCCCGCCGCCCGAATCGATGAGGCGTACACCATCATAAATAAAGGCATTATAAATGCCACCAGGGCATGCTCGGAGACGAACGAACAGGCCATGGATAAAAGCGGCAGGAATACAAACATGAGCAGTTTCAGACTTTTGGCCGGGCCCAGAAGCAGCAGTCCGATTCTTCGGTCCAGCCCGGTTTTGCTGATGGCCTTGGATATGGCCAGAACGCCGAAAATAAATATAACGGCGTCCTTGGCGTAGCCTTTGGCAATATCGTCCGGATTGAGAATCCCCATGAAATACATAAACACGCCGATTAAAAGCGCCGTGATGCCGATCGGCACCGCTCCCGTAGCCCAGAAGAGAGCCGCCACCACCAGAATGCCGAGCATGACACGCGCCCGGAAAACCGTTTTCTCCGGCGTTAACGGGATTGTCGTTTTTTTGCCGTCGGCGTCTTTTATCGTTTTCCCGAGATTATATTTTTTGCTGTAATATTCCGCGATATTTTCACCATCCTGCATCTTCCGATAATCGGCGTAACCCATATGCGGGTCACTCATCCGGTCTATTTTGGGCGATGAAACCAGGGTCATCAGGCGATCCGGCGCCGGCATCAGGGCAATAACGGCGAATATCAAAAGTCCCAGGATTATAATCCCCGGTCGTGAATTATGTGATCCGATAAGCCATTTGCGGATAGAACCTCTTTCGACATGCGGGATTTCATGCTTTTCATGAATATGTATTTTCTCCTCGCGGGCGGTTTCGATAACCTTCACCAGCTGGGAGAAATCGCATGGCTTTTCCAGGTAAGCGTAAGCATCGAGCCGTCCGGTTTCCATGGCCGATTCCACGGAGCCGTGTCCGGTCAGCATTATAATCTGAAGTTCGGGACGAAAACTCTTCATCTCCCGCAGAACCTGTTCACCGGCCATACCGGGCATTTTGCGGTCAAGAATAATGATATCGATATCCGCGTCTTTACGAATAGCCTTAATGGCGTCCTCGCCATTGTCGAAATCGAGTATATCGTAGCCGCGGAGTTTCAACCGGTTGGCCAGCGATTTTCTGAATTTTTCTTCGTCGTCAACAAGAAGCAGTCTTGGCATTATCCAACCTCAATCCTGTTTTGTCTGGTCGTCTGCAATATTTTTCATTTGTTGAGCCACCTCCTGGCAGAGGTCGGATACTCTCAGAACACCTACAACCTCCCCGCCCCTGGTCACCAGAATCGACAGAGTCTGTAAAGCCACTATCCTGGTTATGGCTTCTCCGAGGGATGCGTTCTCATCAATATTATCAGTTACCGTCTGCATGACTTCTTTAACCTTGATATGCCGGGCGTGGCGGCATAAATCCATCAGACTGTCCTGGAAAAAGCGAAAGTGATCCATCATGGATGATATAAACTGTGAACTTACTCCGGCCACGGCCAGCTTGCCCATATCGCCGAGAATCGCTCTTTGCGGCTCCAGGGCTTTTAGAAAACCAAGCTGACCGATTTTCCCGACAATCCTGCCACCCGCGCCGGATACCAGCACTGCCCGATACGGCTGACGTGTACGATCACGCTTTTTCATGGCATCATCAAAGGTTATGAGAGCATCGAGCAGAGTCGCTTCCTCCGATACCACCGGATATTCCTCCAGCGGCACCATCACATCTCTGACTCGTTTTGTATCCATTTTTATCTCCAGATATACTCTGGTAAAATTCCAGCGTTTAATTTCGTCTTAAATTTAGATAATTTCTTTTTTCCAATC
>Ga0272443_10006969_pt1 | contig 10972 bp, 7 predicted proteins | sample SSMAcet12_FD_193581 | JGI IMG/M metagenome (GOLD analysis project Ga0272443, IMG submission 193581) | Marine sediment archaeal communities from Little Sippewissett salt marsh, Falmouth, MA, United States - SSM-Acet-12 | ecosystem: Environmental > Aquatic > Marine > Wetlands > Sediment ... | reverse complement strand
ACGGCGACGCGATCAAGTCCGTTGGCGACGCTCGAGAGATCGAACTGCTGCCGGACGTGCTGTACTACCTGATCACGAAGTAGCTTCGAAGTGGCTAACGTCCCTCTCGTTCCCAAGCTCCAGCTTGGGAACGCACCTCCCCGAAGCTCTGCTTCGACGCGTTGCGAAGATCGTAATAGGCCGGACCGAGGTCGCAAGGCCGTGCCGTAGCTGCGCAAACCGCCTGCTGGCCAACTACACACTGCGCATCTTGAATATCCGTAATCTGCAACCGAAGTTCCGGCGCTCAAACGGTTTGCTTGATACGGCCTATCACTGGCGTGAATGAACCGGCTCAGCGTTCCTCGCGACGAGACGGGAACGCGTCCTCGTGCTCCTGGCGAGTCACATATCCATCGCCGTCACGATCGAGACGCTTGAGAAGCTGCGGCGGACCTCGGAATTCGTCCTTGCTGATCTTGCCATCCTTGTCCGTATCCTGGCGGGCGAGTATGGTGTCCCAGGACATGCGACGACCGGGGCGTCCGGCCGGAGATCTGTTGGCGGGGCGACGTGCTGTTTCGGTTGCCGTGTTCTCCGAAGTGGTCGCTCCGGTTCCAGCCTCGCCTGCTTTCAGCTTCTTCTCGAAAAACTCGCGAACCATGTCGGCGATTACCGGTTCCGTAAACGCCGGCCCGCCGTGCCCGGCGCCATGAATCGTATGGAAGTGGACGGGTACGCCCGCCTCTTTCAACGCCTCGAAAAGGAGTTGGCTCTGATTGAGCGGCACGGTACCGTCCGCATCGCCGTGAACGATCAAATAGGGCGGGTCATTCTCATCCACATACGTAATCGGATTGACGCGTGCGACCTTGTCCGGATTGTCGAGCACGTTGCCACCGATCAGCCTGTTTTCCGGAGAGTCAGACTTTCCGTGTCTCTCATAGCGAGGCGTCGTGACGAAGACCTTGAAATCGGTCGGCCCGTAGTAGTCACAGACAGCCTGCACGCGACTCGGCTGGTCGAGATGGGGCCCCACGTCGAACTCTTCAACATCGCCGCTCGTGCCAAGCAACGCAACCAGATGGCCGCCCGCGGAACTCCCCCAGACGCCGAAGCGAATCGGATCAAGCCCATACTCATCTGCGTGGGCGCGAAGCCAGCGAATGGCCGCCTTGCAGTCCTCGATCTGCGCCGGAAACGTCGCATCACCGCTCAGCCGATAACCGATGCTTGCCACGGCATAGCCCTGCTCGAGGTATCCGGCACGCAGGGGTGGGCAACCATCTTTGCTACCAGCCTGCCAGCCGCCGCCATGAATCCAAATGAGTACGGGCAGGGGCGCACCGTCCTGAGGCAGGTAGAGATCCAACTTCTGGCGTTCATGACCGTTCTCGACATAGGCCATGTCCCGATGGGCTTTCACGCCGTCAGGCAGACGGGGCTCGCGACCTCGCGGCTGCCCGAAGGTGGGCGTTGACGTTGTGAAAACCGAGAGTAGGCCAAGGAGGCAACTCGCCAAGGTCAAGAGCTTCATCGATCTAATCCTGATCAGGAGGATACTCGTGCATATTGACATGGAACCCCGCTCGCAGCTTTGGGTTTCGCGGATACACTCGATCCTCTGCCACATCATCTCGTTGTCCTGGCCGTCGTTCGACCGAAATGTGAGCTTATCGCAATCCACACTCACAGGCAGCTTGGTGTGGGCGAGGCGCGACAGCGCCCCTTGAACTTGCCCTCATTGGGAGCCACAATTCCTAAACGGAACAACAGCCCGCCGAAAATGCAGGTACCGCGTGCCCATGGAGCCAATCTATCTCGACCACAACGCGACAACGCCCACACACCCCGAGGTGGTCGACGCCATGGTGGCTTGCTACCGAGAAGGCTACGCCAATCCTGCGAGCCAGCACTTGCTCGGGCAGAAAGCGAAGCGACGACTCGAAGACGCACGGGATCGGGTTGGCGAAATTCTTGGGCTGCAACAGTCAGGAAGCACCCCCGACCGGGTCGTCTTCACCAGTGGCGGCACCGAATCGAACTGCCTGGCCCTTTTGGGCATCACTGCCGCGCACGGTTCCGAACCGGGACAGATCATCATCTCGGCCGTAGAACACTCGAGCGTGATCGAACCGGCAGAGCATCTTCTGGAGATGGGCTGGCAACTCGATCAAATCGGCGTCGACAAACATGGCGTTGTCTATACCGAGCGGCTTGCCGCATTGCTCGCTGACAAGGCACGGCTCGTCAGTGTGACACTCGGCAACCACGATACGGGCGTCGTGCAACCGATTGCGGAATTGGCTGGCATCTGCCGAGCTCATGGAGTGCCTTTGCACACCGATGCAACCCAGGCGGTGGGAAAGATGCCGATCCATTTCCGCAATCTCGGAGTGGAGGCCCTGAGTGTGGCAGCCCACAAGTTTCAGGGACCTTTGGGCATCGGAGCCCTGCTACTCCGGTCCAGCGTCGATGTTCGTCCGATCCACTTCGGCGGCCATCAACAGTGGGGCTTGCGACCTGGCACCGAACCGTTGCCTCTCGTGATTGGAATGCTCACCGCCCTCGAATTGTCCGTCAACGAACAGGAGGAGCACGAGCGGCATCTGGATCAGTTGCGCGCTCGCTTTGAAACGGGGCTCAAGGCCGACTATCCCGATCTGCAGATCAACGGTGTAGGCGCTGCGCGGTTGCCGAATGTGAGCAACGTGGCCTTTCCCGGCCTCGACGCCCAGATGCTGCTCATGGCACTCGATCAGGTGGGCGTGGCCTGTTCGGTCGGGTCGGCTTGTTCCAGTGGTTCTACGGAACTGTCGCCAACGCTGCTGGCGATGGATTTGCCAAAGGAAGTCGTGCAGAGTTCACTGCGATTCAGCCTCGGTGCCACGACGACGGACGAGGAGGTGGACGAGGCTGTCCGACGGATTCTCCATGTGGTCCATGAGTTACAAGGAACGTCCTAATCGGCCTCTACGGGAATATGGGTCCGGCAATCTGCAGGAGGGTCGCCGAATCGCGGTGAAGTGCTAGCATTACAGGCAGCAGATCAAGGGGAGGGCATGCCATCCAGAGTAGGCAGTCCGAGGGGGGAATCTGCCCGCTCGAAGCATGGATTTTTCCTGTCTTCCCGATTGTGCAAGCGTATGATTGGATTGTCCCGAGTGAATGCAAGTGTTTTTCTCACAAGGATTTGACAGGATTTGTGCCCTTCGGCATGATGAACCGTTGAAGAACTAACGGAGTCCTGGAGACGTAATTCTGCGTCTCAGGGCTGGAACTTTCTTCTCACCCCTTGCGTCCAATCCTCCGAGCCTGTGAACGACGACGCCCGATTGATCAAAGAGACCCTGGCTGGCAATTCAGCCGCTTTTGGGCAGTTGGTCCAGAAATATCAGGACCGGCTGTTCAATACGTTGGTCCACGTCATTGGGTCGCAAGAGGATGCGTTGGATGTGGTCCAAGACGCCTTCGTCCAGGCATTCGTCAAGTTGGAGTCGTTTCGCGGCAGAAGTGCCTTTTACACTTGGCTTTACCGGATTGCCTTCAACGTGGCTGCGACTCAACGACGACGTCGCCGACCAGTCCTCTCGACTGACCAGGCGCGTGAGGACGGAGGCGAGGAGCCGATCGATTCGGACCACGGCCCGCTGGAGAATCTCGAACGGGAGGAACGTTGTCAACAGGTTCGTGAGGCTTTGACGATCCTTACCGACGAGCATCGCGAAGTCCTCGTGCTGCGGGAGATCGACGGTTGTTGTTACGAAACCATCGCTGAAATCCTCGACCTACCCGTCGGCACCGTGCGAAGTCGACTGCATCGGGCACGATTACAACTCCGTGATGAGCTCAAAGAAGTGCTCATGGGAGAAAAATAGTCTAAGAACTGGCAAGAATGCTGTTGTGGAACGGAAGGGGCTGAGTCGTTGCGTTTTTGACCTTTCACCCGTCGCGGCGGGATATTCGTCTCTGGTTTTGTCGGGGGTGACAATTGGAATCGACAACAGGTCGCCAAAGGCCTCGAATCGATTCTACCTGGGAGCACGAGTCGGTCAGGCATCGGAATGTAGAGTATCGTTTTTGGACTTCCTTTTTTGTCGTGTTTTATGGTATCCGATCGCCAGATGAACTCTGCTCCCAGACTTTTTCCCATTGCGACTCACGGGCCGAGTCGACACGGGAAACGCCGCAGCCAAGACGCAGATAGATCAAACGCAACAGTCCGCAACCGTCAGTCCCTGGGGCAACGAGACCGATTTCATGTTGGACCTGCCTGAAAACGAACTGTTCAGCGCCTACATCGACGGCGAGTTGACCGCCGATGAACAGGCCGAAGTAGAACAGATTCTGAACGACAACCCTGAAGCACAACATCTGGTCGATGAGCTGCGCTCGCTGAGCAGTAGCCTCCAATCCCTGCCGGCTTACAAGCTTGACGAAGATCTTGCTGCACGCGTTCTTCGACAGGCCGAACAGGAGATGCTTGGACAGCCGTCTGCACCGCCAGCCACCCCGTTGCCCAGGTTTCATCACGTGGAGGTCCCGGGGACCAAGTCGACATCATGGACTCGTCGCCTTCTGCGCCCACGCAATTTCGCCTGGTCGGCCGTGGCAATAGCCGTCGCCCTTCTTCTCATGCTGAACGAGTCGGGGACCACCCCGGATAACACCGGTCCTATCGCGCAAGGTCCCGTCGAGATCCAACCGCTGGACATCGAGCCGGCGATCGAGGTCGTTGAAACGCCGAGCGTTTCGGCGGTTGCTGAAGTTGCGAAACCGGATGAACCCGAAACCGTCGCGTCGCCTGCGGATGTGCCGCAGGTCACCACGCCCACACCGGCACCAAGCATGGTTGCCGAGACGACCCCCGGCGCCGTTTCCGAAACGACTGAGGAGCCAACCGAACCGAAGAAAGGTTCGAACCCGCTTCTGATTCTTCAATGCCAGTTGGCCGAAGGCCGGGTGGGGCACGATGCGTTGGCAGGACTTCTCAAAGAAGCGGGAGTGGTCCTCGACAAGCCCTTCACGGAAGACGGTGGACCGGTCGAGTTCACATTGACTTCCGGGCAAGTTGAAGAGATTGTTACGAAGCTTCGGACGGGTAGCGGAGACTTCACGGGAGTTGCATTCCTTCCCACGCCTGATAGGGCAGGTCCGCGGATTCCGAGTTCTTTTGGTCCGGGCCAACCCAAAGACATGACGTCGGAAGGGAACGACGCGAAGAAGACCGACAAGGCGACGTTCCATATTCGGGGGACAATTACGGTCCAATCAAAGGCTGCCGCTCCTGCGGATCCTGCGGGGACGACAAGCGTCGACGGCAAGTCTTCCAAGACCAAAGTGGCGGCGAAAGCGGGCCAGGCCAGGTCGTCGGTAGGTCTGACGATCAAAAGCAATCAAAACTACCGCGTTCGCTTCCTGCTCGCGCCGGCAGAAGAACACCTGGAGGAGTCACCGAAGAAGAGCGAGACTGACGAGTAAGCCTCGTTTCGGATCATCACACCTCAAATCGGCACAAACGCACGCTGGACCTGTGATCTGGCGTGCGTTTGGTATTTCTTGATTCGATGTGTACCGCACTGGTGTTGTGCGGTAGAAAGGATGTGAACATGTCCCGTGTTCGATTCCGTGACATTCTGCGTGTGAATTCGTCCAAAGGAGATTGCCCAGAGTGCTGACTTGACCCCTTGTCACCGCAAACTTGACGCATTTTCTGGGCATTCTTAGAATGAAATGAGTCGGCTCACGGGCAAATTCCTACCTATCTTATCTTTTCCATGTCCGTAGCCTTGTCGGCCCTGCTGGATACGTCGAGAGGAGGCCCCAATGCCTCAAGCGATCGTCGACCCCGAAGAACTGCGACGCTTTGCACGGAATCTGAAGAAGTTCAACACCAGCGTCCAGGAACAGGCAGGCGCCCTGGGGGCTCAATTGAACTCGCTCAGCCGCACCTGGCGCGATCAGGAGCAGAAGAAGTTCGTCGAGCAATTCGAGCAGCACATGAAGGTGATTTCTCGCTTTCTCGAAGTGAGCGATCAGCACATTCCTTATCTGCTGCGCAAGGCCGAAATCATCGAGCAATACCTGCAGCAGCGTTGAAAACGGACCGGAGGTAGGTTCCCGCCACTGTTCCCATGTCGTTCCTTGAATTGGATTGCAGCGTTGGAATGATAGAAGGCTGGAATTGAGACGCGATGGCAGCGATCACCGTTCTTGAACATGCCTACCATTCCATCATTCCAAGATTCCAGCTCGAACTATCGAAGCTTGCATATTCAATGAACGAGCGGCTGACAACGGAAGCCCGGATTTGCAGGGCTTCGGCTCGACCAAGCGTTCATCTAGAATGCAAACATCAAGAAGAGAGCGTTTCTTCTCGGGTCTTGGCCCGGAATTGGCAGATACTCGGACAACTCTGACCTCGGAGCAGCTATGGGGCGCTTGGCCAAAGTCACATCGATCGATGTTGTCGAGCACTTCGCCGCAGCGCTGAACTGCTTTGGTGAAGATGCGAAGACGTCGCTCGACGGCATCGAAATGGAGATCCGCAGGGCCTTGAACTGGATCCAGCGGGAACAGAAAGACTACTGGACCCAACGGATACGCCGCGGATGGGACGAAGTGAATATCGCTCGGAAGGAACTCGAGCGGAAGATGATGTTCTATCCGGGGGACGATCGTCCCAGTTGCCACGATGAGCGATTGGCCTTGGAGGCCGCGAAACGACGTCTGCGGCTTGCCCAGGAAAAGATTGAAGCGGTCAAGCGGTGGTCTCATCGAGCACAACGAGAGGTCAATGAGTATATCGGCGCCGTGCAGCAATTGAGGCGATGGATGGAATTCGATTTGCCTCAAGGACTTGCCGACTTGGGGAGGATGGCACGGGCGCTGGAAGACTACGTCGCCTTGGAGTCGTCTGCCGAAACGGTCTTCCCGGATGAGTTGGGCGAGTTGATTGGCTCGGGGCCGGCAACGGCCGGACAGGGCGAGGAGGCAGCCTCAGACCAACCCGAAACCCAAGCGAAGACAGACGACATAGCTTCCGAAGAGAGCTCCGAACCGGCAGCCGAAGCAGAATCGACTCAGGAAGCACAGGAGAAGACCGATGGTTAGACACTGGGACCTGTCGGGCGGCGCAGCTCGCTTGGAATTGGCTGTTGAGGACTTGAAAGCAGCACGAGCCGAGTCTTCACGATACTGGCATGATGGGACGAGCAAGAAGTTCGACGAAACCTATTTGCTTCCACTGGATCCGAAGGTTCGCCGTACCTTGGACGCCATCCATCGACTGGCGGAGATCCTCAATCAAGCACGGCGCGAATGCGGTAGCGATTGAGGTTGTCGGGGTTCAGGAGCTGGAATGTGGTATTGTTTACGCAGGTGGAGGAGAAGAATCCACCACTTCGACCCGCTCGGAAAGAAACAAAGGTCTTGTCCACCTGCCTTGGAAATCTCCAATATCTCCCCTGAAGAGGCCCGCAATGAGTGAATCACTATCCGTGAGCCTGGCAGATCGGACCTTGTCCAAGTTCGTTCGAGCTGCCAGCCAACGCGGGCCCGCCGAAGTGGAAATCCCCAAGCACTATGCCGAGATCCGAGACCGGGCCGAGGAGGAGTATCGGGCGGCGCGTTTGGGGATGGAACAGGAGTACGACGAGAACCGGGAGCAGGCCGAGGGCGAGTTCACTGTTCGAAAACAGCGTATGATCGAGCAAGCTCGCATCCACTACGACCAGGTTGCCGAAGAGTTTGAAACGGGAAAGCGGAAAGCGATCATTGCTTGCGACGGGGCAATCAAACTCGGCAAGCAAAAACTCGAGGAAGCACACTGGGAAGCGACGACTGTCTTTGACGCCAAGAAGGACGAGCCGGGAGCTCGACTTCATGCGACACTCAAGAGTCTCGAAGACGGCTGGAATCGCGTCGAGGCAATTCGCAGCGAGTTGCAGGAATTGCTGACGAAGAGACGGATGTGGACCCCCGTCCTGGCGGCATACGCTGAGCAGAAACCGGACGTGGGAGAGGCAAAGGGCGACGCCAACTCGAAGCCCCAGTTCGATAACGCGGTCGAGGAAATCCACGAGCGAGCCATCGCGATCGCCAACCAGCGGCTTCCTCGTTGGTTTCAAGGCGTGATCCGGCCGGGCGGTGTGCTGATTCTTCTCTGTGCCGCCTTGGGAATTTCGGTTGGCCTGGCAACGAGAGGCGAGCAACCCGCATGGATTGTTGTTGCGGCAGTGGCCGGTCTGTTGCTTTGGCTTGGAGGCGGGTTCTGGTTGCTCCAGAAAACTCGCAAGCGAGTGGCCGGTGATTACGAATCCTGGACCGAGCTCGTCCTGTCGGCCGAAGTGGCCCTTCAACGCTCGACCCATTTCGCCGAAGCAGAATGCGAACGCGAAAGTCGCGAGATCTACGAGCAATTCGATTCGGAGATGAAGCGGGCCAGCGATGCCTTTGTGAAGCTCTCCTCCGAGCAAGAGACTCACAAGCAGACGGAACTGGCGCGGCTGGAAGGAAAGTACCCGGCCATGCTCCAGGAGATGACCGAGCAGCACGAAACGCAACTCGAACGAGAAGAAACCAAACAGCAACAACTTCTCGAACGCCTGGAGACGTCCCATCACGAGCAAACCCACGAACTGGGGCGGCGACGTGCGCTGAAAGCATCCGAGACCGAACGCGCCTACAACCAGGATTGGACGAACATGGCCGATGCCTGGAAGGCAAGCCTCGATGACTTCGAGAGCACGATCGAGGTCATGAATCGAGAGCAGCAGGATGGGTTTCCCGACTGGAACAGCGAGGACTGGAATCGATGGAAAACGCCGACCCAGATCCCGCCGGCTGTCTGTTTTGGACGTTATGAGGTCAACCTGGCCCAGGTGAAATACGGCATCCCGAAAGATGATCGCTTGACCCCGAACCAGACTCAGCTCACCCTGCCTGCGGCATTGCCATTCCCCGAACGATCCCTGCTGTTGCTCAAGTCGAACGACGCCGGTCGTCGTGCCGCAATCGAGGTGATCCAAGCGGCCATGTTGCGTTTGCTCACGTCGCTGCCGCCGGGCAAGGTTCGCTATACGATCATCGACCCGGTCGGACTCGGCGAAAACTTCTCTGCCTTTATGCACCTGGCAGATTACGACGAGCAACTCGTGGCCAGCCGCATATGGACCGAGGCGGCGCACATCGAACGCCGTCTGACCGATCTGACTGAGCACATGGAAACGGTGATCCAGGTCTACCTCCGGAACGAGTTCGAGACGATCCAGGAGTACAATGACTTTGCGGGCGAGATGGCCGAGCCCTACCGAGTCCTCGTAATTGCCAACTTCCCGTCAGGTTTCTCCGAAGCTGCTGCCAAGCGGTTGACAAGCATCGTGACAGCCGGGGCACGATGCGGCATCTACACGATCATGAATTTTGACCCGAAGCAGCGGATGCCGCGAGATTTCCATCTCAGCGACCTGGAGTCCCATGCCTTCCAGCTCACTTGCGAGAACGATACATTCATCTGGGAGCACGGCGAATTTGGTCCCGTGCCTCTGAGACTCGACAAGCCGCCGGAATCGGATCGCTTCACCGAACTGGTTCGTACGGTTGGCGGACAGGTTAAGGACGCCGATCGCGTCGAAGTACCGTTCTCCAATGTTGTCCCGGACAGGCAGGCATGGTGGACGGAAGACAGTCGGCGCGGGGTCGACGTCCCCCTGGGAAGGGCGGGCGCAACCAAGCTGCAGCATCTGCGACTGGGACAGGGAACGTCGCAGCACGTGCTCACGGCTGGCAAGACCGGTTCCGGAAAGTCGACCATGCTTCATGCCCTGATCACCAGTTCGGCATTGCGCTACAGTCCCGATGAGCTGGAATACTATCTGATCGACTTCAAGAAGGGTGTCGAATTCAAAGCCTATGCGGCTTTCGGGCTTCCTCATGCGAAGGTTATCGCGATCGAAAGCGAAAGGGAGTTCGGCCTCAGCGTACTGGAACGCTTGGACAATGAGCTGAAGCGACGAGGCGATATGTTCCGCCGTATCGGCGTCCAGGATGTCCGGGGCTTTCGCGCAGCGGAACCAGAGACACGTATGCCGCGGATTCTCCTGATCATCGATGAGTTTCAAGAACTGTTCGTGGAAGAAGACACCATCGCTCAGAGTGCGTCCCTGCTCCTGGACCGGCTCGTGCGGCAAGGTCGTGCTTTCGGGATCCACGTCCTCCTGGGATCGCAAACGCTCGCCGGAGCCTATTCCCTCGCACGAAGTACGCTCGGCCAAATGGCGGTCCGTATCGCTCTTCAATGCAGCGAGGCCGACGCCCACCTGATTCTCAGCGAAGAGAACACGGCCGCCCGGTTGCTGAACCGGCCCGGCGAGGCGATCTACAACGACGCCAACGGCCAGTTCGAGGGAAACCATCCGTTCCAGGTGGTCTGGCTGCCCGACGAGAAGCGGGAGCATTACCTGCGCGACATTGCCGAATTGGCCCGGGAAAACCACGTCACCATGCGGCCGCCGATTGTGTTCGAGGGCAACGTACCGGCCAATCCGGGCCACAACCGGCTGCTGGAGGACCTGCTGACGGCCCACACCTGGCCCAAGCCGGGCTTGCCCCGCCGGGCGTGGCTGGGCGCGGCCGTGGCGATCAAGGACCCGACCGTCGCCGAGTTCCAGCGCCAAAGCGGCGCCAACCTGCTGGTGGTCGGCCATCGCGAGGAGGCGGCGCTGGGCATCCTCTCGACGGCACTGATCGGCCTGGCGGCCCAGGATCCGCCGCGCGAGGCCGGTGGCGGCGATTCCGCCAAGGGCGGCCCCGGCGCGAAGTTCTACGTGCTCGACGGCATCCGGCCCGACGTGCCCGAGGCCGGGTTTTGGAACCGGCTGGCCGAGGCCTTGCCCCACGACGTCCGGGTGGCCGTCGCCCGCGACGCGGCCGGGCTGATCGAGGAGATTGCCGCGGAGCTCGACCGCCGCGAGGCGGCCGGTATCGAGGACGC
>Ga0272443_10006968_pt1 | contig 10973 bp, 9 predicted proteins | sample SSMAcet12_FD_193581 | JGI IMG/M metagenome (GOLD analysis project Ga0272443, IMG submission 193581) | Marine sediment archaeal communities from Little Sippewissett salt marsh, Falmouth, MA, United States - SSM-Acet-12 | ecosystem: Environmental > Aquatic > Marine > Wetlands > Sediment ... | reverse complement strand
TCAAGCCATGGAACAGCAGGAGATCTCTGTTGCTAAAGCCGGCATCAACGCCACACTCAAATCAAGATGCGCAATTCTTGCAGCTGCCAATCCTAAGCTGGGAAGGTTTGACGAGTTTTTGCCAATTAATGAACAGATCAATATGCCACCAGCACTTCTTTCTAGGTTTGATTTGATATTTTCGATAATTGACAAGCCAAACAGGGAAAGGGACAGTGATCTTGCTAGTCACATTCTGAATTCACATAAAGCTGGAGAGGTTAAGGAAAATATTGATAGGTCTAAAAAGACAAGGTTCACAAAAGAAGAACAGGACGAGATGATGAAGAAAATAATGCCTGTCTTCGAACCTGAGTTCCTGCGTAAGTATATAGCCTATGCCAAACGAAACATCTTTCCTGTGATGAATGATGATGCACTAGAGATATTAAAGAACTACTATGTGGATTTCAGGGCATCTTCAACTGAGTCTGTCACGTTTACGCCAAGGCAGCTTGAGGCATTTGTTAGGCTTTCAGAGGCAAGTGCCAGGATGAGACTTAGTGAGGAGGTTACAATAGAGGATGCAAAAAGGGCCATTTACATTATTGATCAGTATCTTAGAAGGGTTGGACTTGATAGGGAGACCGGTAAATTTGATATAGATATCATTGCAACAGGTATTTCACACACCCAGCATGATAGGATGCGTTCCATCATGAACATCATAGAAAGACTGTCCAATGAGGCAAAGGACGGCAATGCACCCAGATCTGATATAATAAGGGAAGCAGAAATGGCAGGCCTGGAAACCACTAGGGTTGAAGAGGCTCTGGACAGGCTAAAGCGTCAAGGTCAGATATATGAGCCTGTTCATGGAAAATACAAAAAGACCGAGTATTAGAGCTTTGGTGAGGCGATCTTACTAATCGCCTTTTTTACCTTTTCCTTGTTACCGATCTCTTCGATTATGTAGTCTGTAAATTTTGTTTTGATATCATTCCAGTTGAGGGTAGTGACACCGAAATCATGTTTTTTCCTTCCAGTTGATGCCTTGTATAAGACCGGCATCATCTGTCGCGGATCCGAATTGTCCATATGCATGACATAATTCTTCTTTATGGTCTTTTTTTCCACTAAGATTATTTCAAATTTTCTGTTAAAATACTTGAATTTTGTATCTCTATCGTAGTAAGCATATTGAAATTCATAATTTTTATTAATGGGTATTGTTCCTCTATCCATTGTGCATCCTCAAGACCTGTAACGTTAACCTTTAATTAAGTTTTTTTCATATTTTTAATTCTCTTCATAAAACTAAAAATCCTTATTTGCAGATTTAGTGTAATAAAGTTGTTTTTTTCATTTCTATTATTGTAAATTATATAATGTACTAATTGAGTATTTTTTTTAAAAATCACCAGGACCATCTCCTTCGAAAAATTATTTTAATTACTAAAAAAGTTGGTTTTATGGTTTTTGGAGATGTCCCTGGTTTTTTGGTGTTATCTGAAAAAAAACCTGCTCTTAAATATAATACTTCAAAGATCCTTGCAATATATTTGGAAAACAGATTTTTCCTCATTTTCCTCCCTCAATTACATATTTTTATTGATTCATGATACCATGATACACATATACACGATTGATATAAAAAATTTTTGGTTTAAAAAATCTAAAATGTGAGAACCCAGAAATAATCCTTAATAGATTTTATCTTAACCAACAGAATATCATCCAGATCGAGATCAATAATGCAAAAACAGGACTTAGAAGTTTGAAAAGTCCACCATTTTCATTTATTTTCTCCTGTAAAATCTGAGCAAGATCAGACACGGAATTGCAGAAATCATCCCAATTGAAATCATAATGAAAATCTGGACAGCTGCAAGTCTTACTTTTAAGAATAGGAATATCAATTGTTGCATCAGGTCCAAACAATCCATATACATCTTCAGCAATGGCTCTGATTGTTATATCCCCTATTTCTTCGATTGTATGACTAATGGTGAGATCTTCTCCTGAGTTGATGAATTCTGTTGTTTCTATCGTTCCATCTCCCCAATCTATATGGAATCGTATATCATCTCCATCAGGGTCAATTGCTTTAAAGGTGAAATCATATGTCCCAGGAGGATAACTTGTTGGAGCTAAACTATCATATTTTTGCCTAACCTGATGTATCTTATTAGGTCCTTTAATTATAGGTTCGCCTGGTGGATGATTTGAAAAATTTAATATAAAATCATGAGTGCTGTTCTCAACAATCGCTAGCATCACCCATTCAGATGAGTAACATGGCTTATAGCATGAAGCATTCTTCATACAGTAGCATATGGGAATATTTGTAACATGATAATACCCATTTTCATCACTATAGTTCTGCTCATAAGTGTCATGGAAGCTAACCCTTACCCTTGCTCCTTCTATTGGATTCATATTAATATCTTTTACATTTCCAGATAAACTTCCATTATTTGGTGGCCCTTCTGATATCATAATTACAGATTTACTGATACTAATATCTGGTATAATATTTCCGAGCACAATAGGTGATATAGCTAAACATGAAAATAAGACAAAAATTACCAATACTAGGAATTTCTTATAATTATTTTTTTCTTCCATCTTTCTGCCTCCTCCAAATCTATATATACATAAAACTAGAAGTATATAAAACCTGTGTTTGATTTTTAATTTTAATAAATAGTCATCTAATAGAAAAATTGAAAAAGTAAGATAATCCAAATAAGATTATCTTTTTTATTCCATGTAATAACTGGCTGGGAATGGCTCAGGTTTCAAGCCTTTTCGCTCTCTAACCTGTTTTACTATATCTGTCTGAAGTTGTCTTGGAAGTGGCTCAAAGCCCATGTTCTCAGTGTTCCAAAGGACTCTACCACCTGTTGCAGACCTTATCGCTGATGCAAAACCAAACATTTCTGCAACTGGGGCCTTTGCATCGATGTTTACTAGGTCCTTTTCTGTCTGCATATCTCGTACGGTTGCCCTTCTCTGATTAAGTTCTCTTGATGCATCTCCCATTAGTTCTTGAGGGGTTGAGATAAAAACCTTTTGGATGGGCTCAAGTATAATTGGATCTGATACTGTAATAGAACCATAAATTGCATTTCTGACCGCCGGAATTACCTGTGCAGGTCCTCTGTGAATCGCATCCTCGTGAAGCTTTGCATCAACCAGACTGACAAGCATACCTTGGCATGGTTCTGAAGCAATAGGGCCGCTCTTCATAACTTCATCAAATGCTTCTTTGATAAGTTCCCGTGTCTCGAATAGATATTGTATTCCCTTTGTGACATCTGTGATCATGTTTAAACCATGAATTCCAAATACGCCCTTGGCAACTTCTTTTGACATACCTAAATCCTGTAATTTCTTGGTGACCTCATTTCTGTATTTTTTGACATTCTCTGGTATCTCATTATCGTATAGTGCCTTTATTATGTTATCAGGCAAAGGTTCACAGACAATGTAGAAACGATTGTGCTTGTTCGGAGATTTTCCTTCAAACTTATTGGGACTTTTCTTGGCAACAGATTCCCTATAAACGACAATGGGCTCTGAAGTTACAATATCGACCTTATAGTCGTTTTTAATCCTGTACTCGGTGATCTCAAGGTGAAGCTCACCCATACCGCTCATCAGGTTCTCGCCGGTCTCCTGATTGATATCAACTTGGATGGATGGATCTGCTTTTGAAACAGATCTGAGAACCTCTATCAATTTTGGAAGATCCTTTGTGTTTTTTGCCTCAACTGCAACTGTTACAACTGGCTCAGATATATGAATGATACGTTCAAATGGCTCTGTATCCGGGTCATCAACCACAGTACTACCTGCAATGGCGTCACGGATACCTGTGACCGCAACAATGTTGCCTGCAGAGACAAACTCAACTGGGATTCTATCGCCACCAACCATAACATTCACCTGTTGAACACGGTTCATTCTGGACATTCCAATTACATAGACCTCTTGGCCTCTTTCTATTTTACCACTGTAGACCCTGCCAACTGCAACCTCACCGGCATGTGGATCCATGACTATCTTAGTGATCATAACTGAAAGCGGACCCTTGTCATTTGTTTCAATCATACTTTTTCCAAGTTCACTATCCTGATCACCTCTCCATATATGTGGGATCCTATATTTTTGAGCGATCACAGGTGGCGGCAGGTGATCTACGACCATATCAAGTAAGACCTCATGGATTGGGGTCTTCTTAGCAAGTTCCTTTTGGTTATTGTTATTACAAAAATCATAAATATCCTTGAACGAAAGACCGGATTTCTGCATGTATGGTGCAGATATTGCCCAGTTATAGAACGCTGAACCAAAGGCAACACTTCCATCTTCTACCTTTACATTCCATTTGCCCTTGAATTCATCAGGAACAAACTTGTTTAAAAGTTCATTGAACTTTGCAATTATCTTTACAAAGCGTTGCTGCATCTCCTCAGGAGTGACACGTAATTCATTGATTAGTCTGTCAACCTTGTTAATGAATAGAATAGGCTTGACCTTCTCACGTAGTGCCTGACGCACAACAGTTTCAGTTTGAGGCATGGCACCCTCGACTGCGCAAACCAAAACAATACAACCATCAACAGCACGCATAGCTCTTGTAACATCGCCACCAAAATCAACATGGCCTGGTGTATCAAGAAGGTTGATAAGATATTCCTTTCCTTCAAAATCATGGACCATAGATGCAGAAGCAGTGTTAATTGTGATACCTCTATCTTGTTCCTGCTCATCAAAATCAAGGACCAATTGTTTTCCAGCAAGTTCTTCACTCATCATACCGCAACCTGCAAGAAGGTTGTCTGAAAATGTTGTTTTTCCATGATCGATATGAGCCGCGATTCCAATATTTCTAATAAAATCTAATTTGTTCATCAGGTTTTTTGCTTTTTTGATGTTATCTTCTTTCTTTCCCATACTAATTCCTCATAAATCCTAACTAATAATAATATTTACTATCTTGCTGATTTTGCCACACGCTCGACGTCGTTCTTCTTGGCAACTGAAAAGGATGCAACATCGTTCTTGGCAGCCTTCATTAACTCATCTGCAAGACATGCCTCAATGCTCTTTTTGTTCTTATGGCTAGCATTGACAGCTCCAGTACAAATATTTCTGATTGCTATATCCAGCCTTCTTTGAGGGGCAATATCAACTGCCTTGGGAACTGATATTCCACCAAAACGAAGACGTGTAGTTTCCTCAAGTGGAGCTGCATTTTGAATGGCATTGATCACAACTTGTAAAGGATTTGTTTTGGTTCTTTTCTCTGCCATCTCCAATGCTCCCTTAACCACCTTGTAAGCCTTTATTTTCTTACCATTGTAATTTTCGGTTCTCATGATATTATTTATTAAACGCTCGATAATTGGAATTTTGGATTTTGCAAAAAGCTTATTAGAATAAACACCACCAAGATATATGTTCTCTGTATCAAGATTGATATATCTGGCAAGACCTTGGTCTTCGATCTTTACATCCTTGACATCATATTTTGCTAGAACTGGAAAGAAACCAGAGCCTAATTTTTCACCTTTTTTTTCTGCCATATCTATCTTCTCATTGCCTTTTCGACTTTGCCTTTAATCATTTGATTTAGTGATACATCATTAACTTTAATAACCTTAAATCGAACTCCAGGTATATCACCATAGCTTCGGCCCATCCTGCCGCCAATTCCCTCAACTAGCACCTCATCGTGCTCATCAATAAATGAGATTGCATTGTTACCAGGTGCAAAGGCAGTTATCTGTCTACCATTCTTGATCAACTGGACCTTAACACATTTTCTGATTGCAGAATTTGGCTGTTTTGCCTCAATACCAACTTTTTCAATTACGATACCTCTAGCTTGGGCGGTTCCCTCAAGCGGATCTGCCTTTTCTTTGAGATGCAGAACCCTTTTTTTGTAGTATCGGTCATTCCAATGCTGTTTTTTTCTGGAATTCTTTAATTTTCTTGCAGCGTTTATTCCTTTTCCCATATTTCACCTGTTAGATAAGGGTAACGCAGTATGCACTTTTAATATTTAAAAACTATGTATGTTTTATCCTTAAAATATAGTTTCAAATCTATTTTATATTCAACAGATAAAAAAACAATATAAATATTGTTGGGAGGCAGTAATGAGAATTGTCTTAACTATCGTAATAATTTGTTTTTTTACTAATCAGCGGATTAGGAAATAATCTTGTTGCAATAGCAAAAGGAAAAAACGTTATAACAGAGAAAATCCGTTTTCTAAATCCAATATTTTTTAATATGAAAATCTACTGTCTACTAAGATGGATAATACAAACCCAAATTATTGGGTTACAAGGAATCCTTTGCTTCCTGCATTAAGCAGGATATTTACCTATCCAGTTGGAATAATAATTACAGTTGTTGAGATTGATCTCTTCGAAAAAATTGAGGAGCTCTACCTAACAAAGAACATTGGTTAGTTATGCTAAAATTGTATCAAGTATTATCAAACAACCTTTGAGCCGACATCAAGTAAATTTGACCACAAGACATTACTAGAATTTTCAATGTCTGGCGATCCAACATTAAATGCTGATGATTGAAGAGTGAAATCTTATTACAATTCACATATAATATTTTTCAATAGAATATTGGATCATTTACCTTTATTCAAAAATCTTCTGTATATTTTTTTTAAGTCCATATCTTTAAATAATCAGCTCAATTTGTTTTAATCTTGGTTATAGCTTCTATTACCATTCTCATCTACAACAAGTTTGCTTGATTTGGCAATACTATAGCTATCAACATCCACAAAATCTTCAGGAACAATAATTCTGTTTCCGTAAGTTACAAAAGATAGGCCTGAAAGAGAGATTTTCAGGGATTCATTGCTTCCGTCATCCATAAAAAGCCGTAAGTGTCCTGCGGATTCGATTCCAAAATTTTGATTTACCTCTGTTTTAATATTGTTTGATGTCCCAGCACACTCTACTGGAATCCATCCGTTCTTTCCGACCTCTTCTCCAACAAAAACCTCTGCCCATGCATGTGCCACTGCTTGATATTGCTCAACTAAAAATCCTCTGATAAATCTTGCAGGAATCCCTGCTGACCTGCAAAGTGATATGTATAAAAAGGAAAGATCATCACAATCACCTGTTTCACTGTCTATTGTATCACTGCATGGCTGTACATAGTTAGAACGTGTATGGACCTTATAACGGGTGTTTTGTTTTAACCATTTGAATAGCTCTTTTGCAATGATTAGGGAATTATCTGACTGGGTTTGTTCAATTACATTATTTGCAACATCTTTGATATCTTGATTATTTGGGTCGATGAAAATAATTGTGTCATTAGATTGAGCCTTTGTATATTGGGCAATTATACCTGGGTTTTCAATCTCAATTTCTGAAATATCAAGGGCTTCTTCCCCACTTAAATCAGGAACCATAAAACTATTAGAGCTTACTTCTGCAGTGAGCCCAAGATTATAATCACGATTTATGTCGCTTTCAATTAACCAGCTATAAATTCTATTGTATGTTGCAAGGGTTTTGATAACATATGAACTATCATGAATAATTGTTGAAAGGACAGTACCTGAATGGACCTCAGGTTCATCACAATCATATCTAATTTCATAATCCCCAGATCCAGAACAGTTTATCCTGTATCCATAACTAATTTTATACAATAAAGAGGTTGGATGAGATTCATACGTAACTGTATTGCCATACTGAGTGATTTCCATACAGCCAGTGGTAACTAAGAAAATAAGGATAAGTATTATTCCAAAAGCTGATATTTTTCCTTTCATTTTCCAAAATCTATTTTCTGAATAATCCTTTTTTAGCCTTTTTTTGGGAATTGCGATAATTACAACCTTGGTTCATTGGACATTTAATGCATACAGGATTTACAGGATCACAGAAATCTCTTCCGAGTTTTGCAAGAGATTCAAGATATTTATAGACATTTTCATTCATCTTTTCTGCTTCCTTTGTTAGAATCTTCATTGCCTCATCTGGGTCATCTGTATCAATCCAACCAAGCCTGTTGGCGACCCTTGAAACAGTTCTTGCCTTATTTGTAAGATTGCCGGTAGGTTCCGGTTTTTTAACCTCTTCAGGCTTTGGCTTAGGTGGTTCAATTTTCGGTGCTGGTGGAGGTTCATATTTGACATCACTGCTCTTTTTAGAGATATCAACAGATTTTCCACCATGGCTTGTTTCTCGTGTTCTTATCTCTGTCATGATGGGTAGTTGAAGACCAGCACCTGAGATAAAAGCAACACCAATTGGTAGACGTTGTATCTCTCGGAAAGTATCATTGGTAAGTCCTTCAACTGATTGGATAATGGCTTTCAGATCGTTGGGATTGGTGACCTTCAATATAATATTGGTATTGCACTGAGAGATAATGTTTTTATCAACCTTTGCAGGTCTTTGACTTACAACGCATAAGCCCATTCCGAACTTCCTGCCTTCTGAGGCAACAGTTCGAAGAATGTTTGAAGAAACAGCATTACCAAAACCTCGCTCGGGACAGTAATTATGGGCCTCCTCAACTACAAATAAAAACGGTTGAACCTTGCCTGCCTTTCTGTCATCGAATAGCTGTTTAGTTAAACGGGCAACAACAACGTCCTGGACATCTGGCGCAACACCCTTCATGTTGATTGTAGAACATTTACCTTTAACAACCAGATCAGATGATGGTGTTCCATTCTCTGAAAACACACCTATTGAATCAAGGGATTCAAGTGAGGCAATCACATTCCACCGGGCATTGCTTTTGCTTCTGTTTACAGCATCTATTATGTCTCTTAAATCATAAATCTTCTTGTATTCCTTAATCTCTTTAATTGCTTGATATAGAACACCTACCTGTGGACCAGATAGTTTTGCTGAAAGAAGGTCAATTATTTCACGTGCCTCAAGATTCATGCCTGAAAGTGTTAAATGCTTTGCACTTGATCTGGAACCTGTTGGGGAATACTCCACAATTTGTCCTGCATAATTCTTGGCCTTTATACCGAACCTTTCCATATTCTTTACATCTTTTCGGTTCTTGTTTGGTTTTGTAAGTGATGCATATTCCCCATGTGTATCGATTATGACCATTGGAATCTTCTTTTTCAAAAGCTCCTCAATAAGGACTCCGCAAGCATAGCTTTTACCACCACCTGTTTTTGCGAGAATACAAATATGCTTTTGAACAAGTGCATCAATATTCAAATAAACAGAGAGTTGATGGCCCTTTAAATGTCCCATATATGCACCATTTTCCTTTGACGCAGAAAGACCAAGGACTTGCCGTATCAGACTCTCCGCTGCTCTTACAATAGCTGTTCCTGAATCAAAAGGAGTTCTAGGGGATTGCAAAAGGCCTTTTTTATCCCTATAACCAATGACATTTGCATCAGCAGAAAGGTCTGAATTTATAGGAGGACGCTCACCTCCCTTCATCATCAACGATGCATCATTGAAACCAAGGTCAGAATGCTGCTCTATCTCCATAACTTGGGCAAGCATATTGCCCTCTTTATGTGGAGCAAAAATATAATCAAATTTTCTAAGTTTTTTTCCATCAACTGCAAATTTAAAGTCAGTTGTCCCTATTTTATTTCCAAAGATATAACCTACAATCTCACTTTCTTGTTGCATCACATATCCCCTACTATTCGGCTAATATGACCTGTATTTATTATAGTTTTTGTAAATTTAAAGCCTCTTGTGTAGGTAATTGTGCAAGTAATTTCAGAGCCTCTATCTCAATAAAATGTAACTTACCTGGAATTACAAGTGAGTGTAGGGGAGGTCCAAAATCTTTTTTTATCAAATCATGAATTAAACCTGCAAGGACAATAGGTTTTTCAGAACCCGCTTGAGCCACAATACAAACAATTGTGTTTTTGGTAATAATTCCCTTTTTTTTCTTCTCTTCCATCCTTATTAGTAATTCCATGCCTTCATTAGCAGTCATGTATCTTTTGCGATCTTCCTGAATATCTAGAAGTATCAAGCTATGCAAATCCATCTCCTTGTTTTTCATAATCATATCATATGGACTTGTTGGAAAATAATCTTTCTCAGGATATGCTAAAGTTGTTGTTCTGCCAAACTTATAATTTTGGAGACCTAAAAGACCAGGGACAGCGGTTGATATACTACTTCCATGGATTATCTTTGTATTTATTCCTTTTTCAATTGCCCTAATCCTTAGATCAACATGCGTTGTCGCATTCATTGGATCTCCACCAGATAAAAAACAAACATTCTCTGTTTCAGTAGCTCTTAATATTTTATTGCCCTTCTCTGTTTCTTCTCTAGATAGAATTTCTATTTTTTTTCCATATTCTTTCTCAATCTTTTTAATATTTGTTCCAATTAGTTTTGCAGTATAAAATTCTGCAAAAACCTTGTCGCATTTTTCAATCTCTTCTAATCCTTTTAAAGATATATCCTTTTCATCGAATAAACCTAGGCCGACGAATGTCAGACTTCCTTTACTCATGGTATTACAAAAGGCATTAATCAACTAATATACAAAAATGTTTGGCATATTTTTAGAAAGTAATTAATTTGTATTCCTTAGTTATTTAAATAGTGATTATAATTACCCGCGTGCTATGATGTCCTTTGTGCTTGCAATAGTTTCCTTTATCATTGGCGTAATCCTTTTATGGAAAGGCTCTGATATTCTCTGTGAAGGCACATCAAAAACCGCTGCTCAGCTTGGGATATCTGCATTAATTATATCTGTTTTACTTGTCGGATTTGGCACCTCGGCTCCAGAGTTTGCTATATCTGTAGGTGCAGCTGTCCAGAACAATTCTGAGATTTCCCTTGGAAACATTATAGGCTCCTGCGTTGCAAACTTTTTATTGGTACTTGGAATTGCCTCTATTATAAAACCAATAAAGATAAAAAAGGGAATAATCAGAAGAGAGGCACCTATTGTCTTGGGGGCAACTATTA
>Ga0272443_10006966_pt1 | contig 10974 bp, 7 predicted proteins | sample SSMAcet12_FD_193581 | JGI IMG/M metagenome (GOLD analysis project Ga0272443, IMG submission 193581) | Marine sediment archaeal communities from Little Sippewissett salt marsh, Falmouth, MA, United States - SSM-Acet-12 | ecosystem: Environmental > Aquatic > Marine > Wetlands > Sediment ... | reverse complement strand
AATGAAGTTCAAAAAAACATACTAGAATTTCGGGCTTAATTTTGTTTTCTTCAAACAAATTTAAAACTTTGATCAGAAAATCAAAAATATCATGGGCTTCTTCATCTTCTTCTAAAGCTTTAAACAGAAGCTCGGTTATATAATAAGCGTTTTTCGATAAATTAAGATTATCTTTTATACTTTTATAGGATTTTATAGTCTCGACTTCATCAATATTTCTAAAACCTTTTTGATTTTCGGTGATTTTTACATTTATAAAATTCAACGTATCTAAATTACCGCTTCTTCGAGAAGATATTTTCCTTACTCCTCTGGCCAACGCGGAAATTTTACCGTACCTGCGGGTAAAAAGGGTATAAATCCTGTCCTTATCTTTATAATTTATGTTTTTTAAGACAACTGCTTTTGTATTGTACTTTTTCACGCTGTATTAGTATTCCAGGGTTAGTTCAACATCTTTAAATAATTCTACTTCCTGAGAAGTTTTGGGCGTGGCAACCTGATGAATTTCTGAATCAATGCCCGGTTGTTTTTGAATAGTTAAAACATAATTATCTCCCTGAACTACGCCTTCGGGAAGGAAATACTTAAAAGTCATGCTCTTTGATTCATCGGGGCCCAATTCAATATATCCGCTGAACCAGGTTTTATTTGACTCTTGATCAGTTAAAGTGCCGTCTTCAGTTCCGTCAACAGTAATAAATTCCGAGCCTGCAGGAACATAAACCCTTACCCAATCTCTGAATCTGGCAACAAACGGAGAATACTCTTCCGACGGTCGGGGATAAGTATAATCTATTTTTATTTCCCTCATCCACTTGCCGTCATTATTTATTAAAGAATGGGTTACTTTTTTGTTTACAAACCAATTGGTTTTATCCCCGCCCAAGTTAGTTTGCACAACCATAGCATAATCACCCAGTACTTCCTCTTTAACCTCCCCGCCGAAACCGTATTTATTAATCAACGCTTGGGCTTCAGGAAAATCGGGCAGATAAACCAGCATATGTTTTTTCACCCCAAGATCAGTAATAGTATCAATAAGATCGGGCCATATAGTGCTGTCTGACTCAAATACTTTTGTCAACATGGCTTTCATTAAGTCGCCCAAAACTCTTTTTCTTCCCACCTGCTCCCTTAAAGTCAAAGAAGCAATTCTTTCTAATTCCAAAATGACGTTTTCTGCAGTATAGGTAATGCCGTTTACAGTAACGGGTCCGGTTACTTCGAGCAGTCTGGAAATAACATTCGTATCTATAGCAATAATTCCGTCAATAGGTTTAATTTCAACCGGATCCAGTCTTCCCGCCATGTTATAAAAGGTTAAAAATTGATCCATACTCTCAGCAAAATCAGCGGAAGCATTCATATCCCGGGCGTACCACCTTTCAACTTTTAAATACTTCATATAAGCTTCGGGAGCATCGGGAAAGTCATAAGTAGCATCAATAATATCCAAAGTATTATCTATTGTGTACATATCGTGGGATGAAAAATCTTGGTTTAAAATCCAGGCATCCTGCATTCTAAAAGTAGCGTATCCGGTCATAAAACCTCCGGTAGGCCTTATTTCTTTATCATTCTGCATAATTATCATATATCTCTTAACAGGAGTACTTACACCTAAAACTTGAGGAAATAAAGTTAAAGCTTCTTTTAAATCGGGGGCGTAGTCATCGGCTTGAGACAGACTGTTTTTTATAAAAGAAACATTCTGTCTTATCGGGACTCCTCTTATTTTTTCGGGATATTTATCTACATTAATAGATTCCAACTCCTCCCCGATCAAGGTGACTTTTGCAATTACCCCGTCGAGCTGGGCGGCAACTTCGGGCATTAAACTTATCCAAGTTTGAAATGCTTCCCTAAGTCCTTCTTCTTCATCTATCTGAACTTCCGGGTCTGTCTCTTCAACTCTAAAACCTCCGGCTTCGGAAAAAGGAGCAATAATTGTAGAAATCTCTTTCAAAGCGTCCACCGCATGATATCCCGCGCTGACAAATTTATCAGAATCAGAATAAAATTCCTTGATCTTAAACAACCTTAAATTCCTCATCCAGCCGATGTTTTTATCTCTAACCTTTTTAACATTACTTAGATCTTCCTCAGCTTTTGTTAAAATACGGTCAAGTTCCACCAGATCCCTCTCTTTCAAGGCACTTCCGATCTGATCAACATCTTCCTTTAAAACCTTGGCTGCAGCATAAACTTTTAAAATAGGGTTGGCAAAAAAAACATATCCCACAGATAAAACGGCTAACAAAACCGCGACTACAACAATACCGGTAAACCCAAACTTTTTTGCTATTTTTTTGCTTTTATTATTCATGTTTTGTATTTTACTGAATTTATTGTCCTTTTTCATAATTTCATTTTTATTACTGCCGGGGATTATATTCTGCTTTTGAGAAGATCCCCAAAACCTTGAATTTGCCATTTTAATATGCTCCTTTTCCTGTCAAAATTACATACGGTGTTTTTAACACGATTAATAAATCATACAATATAGATGTGTTCTCTGCATACTCCGAGTCCATTTTCACCCTATCTAAAAATCCTATTTCCGATCTGCCGCTTACCTGCCAGACGCCGGTTAATCCGGGTTTAACACTTAGTGCCTTTTCTATGTATTTTTTAGCTTCGGGATGCCTTTTAGCTTGTTCTTCCAACTCCAAAAAATTATATGCTCTCGGACCGACAATGCTCATGTCTCCCATTAGAATGTTTATAAACTGAGGCATTTCATCAATGCTGTACTTTCTTAAAAAAACTGCTCCCTTAATCAGTCGGGGATCTTCGTGGGGTTCTAACTTATAACTATTTTCTACGTATTTTTTATACAATACGGGATCGTTAAGCATTAACTCGTGAGCATTAGGCACCATAGATCTAAGTTTTAAAAATCTAAAAGGCTTTTTGTTTTTACCTACCCTGTGGGGAATATCTGCAAGTATAGAACCTTCAGGAGAGACGATTTTTATCCAGATAGCCGCAGCGATTAATATAGGAAAAAATATAATAATACCAATCAAACCTGCGAAAATATCCATTAATCTTTTTAATATTTTATAAGAAAACATACTAGACCTTATGATCTAAGTATACAAATTTTCTTAAGTTTTGTTCAAATTTTGATATATCAAATTCTTGGGCATGTTCATAAAGTTTTTCTTTATCAAAAGAGGTTTTAGAGAATTTATTTAGGGTCATATTAATACTCTCCGGAGTTTGCTCATCAAAAAATATACCTGTAATATTTTCAACTATTGTTTCTAAAGCCCCTCCCTTTTTGTAGGCGACAACAGGAGTTCCGCAGGCAGCGGCCTCCAAAGGAACCAAACCGAAATCCTCTTTTTGAGTTTGAACTACAGCTTGGGCATTTTGTATTAAATTATATTTCTCCTTTTGAGAAATGTAACCTAAAAAACAAATATTGCTTTCAGCTGATTTTTTCAGTCTTTTTATATCCGGGCCGCTGCCTGCTATATATAATTTTTTACCGTTTTCATTAAAAGCTTTTATTGCAATATCAATTCTTTTCCAGCAAACTAATCTTGAAATAATTAAATAATAATCTTCTTCCGGCTTCTCATAAGATAATAAATCTTTTATGTTTTTTATATTTATTGCGGGATAAAGAACAGTACTGTCTCTTTTATAATATTTCTTTATCCTTTTTTTAGCCGTTTTAGAATTAGCCAAAAACAAATCAACTTTTTGGGCAGCGGTGTAATCCATCATTCTTATTATAGTTAAGGGAAATTTTAAAAACCAATATGTAAGTTTTTTAAAATAATTAAAAGGCTCCCAAAACATTCTTCCCGGCGAGTGCATATAACAAACATGCTTTGTATCGGGCGTAGTGTGAACAAAATGAGCATACCTTGCCGATAAACTCAACACTAAATCATACTTTGTTAAATCAAAGCTTTTAAAAGCTAAAATGTGAAGTAAAAGCACCGAATAATATCTGTTTAGCTTTACAGCCAAAGGTAGTTTTTGTATAAAAGACACTTTTACTTCTCTGCCTTGTTTTTTAAGAATGTTTTTCCACTCCTTAGAAATTACGCTGGTATAAATATCGGCTTCAGGAAAAATATTAATAATATCCAAAAAAACATACTCGGCCCCACCCTTTTGAATAAGATCGTCACAAATAATTGCCATTTTCATATATAATTATGATATCAAAATGATTATAGGTTTAAATGCACAAGAATTATTAAAACCAAATCCCGCCGGCCCCGAAAAGTATACTTATCATTTGTATAACCACTTAGCAACAATTGATCATACAAATTTTTACACTTTGTATTTCAAAAAAAAACCTGATAAACAATATTTTAGTACTTTAACTCAGAACAACTCAAACTTTAGGTACAAAGTTATAAAGAGCAAAATTTCCTGGACCCAGGTCGGTTTGGCAAAAGAATTGGCAAAAAATAAAGTCGATGTTTATTTTACTCCGGTGCATACTATGCCCATTATTCATCCCAAAAAATTAAAAATAGCCGGTATGGTCCACGGACTTGAATACACTTTTTCCCACGAATACAAGAATGTTTTCAAAAAATTGTTCATAAATAAACCGGTCAAATATGTATGCATCCATTCGGATAAAATCATTACTCCTTCTAAAGCTGTTAAAGAAGATATTTTAAGTAAATGGACTAAAATTAAACCGGAAAAAATTAAAGTTGTTTATGAGGGAGTCAGTAAAAACTTCGGAGAAGCAAGTCAGGCCCAAATTGAAAACATAAAAGAAAAATATCAGATTAACGATGCTCCTTATTTATTTTTTATCTCCACAATTCAACCGCGGAAAAATATCCCCCGAATGGTAGAGGGATTTTCTTTAGCTTTAAAAAACAAATTAATTGATCCCGGTACAAAACTGATAATTGCCGGCAAAAAAGGCTGGGATTACGAGGAATCTTTAAGATCTTTCAGAAAATATAATGTTCAACACAACACTATTTATGCGGGCAGAATACCCGACGAAGATGTAGCTCCTTTGATGAAGGGCGCTTCTGCCTTTATCAGCGTTTCTCTGGAAGAAGGATTCGGCCTCCCTGTCGCAGAAGCTCTTTCCTGCGGCACTCCTCTAATTCTATCTGATATTCCCGCCTTCAGGGAGGTTGGGGGAGATATTCCTTATTTTGCGGATCCTAATAATGTCGAGGATATTTCCCAAAAAATACAAAAAGTAATAAATAACCCTCCGGAAACCAGAAAAATAAATGAAAGGTCCAAATTATTTACTTGGGAAAATACTGCTCAACAAACTCTAGATACCTTCAAGAATCTGGTTAAAAACATCTAAAGTTATTTTGGCTGTGTTTTGCCAGCTGTATTTACTTTGAAGATCTTTGCCTTTAGAAATTAATTTATTTCTTAAATTTTCATTTGTAATAATTTCATTAATTTTTTCCGTCATGTCGGAAGTGTCGTGGGGATCAAAATATAACACCGAGTCGCCGTATATTTCCCGATGGCAGGCAATATCGGAAATTGCACAAGGCAGACCGACCGCCTGGGCTTCTAATGGAGTAAGGCTAAATCCTTCTTTTAATGAAGGAAATACATAAGCTCGGGCTTCTTTTCTTAAAGCCAGCACATCTTCATCGGGAACATAAGATTTCATACCCGGCATTAAAACCTTATTTTCCAGATTTTCATCTTTAACAAGTTTCTGAATATCTTCGGAAAATTTGTCTTTTTTACCGATCAATACCAACTGCCCCGGGAAAGAGTATGTTTTTCTTAAGTTTTTAAAAGCCTCAATCAACCGGGGAACATTTTTGTGCTCATACATACTGCTTACATATAATAAGAAAGGTTTTTTAATATTATATTTTTCTAGAACCGACGACAGTATATTTTGTCCGTTCTTAAAATCAAGATCAACTCCTTCGTAGGCTAAAACATACTTGCTTTCTTTTATTTTGGGAAAAGCTTTTTTAAAATCGTTTATGGCGTCTTTAGAAGGAATGATTACTTTTTTCGATCTGAGTACCGCCCAATAAACCACGAATTTGTAAATCAGCTTTTTAAATTTAAAATAAAATTTGGGTAAAGTAGTGCCTTTTTCTGTACTAAAAGAGTGCATTATTATGTCGGGTATGGCAGCCGCTAATTTTTTTGGATATAACACCGGAATGTTAAAGTGGGGAACATAAAATAAATCCAGTTTCTGCTTTATTACCTTAAATAAAAAACCTAACTGCTCACTCCAGGTATACCATTTGTAATCTGCAAGTACTTTTTCAAAATTTCCGGCGGAAGGGATGTACATATCATAATTTTTTTTGGTTAAAAAGATAATATACTTATTTTTTATATCTAATTTTTCTAAATTTTCCAGAATATTTTTTACATATCTTCCGGGGCCGGCCTCTCCGTAGAAACGGGCATCTATCCCGATAATATGATGTTTTTTCATAGTATGATTTTATCATTTTTGGTAGTATATACATGTGTTAAAAAAATCATTCCTGAACATTTCACTTGTAAGCGTGGGTAATATGATTAGTGCGGGTTTGGGCTTTTTATTACTTGCGGCCTTAGCCAGAAGTATGGACTTAGAGATCTTCGGTAAATATGTTTTAATTACTACTCTTCTAGTTTTCTTCAGTGTTATCCTAGATTTCGGAACTAACAGTTTGTACGTCTCTCAATCCATAATCAACCTTAAAATTAATATATTCCAAAAATTTTTAAGCGCTAAGGTAATTCTATTTTCAATTTCTGTTATACTGTGCATCCCAATCCTGATTCTTTTCAATTTAGGAAACATACTAAATATTCTAATATTTATTGCCGGTCTTTTTGCTTATACTAATTACCATATAGTTTATGCCATTAATCAAAAAAGAGAAAAATATCTTTTAGTCTCTTTAGTAATGCTTATTCCTGCAATAATTAAAGGGCTTTATGCTTTAGGGATATTTTTAAACTTTTTTAGCCCTAATCTTATATCCGCCTTTGGAACATTTTCCTTTTCCGTCTTTGGAGCCAGTATTTTATATTTATTTATTCCCAAAAAACATTTTACTCTTAGGTTAGATACAAAATATATTAAAAGATTTTTACAAAATGCATCCCCGGCAGGCATTTCCCAGGTTATTAGAGAATCTTGGTTTACTATAAGCAATTCAACAGCTAAATTTATTAACGGATTTTCGGATGTGGGTATATATTCTCTGGCCGGTAAAATCAGCCATATTTTTGTTTTTATATCATTTAGTATTTTTACTGTTTTATTACCCAAAAATACCAAAAGAAAGAGTAAAAAATTAAATTATGACTTCAAAGAGACGGGAATTCTCTCTGCAGCTGTAATTTTAATTGCTATCATTGGTGTTTTTGTAGTTGAGTTTTTTCTAGTAAAAATCTTTGGAGAGAAATTTTCTGAAAGCATAAAATTAGTCCAAATTCTTTTATTTGCCGGGGCCTTCGCCGCTATACATACTTTTATGGAAAATTACTTTTTTATCGAAAACAAAATCAATTACATTTTTTATATTAATTCCGGGAAATTAGTTCTTTTCTTGATCTTGATTTTCACCCTTCTGCCGACCAGGGGTTTGCTGGGAATAGCACTGGCCGACCTTTTAAGCAGTATCGCGGCCGGGCTGGGAACTTTTTATTTTATAAAAAAATTACAAAGGGTGGGCTAAACGATAATCAATTGTTTCCTGCAATTCCCGGATTTCTTTTGCCGTGCTTTGAGGGGCTTCTTTAAGTTTTTCAAGTTTTGCTAAATCATTTTGATATTGCGATTCAAAGTACCACAGAATATAATCTCCTGATTCCCGGATTACTGTCGGCTCATAATCATAACCGACGACCTCAGTGCTGAATCTTCCCAATTTAGTCAATAAAATCAATTCTTTTTGATAGTGAATTAAGGGTACTCTGTTGATTTTGTGAGGGTGAAAATCAATAATTTCGAAAGGACTTTGTAAATAAAACAATACCAGGGGAAGTTCAACTCTGTCTACATAAAGCATAGATTCGGTACCCAAGTCAGAATCTTTTAACTTCAGTAGATTCACCCTGTCTTTTGTAAGATTAGGTATGTAAACCAATTCTTTATTAAGGTGAAGATAAAAAAGGGAAAACACAGTAACTGAATATAAAGCAAAAGTTTTAAAGTCAAATGAATTTAATCCTTGAATTTTTTTCATTATCCAATTCAACAATCTTTCTCCAAAGGAACCTATTATTAAAACCAGAGCCGGATAAATTGGTATTATATACCACACGACCTTGGATTTTGCGGCGGAGAAAAATAAGAAAGTAAATAAAGCCCAGATTGTTAAAAAAACATATTTTTTATCTTTTTTTATAACTTTATATACAGCATGCGGAATAGATATCAAAAGGCCCACAAACCAAATTCTCATGCTGACGCTTAATACTTCGATGTACCAAAAAAAGGGCTTGCCTTTCTCTTCTACGGCTGTGGTCGCTCTATCCCAAACGTGATATCCCAGATATTCCTGAATAAAAGCCGGACCGTTTCTTAAGTACATTACAATATGCCACGGCAAAAATATTACTAAAGCCGAGATCACCAAAATAAAATATTTTTTTATCAGCTTAATACTAATTTTCTGTTCTTTAGTTAAAAATAAATATGTTTCGTATAAAAACATAACAGGCAGCGGAAGAAGTCCGATAACTCCTTTGGTTAAAGTAGATAAACCGGTGAAAATACCCGATAAAATCCATAACTTTGTTTTATTATTATGTTTTGCAAAATAATAAGAGAAAAGCGAAAAAGTGATAAATGCCGTAGTAGTAATATCTAACATACTTGCCCTTGAATAATATAAATAATGAACAGTCGTAACTAAAGCCAGAGCACTGATATAGCCTGTTGTCTTGTTGAAAAGCTTTTTTCCCATAACGAAAACAAATATTACTAAGGAAAAACCAATCAAAGCACCGGGCAGTCTGGCGGCCCAGGAATTAAAGCCCAAAATTTTCATGAAGGGAACCATGAGCCACATATAAAAAGGGGGTTTTTCGTACCAGATTACGTCGGGTTCCCAGTAAAGGTTAATGTATTCGTTTTTTTGGATCATGTTTTTGGCTATTTGGGCGTATATGGCCTCGTCCCAGGGGATAAGATAATTTTTTCCCAAATTAATAAATATTAAAAAAGCAGATATAAAAGCAACAAAAAGAAGCATGCTCTTCCTTCTTTTAAAGAAAAACTTAAAAATTCCGCTTATATTTATATCTTTAAGGTTTGATATACCCCAGGTCCCGAAAAATACCAGGACTATCCAAAAGAATTCCGTATTGTAAGAATAAAATATTCCGCCTATTAACCACCCTAAAACAGCGCTAAACATGCCGGCGGCCGGTAAATACTTGCTTTTATTTCGTGATCTCAAACCCAAATACAAAAGGGGCAGAGTTATTACTGCAACAAAAGGTATAAAGACGCAAAGTCCCAGGGCCCCGGTTTCTGCTAAGATTTCACCCCAAATTGTATGGGCCGGAACTCTGGTATTCAGGGCGGCGGGGTCGCGCCCAAAATATGTGGGTGCTATTTGAGTTTTACTGAAATGCTCAAAAAATGAACCGTAACCGCCGCCCAGTATGGGATATTCCTCAAATATTTGCAGGGTGCCGGTTAAAAGCATTATGTGGGAAGCAAAGGAATCCAGTCTGTAATGAAAATATTGTTTAATTCTGGCTCTAAAGGGGCTGCTTTTTATGCTGTATTCCCGGATAAAAGGGATTGATATTAAAAGAAGAGCTCCTAAAACTATTCCTATACCCTTGGCTCCGATTTTGCGGACAAGAAGTATTGTAATAAAGGAAACAAAAGAAACAAAAGCTATTATCCAAGATGTTCTGGAGTTGGTTAATAAAAGAGCGCCTGACATTGAAACAAACATAATAAGATCCAAAAGTCTTTTTTTACCCTTATCCAAAATAAATAAGATACCCAAAATAGTCAGCAATACTGCCAACAAAGAACCATAATGATTTACATCCCAAAAGGTTGAACCTATTCTGGGGATATTTCCCGGGATATTCCACAAAGCCCCGATAATATTGCCTGTTTTTTGATACAAAAACCACTGAAAATAACCGAATAAAGACAAACCAAACACTAAATATATATAAAATCTAAGATATTTAATTATCAAGCTCGGCTTGTTTTTTAAAAATACGTAGGCCTGAATAAAAAAGGCTGTTATAGTAGTAAAAAAAGCGTACAGCAAAAAACTTGCTCTTAAATTTTTAGAAAACATAATAGAAGCTCCGCGTACTATCCAAATCAAAAAAATAGTTAAAATTACGGGATCTTTTATGTTTTCAAAAACCTCCCTAAATCTTTTCTCCCTAAAGATTAATAAATATAATTTTGTTAAACCGGTGCATAACACCCCGACCATAAAAGCTCTTATGGGCATTAAATCCCAAGTATAAAAGCTGAAAAGTTCTTTATGAACCAAAACCGACAACAGCATTCCCAAATAAATACCAAGCTTGAAGTTTTTATAAGAGAGATAAAAAGAAAACAAAAATATTAAAAATATTACAACTAATTCAAACATAAATTATTTTCCCAGTATTTTATTATATACTTCTAAGGTTTTCTCTGCCGCTCTTTTCCAAGTATATTTTTCTTTTATTTCCCCGCTCAATACAGGACGGGGGGCAAAAAACTCTTTTTGTATTGCTTTTTTAATAGATTCAATATCATCGGGGCAACAGTAAGAAGCGTGCTCTCCCAGGTACTCCTTTGCTCGAGCTCCCGAAGCTACTGCATTGGTTCCGCAGTACAACGCCTCTAAACTGGTTAGACCTGTTGTCTCAAACCAGCTTGCCGAAACTCCGACTTTTGCATATTTATAATAGGAGGGCATCTTTTCATAAGGGACGCTATCTATATGAATTACCCAATCATTTTTTGCTGTCTGTTCTTTAAACAATTTATTATATTCA
>Ga0272443_10006965_pt1 | contig 10976 bp, 3 predicted proteins | sample SSMAcet12_FD_193581 | JGI IMG/M metagenome (GOLD analysis project Ga0272443, IMG submission 193581) | Marine sediment archaeal communities from Little Sippewissett salt marsh, Falmouth, MA, United States - SSM-Acet-12 | ecosystem: Environmental > Aquatic > Marine > Wetlands > Sediment ... | reverse complement strand
GTACCGGCAGGCTGGGCGGGAGTCGATCGAGTGGTTCTTCAAGAACACGCAGAGCCCGGCCACAGGATTAATGCCTTGGGGCGAGCATCTGGCGTGGGATCTGATCGACGACAAGATCACCGTGGGCACCGTGCGAGACGGGAAGCTGCAGGTATCGGATACGCACGAGTTCTATGGGCCATGGCTCCATTGGAATACAACGTGTGAGGTGGCACCCAAGGCGGCACAACGATTTGCAATCGGGCTTTGGGAACACCAGATCTACGATCACGAGACGTGCGATTTCTCTCGGCACGCCCGGTACTCGAAAGACGGTCCGAGGCGGGGATACGAGTTCGCCAGACAGGCAGGCTTCTATCTGGACACCTGGGCGTCGGTCTATGAGTCAACGGGGGATCCGGAATTGCTGGATGCCATCAAAAGGTTCGTGGCTTCGTGGGAACGTCGGCAGAATCCGAAGACCGGTTTGCTGCCTTTCGAAGGAAGCTCGCCAGACGTAGCCTTCGTACTCCACAATCTGGCATTCGCGGTCGACGGTTGGAACGCCGCCACGAAGTTGCCGGAACCGCTTGCAGAACGATTGAAGACTCTGATTCGATCAGTCGATGACGCCGTACTGAAACTGGAAACGGACCTGGCAACTGATGGCAAGGGGTTTCCGAAGATCGCCGACGCGAACACGGGTGAGGTGACGAATCGGTCGATGGCCAAGGCACGTCCGAACTACACACAGGAGTTCATCGATCAACGCTACTCGCCATACGGTGGACTGTGGGCGTCAGTATATGGAGCTGGCTCGTATACCGACGCTCGGCACGCCCTGCTTTGCTACTACCGATTCGAACAGACGGGGCGCAACAAGTACCGAGACCTCGTCTTGGCAACGGCAGATCGCTACGTGGGATCGGAACCCAAGGCGGTGGGCGGAACGCTTACCCCAAAAACATTGGCGCCGGTGATGGCACTGCTGCACGGAGCGTGGCACCTGTCACAAGACGCCAAGTACGTCAAGGCCTCTCGACGTTTGGCCGAGGTTGCACGGAAGAAGTTGTTTGAGAACGGTGTCGTCTTCCCGTTCGCCACGGCCCAACGAGACAAATACCCATACTATGCTTCGATCAGCTACGGGGATTCCCTGATGCTCGAGTTTCTGCAGCTGGCCCTGATTCTCCAGGGACGGGACGATGCCGTCTCCCTGCAGTGTAGTATCAGGTAGCGAACAAGTTGGCCTGCTTACCCCGGTATGTTTTTTCAGAGCCCCCTTCCGGAAACAACGATCGTTCCAAGTTGGCAACGTATCGACTTGCGAAAACACAGTCTCCTTACCCCCACATTCGGCATATTGTCTCCTGGTCGTCGCGACATTGTGCGATTCTCTCCGTACGACTGAGGTTTCCGACAAGGCGAGCTACACTTGATTACAGGACCTGCGATAGTCAGTTTACCTCTCCACTCCGGACACAACTCGATGGTTCCCTATCGGCGTATCGACCGAGCTTCCTCAGAATGGGCACATTGTATTCCATTGGTTCTGCTCGCCCTGATGGCTTTGATGTTCGTGCCGTCGGAAAACATCGCAGCGTTGGAAACGCAAGAAGAAGGTGAGGCACCGGAAGAGGTCGAGTCCCGTTTGTCCAGTGGTGATCGTGCCGGTCAGGACAACAAGTCCCTGATTCAATCGAAAGGAACCTTTGCCAAGTTGTGGAACGAGCAATCGTTCATTGGCCCCGGAGTCCTCGCTGTTTCGGAAGTCTCCTTAGAAGATCCAACAAACCGGTTGCCTGGCGATTTCGAGAAGCACGGTGCCGTCCTTGTCGCTGGAGGTTGGATTGCTCGCGAGGCTCCCGACGTTCTAGTCGAGGTCTGCCGGAACGTGAAACCGCCTACAGAACTCGTACTGCTGGCATCTTCTCCCGCAGAACGAGATCATGCCATTCAGGTCCTCGCGGAACGAAGCCTGTCGCTGGCCAAAGACCGGTTCCTTGTCGTGCCGACCGACACCCCTTGGGTGCGCGACTATGGCCCGGTCTTCGTTTGTGAAGCGACAGGCACGTACCACGCCTTCGATGCGGCCTACGACAAGCCGGGACGCGATCGAGACGACGCGGCCAGCCGTGCTATTGCAGATGCCTTTGGGGTAGCAACCACGGCCACCCCGCTGCGATGGCAAGGGGGAAACCTCTTGAGCAATGGAGAAGGTCTCCTGCTTACAACAACGCAGGCGATCAACGCCAATATCGAATGCGGTTACAACGTCGAAACGGTCACACGCTTTCTAAATCGCCGGTTCGGCGTCCGGCAGATCGTTGTGCTGGAACACCTGGAAGGTGAGCGAACGGGACATATCGACATGACCGCCTGTTTCACCTCCCGCGACACGGTTGTGGTTGGCGCCTACGACCCGTCTGTCGATTCAAAGAACGCGGCACGACTCGATCGCAATGCCGCCAGGCTGGCGGGACTCGAGACAAGCAACGGCAGGTTGAAGGTGGTGCGTGTCCCCATGCCTTCCAACCAGGACGATGTGTGGCGAAGCTACACGAACGTCGTCTTCGCCAACGGTACCGTACTCGTCCCCGTCTATCCCGACGTCGACCATGCCGGAGGCGAAGAGGCCCTGGCGATCTACCGCCGATTGCTGCCGGAGCGGAAGGTGGTCGGCATCGACGCCAGCACGATGGCCCTACACCAAGGCGGGCTGCGTTGTGTGACGCTGTACATCCCACCAGGAGGCTGAACCTGTGACTCTCGTGACGGCAGTGAATGGAAACTTATTGGCGGCCTTCTACTTCCGCTCGCGAGTCACGCCTCGACAAACATCGCTCGGCTCGCCCCTATGCCCGTCACGATCAACGGCACGCACGCGGTAGTAATGGGGCGAGTGTGGCTTGAGCCCCTTATCCTCGAAAGGAACAACAACATACGGTCCAGGGTCAACCTTGGCCAAGAAGCTGTTATCGTCCAATGTGAATTCAGGTGTCTCACTCCGGAAGAGCTCGTAGTGCGACAAGTCGGATTCCAGGTTCTGCCCCCACTGCAGGTAGAGCGTATCCGCCTCGTCACCGCGCCAAGCCCTCGGATCGCTGATCAAGCCCGTGTAGACATTTCCTACCTTGGCCGGCGGCGAATCCCCGGCAGCTCTCGTTGCACAACGAACCGGCGGTGAAACACCACCTTGCCGCGCATCTGCAGTCACGGCAGCCACGCGGTAATGGAACGCGGTATTGGGACTCAACCAGTCGTCCGTATATCCGGCTTGCCGAGTGGTAGCCAGCAGATGGTAGGCATCTGGAACGAAGTCACCCTCTTCACCACGGTAAACGTGATACTGCTCAGCCCCGGAAACAGGAGCCCATTTCAGAGTAATGCTCTTGTCCGTGCATTCACTCGCGGCAAGGTCCGTGACCTCCGGTAGTGGACCTTGTTGTTCGAACCGCAACGTAGCGTAACCGAAGGGATCGAGATGAAGCGCCGGTTGTTTCAACACCTCACCGTCCTCTTCGATCAGCGAGCAGCGTGTCAGCCGCAGGTCTTGTCCCCAGCCCGACTTAATGCCAACCGTCTCAACCGCGCAACCATCGGTCTCGTGGAACCTGGCAATGACGCCTCGTCCCGGAGCCTCGCTCAGCTTCAACGCCAACAGGCTGACGTTCGCGCCATCAACAGACAGGAAGCTGTAAGCGTCCGCCGGCAGTTTCCCTCTCTGTGCTCGGGGAATCACCGTTGCCTGGACGGGGGTGACGGCTTGCTCCGCAAACTGTGCGACACCTGCCTCTGCCGGGTTTCCCTCGTGGCTGCAAATAACATAGCGGTAGCGAAGATTGATGTGGGAGGGACCGGTCACGCAGGCGTGGGCGTACAACCAATCGTTCAGCACGTAGGAGTAGAGATGCGACGCGGTTGGCGGCTCACCAAACGCCTTCTTGTCGGCATGGATCTTCCCGCACTCGACCAGGCAACTGTCGAACTGGACCAGGGTGACGCCGAATTGATCGTTGCCCACGTCGGTCCAGTCACGAGCCGCCATGTAGGCCTCGGTTCCATGGCCCGTCTGGTCCTTCCCCGGTCGGGCGACGCAACCATTGAGCCCCACCCGGAACTCGCCTCCCGGTACGACAAAAGGAAAGGCGTAGTATCCAAAGCGGCGCCAGCGATCCTCGCTTGCCTGATCCGTCACATGATCGAGGCGATTGTCGATATCGATGCGTTTCTCATGAGCCGGCAGCGTTACACGCTGTTCGATTGCAGCGCCGCTGACCGGGTCATCCATGTGGGCAATCACCGTTTGTTCCAACTGACTGGTCTCGATCTCAAACCTCGCCGCAGACGGAGAGGAGAAGCTCTTGTGCACGTCTCTTGTGTACACGAACTGGTTGCAGCGACATGAGGCTGATTCGTCCACCAATTGCCGCTTCAATTGCTTGTCGAAGATCCCCGAGATCGAACCGTCTGCGTCAAACGTCACGCGGTAGAACGCGTTCTCCACCGTGGGTGGTTTCACGGGCGTCTGCTTCTCGGTCGTCGCGGCCTCACCTTTCACAAGCTGGAATACGGCGTATCCCAAGGGGGGAATTTTCGACGTTCTGAAACACAATTTGTCACCCTTCATCGCCACCGGCATCTGGGTTCCTTCCGAATCACGAACGGCTGCCAGTTGGCTGCACGACTCCGGTAGTCCAACCTCGACAATCTCTTTTCGTGGCTGGAGTGTTGGATTGAAAACGAACACCGAGGGTGAAGTCGCGGGTACCAAGGCGGCGAGTGCTTTCAGTGCACGGTCGGTTTCCGTCTGTGCCGTCTTCAACCCACGAGTCAGCCAATCCCGCTTCTGCATCCAGGTGTCGTAGACCGGACGACCTTTGTAGTAGCTGACGCCGTAGCCATGTTCGTCGTTGCAGATCAACGCGTCCCACGCCCGACGCAACGCGAGCGTTGGGTAGATGAAATTGGGATCGGATAGCCGGGCCAGTGTTGCCAGCTTCTCGGCAACTGGCAACAGCCGATCCGCATCGCGTTTCATCGCCAACAGAGACGGTGTCGACACCGGGTGCTGGGCCCATCCACCGGTGATGTCGCCGCGAAGCGTGGGGATCTGGTCGCCAAATCGGCGCTCGACCTCCCGGAACGGTTCGGAGAGATCCCCGAGTGTCCGCATTTCAGGCCAGCGCCAGCGGGTGTTCCACGCCTTGGCTAATTCTGGAAAGCGGAGGTTGGGCGTTTCGTTGTCGTCGTAGTTCGAAATGAGCCAGATGTCGTAGGGATAGCGGGATTCGAGGAGCGCAAGATGCTTTGCCATCTCCGGAGCAATGGCCTCGAGTGTGGGCACTTCCGCAGTCCGGTTCTTGCAGGTACGGATACCGAACGGACGTCCCGTACTGATGTAGTGCGGGTTGGCCCAGAACAGCAGGCGGCTCTTCGTGTCCGGCCCCTGCCAGTAGAAGAGGTGCGGCAGTTTTGAGTTCCAACCGACGTCGACTCGGCTCCCGCCGATCGTCTTGGGGTTCCATGCATTGGGAAGAAAAGCGAGGTTCTTGATTCCCGCGTCGGCGTAGGCCGTGACAAGCGGCCAGGTAATCCCATTGTTGTCGACCATCAGCATGGTTTCGCCAGCAACATTCCAGCGTTTACGTAGTTCCCGAACGTAATAGGCACTGCGGCACAACTCTTCCATGCCGTAGACCTGAGTGTGGTTTCCGGAATGGGAGGCACCGATATCGAAGACGCTGTGGTCGACGTACTTCTTGACGAGTTCATTTGCAGCCTTCTCCGAACGATCCTGCGGGTAGTTCAGCCACCACCACATCCCCTCGATGACGTAGCGATAACGGGAAGCGTCTGGCCAGTCGCTTGTCTGGTCGGCAAAGCGGAATGCCTGGTCGATGAATTCCACGCCCATGTATCGTTGCTTGTATTGGGAGTCGTGCAGTCCGATATCGACATGGGCCGATTTGATGACGTAGAGCGTCCAGTGTCGGGGGGGAGTCCAGGTCAGGGCCTGCTCCGCAAGCGTTTGCTCGCCTTTCGACAACACCCAGCGTGTCTCTGCGGGCCTGGCCGGTTCCTCGAGGAGTACCGAAGTGTTGTTGAGCCCCTCGCGAAGTACAGCCAGCGGCTCCTCTGCAACGAGTTGATCGCCCGCCCAGACCTTGAGAACGCACCCTTCCAGCGCCTTCTTGGTCTCGACGATCAAGTTGATGTTTTGCCGCGGCGGTTGATTGCGCGACACAAGAGATGTCGGCGTTGCTTCCCACCGCGTTACAGACGAAGTCTCTGCCTCGGTACTCGCGAGCACACTGCATGCGCTCGCTGCAACCCAGAATGCCACTGCAACACCGGTCGTCCACACCCTGTGCATTATCACCTCCGTTGAATTGCCCCTTTTCTCACATCAGAGCAATTGGGGCTTGTTTATAGGATGTCGATTTCGTACCAGGCGGTTCCGTACTTCGACTTGTGGAGCCAACCGTGCAGGGGGGGTGGTTGCGTCAAATCACGGAAGCGTAGTCGACAATCGCTTGATTTTCTCCAACAAGTCGTCAGTTTGGAACAGCGACGCTTCGTCGCGATACTTGAGGTAGTTGCGCAGAACCACCTGGAAGTAGACTGTGTTGTCGGGTCCGCGTCCGAATTGGACTCGGCCCTCGGTGTAGTCGCGTGTCGGATCCCGATCCGCCGCAAGCCGGTAACGTTTCTGCCGCTCGGCCGGATCAATCTTTGCCGAGTCTTCCCAGGGAGCAATCGCCGCCGCCGGCCAGCCGTGCAGCTCGCTGAGTTGCACCATCGGTCGCAGGTTACGTGCCGTCGCTTCGAGGTATTCCGGTCGCGGAGTCACCGCGTGCGCCAAGAGTAATCCATGCACGTACTCGAGGTTCCATCGCAGACCGGCCGTTGCCGGATGCGGGTAGCCCCAGCCACCCCCGGGCTGCTGCCCCCGGGCCATCCAGTCGTTGAGCGCGAGGATCGTGTCGTGAAGCCTGGCGTCGTCAGGCGTGTGGCGAAGCAGGCAGGGCAGAGCGTTCGTGGCATACTGAACGATGTAGGGCTTCACGAAGGGATTCTTGTAGCCCACCTGATCGTTGCCGAGATAGAGATCGTTTCCCACGGCCGGCTTGCCGCTCTCGGTAAACAGCAAGTCGTCGCCCTGCGTCGGTTGAAAGGTCTTCCACAAGCGGATGGCGTTCTCCAGATGCTCACGCCGGCCGGTGTACTCATACATCTTCACCGAGTCGGCGACCACGCCGATGGTGCGTGTGTAGCTCGGTCCAGCGTGCTGTTCTCGGGCGGACCAATCGGCTGCCGCTTCAGCTGCGTACCGATAGCGCGGATCACCGGTTTCCTCGTACATCAACCAGAAGTTGCTCCAACCCTTGTGCACGTAGATCGGTGTGTTGTCGAAACGTGGGTTGAACGTGCCGGGGCCGTGGCCCGGCCGGTTGCGCCATGCGTTTCCTCGGCGGCAGGCCCCGTAGTACTTCGGGTTCGGCCCCCAGTACATTCCCAGGTCGAAGTAGTTGCGACACCAATCGTGGGCCACGACGCGTAGCCGCGGGTCGCCGCCGCGAAACCAGTCCTCCCACACGTACAGAGCATGGTTCAGCCGCACAGCCGAGGTGTAGTCTGGCTTGCTCTGCCGCGGCGCCCACCGCCAGGGCATGGAGCCAAGATCGTCGCCCTTCATCTGCATGTCTTGCAGGGCGAAGACCATCTTCTCGATGCAATCGCGCAGCACTGCGTGCTTCACCTCAAGCGGCGGACCGGTGTGGTAGACCGCGTCGTACGCCCTCCAGTCGGCGTGGCCGTAGGCCGGCGTGTCGATCCGCGCGGCCAGTTCCTCGCGGCTCAACGGTGCAATTACCAACTCACTGAACCGCCACGCGCCTTCCTGAATCATCAACCCTTCGGTCTCCAGGTCGTCGACCGGTTCGTTGCGGCATGAACGAACGGCAACCGCCTTGGGGGGCTGCGACACCAGGAACGCCCCGCGATTCTGACGCAGCGCGAGCGGGTTGGCAATGCAGATCCGCCGGTCGTCACCAAGTGTGATTTCGGCGAGCAGGTCGGTGTTGGCTCCCTCGCCGAAACGCGAATTCGGATCACGTCCGAGCATGTACACGGGGTCGGCCGACGCGTGCGACACTTGCGCGCCGGGGGCAGTCAACTTCCAACCGAAGTCGGGAGTCCATTGATCGCCATCGAGCTTCGCCTGGAGGCGATGCGTCAAACGCAACTCGCCGGTCCGGAACACCTGCACATCGCACTCCCGGCCCCATTCGTCTCCCTGGCGGCTGTAACGCAACCACACGAACTGCAGACCACTGTCGAGCACCTCGACCTTGGGATCCGCTTCGCCGGTTTCAGGACCGTAGGGCTCAACGACCGCCAACAATGCGTTCTCAGGATCACGCAGCTCGATTCGGTCCAACCCGGGCACAACTTGCCATCGATCGGTCGGAATGGAAGCAGGCAGTCGCTCGCTCGCTGACTCTGCCGCTTTGCCTGACTCACTGGCTGGATAGACGCCGTCGACCGTCGCATGCGCCGGCAGTGTCACGGGCACGCTGAGCATGACACGGCGGAGCGAACCGTCCCCATGGCGTGTAATCGCCCAAGCCTGGACACGCACTGCCTTCCCACCGACAAGTGCCGTCACCGGCGTCTCCCCTGCGATGATACCTTCGGGCACGGGCAGCGACACGCGAACGATCGAAGTCATCGGCAGCGGCGCCGGGTTGGAGATCGTGAAACGGACTTGCCCCGCATTGGCCGACGAAACGGTTAACATTGCCAGTGCGATTGCCGCGGCCAACCCAAGCCACCCTCGATCGAAGCGGACAGACACCGTACGTCCTCCCGTCTTGGACTTCGTTCTCGCCTCACCTCTCAGCATTGGAATCAGCTACCGAATATCGATCTCGTACCAGACGGTTTCATATTCTGGTTTCAAGATGACCCTTGTTCCGTCCTCGGCCTTCTCGACCGGCACTTCTCGCTTGCGATCTCCACGCGGATCCAGTGAATAGCAGTGCATCCTGGCAGGGCTGACCGGCAGAGTGACTTCCGCTGGAATACCTTCGGCACAGACGGGCCCTTCTCCCCATTCACCGGGGATCGTGATCTGCGAGCCCGTGACCTTCTCGATGGTCATACCCTTGTTCTCAGAGAGCCCCGTCGCTGCGAGGAGGATGTTGGCCGACCGGTTCGACTCGCCGAATCCCGTGCCGTGACGAGAGACGAGTGACACGGTGGCCCAGTCGAGGCGAGTTTTGCCAATCGCCAAGGTGACGTCACCCAGTGAGATCGGGCGGCCCTTCGGAAATCCCGTGAACAGCTTGGTGTTTGGCGTGTTGACCGTGAAGTAGCCGGCGCCGGGCTCCTCGACGTTCCAGGTCAACTCACCCGTGTCACTGACGAATATATTCTGAGTGGTGGGAAGCTCATCCACTGTCGCCGGATCGGTTCCTTCCTTTCCGGAGAGGTCAACCGCCGTCTTGTGAAGCAGGGTCAAGCGGGAATCGAAGCCGACAGTTCCGATTGAAGCGCCAATCGACTTGGATCTCGCCAGGCGATCGAGATACGTCGGGTAGTCTAACGCTCCGAGCACGGTTGATTTCGCTTCCTGCACGTCGCCACGGAGGTAGATGGCCGCACAGGCGGGCAGGTGAGCCAGCACGTCGGTTCGGGCGATGATGTGGAAGAAGTAGCTGTTGCGTTGGGGCTGGAAGTTCAGCCGATGGTGGTAGTTGTATTCGAATACACCATCCCAGCCTTGGAATCGACCGTACGCTCGTAGCATGGGTTGGCCTTCGGCGCCGTACTGATTTGGGAACGGATGGTTGTATTCGCTCACTGTATACGGCTTTCCGTGAACCCGCTGAGCGGCCAGTCCCCGGATACAGGAGAGCGAATTGACCATCGATTCATTGCGGATCCGCCAGTTGGGATTGACCGGACTGGGATGGCACCAGTACGAGTGGCTATCGACGTAGTCCAACTCCGCTTGGACGAACGGCGGACTGTAACCCAGTTGCGTTCCGGAGACAATCGGTTTGACTTTCAACTCGTCTTTGAGATAGTCGAACAGGCCGACCCAGTAGTTGCGTTCAGTATCGACCAGGAACTCGTAGAAATCGGCAACCGCACACCTTGGTGCATAGCCAGTCACTTTGACCGTTGGAATCTCGCCGTCTTCCAGCCGTTTCGTTTTGTCGAAGTCACTCTTGCCTCCACTCTGAAACGACAGATCGTCAAGTTCGTAGGTGCCGGCCTTGAACCGGGTCAGTTGGAACTGGGCGTTGTCGGAGTTGTCACCAGCAGCAAAAGAGAATGTGAACTCCTTCCATTCGGAACCGACTTTGAGTGTCTGATGTAGCCCCAGGGACCGCCAGCCGCCTGCCGTATCGGCGATCGCCATTCCCAACGTGACGTTGCCGGAACCTTTCGTGCGGCGGATCTTGAAGGAAAGTGTGTAAGGACGGTCCTTCTTCACGGACAAGCTGCGGAAGAGTTTCGGAAAGTACTCGTGACCGTCCTGCGTCACCTCGATTTTGAGAACGCCGTCACTGACTCCACATGCGGCCTCCGCCGAACCTCGTGACAGAATCCACTTCTTGCCGTCGATAGTAACCGGCTCGTCGAACGTCCCTTCGGGAATCTGTTCGTCACCGAGTGGAGTATCGACCCATGTCCATGCCTTGTGGAGGGCGTCCGTCGTCTGGTATTTCTGGCGAAGCCACTCGTTCCACTGACACCGAAACTCGGAGGCGTATGGATCGGGAAGCCGGTCGATCGCGCCGCCTACGTAGTTTCGAAGGAGGGCGTTCTCGTTGTTCAACTCGACCAGCGCCACGCATGGGTCATTCGCGTAGGCCAGGCCTGTGTAGGGATTGACATGTGTGAGCAGCTTGCGGGCATATTCCTTCTGCAGTTCGATCATCCGCGGCTCGAAGTTGTCAAGGCCCTTGTCCATCCCAGGCCGC
>Ga0272443_10006964_pt1 | contig 10977 bp, 12 predicted proteins | sample SSMAcet12_FD_193581 | JGI IMG/M metagenome (GOLD analysis project Ga0272443, IMG submission 193581) | Marine sediment archaeal communities from Little Sippewissett salt marsh, Falmouth, MA, United States - SSM-Acet-12 | ecosystem: Environmental > Aquatic > Marine > Wetlands > Sediment ... | reverse complement strand
CGAAGATCATTGTTGAGGTAAAACACAGAAGCGGTTCCATGGGTGCCCATGAGGTTAGAAGCTTCACAGGTGGTCTCAGACCTGCTGATAAGGGTCTCTATGTTTCTACCGGTGGTTTCACCAAAGAAGCAAAATACGAAGCTGACCGCTCGAATATTCCAATAACTTTGATGGATGCAGATCAATTAGTTGGCATGATAATTCAGTACTACGACCAATTCGATAACGAAGCTAGATCACTTATTCCTCTTACGAAGATATTCTGGCCAGCATGAAGGTGAAAAGAATGCTCGATTCCATTTTATCGTTGTGTTTTGAACCAACCAAAGATGAACCGATCCATTTCAATGTCAATGATGATTACAACAGTAAGATCAATAAACCGAAGTCATTAGAAGGATATGGAGTATATCTGATCCTGAATAACCCAGAAATGGAGATTGGTAATATTCTGTATATTGGAATGTCCGGGACCTACAGAAAGGATGAAGGGATCAAAGGTCAGAACCTTAAGCAGAGGCTCAAGAAGAAACAGTATGGCGTACCGAGAAAAGTATGGATCCCCAGTAAGATGAGGGGAGAATTGGATGAAAATGATGAGAAGATAGATGATATCTGGATAAGGTGCTTCATCACCTATGACGAAGATAGAGGATTGAAACATCTTCCTTCTTTTGTCGAAGCATCATTGTTAAAGGAATATATTGAAGTGGAAGGTAATCTTCCTCCTTGGAACATAGAATATTAAGATACAAATTTTAAACGATTCAAATTAATAGTAATATCACAATTACCAATAGCGGATCTATAATGAACGATCAATATTGGAGAACATTCAATGGCTGGAACCCTCCATTACGGAATGAGGGACCTTTTCCAGATTGGAACTTGTTCAATGGGTTCGAAGAAAAATATTCTATCATGATCGAGAAAAAATACAAGGTTCTGGATGAATTGATAGCTAAGTGGAATAAAATATTACCAGAATTAGGAGGAGATCCACTTAATCAAGATTGGATGGAATTCAGACCTCTGAGATTGACAAGGGAGGAGGATTGGTCCGATTGGTTGTCTCATCTTATTCAAACGTCCTCTACCGGTTTCTTTTCAAAAATGGTTTTTTTTGGCTTGGACCAATATGATGATAATACAATATCTCCCGTCAAGGTCGAAAGAGAGGTTTCCAGAGGAGGATACAGAGCGGACATAGTGATATCCTGGGATGATGGAAGTTACTCACACATGGAGATAAAGATAGGTGATGAAAACCTGATCAAGACCTATGCAACAGGGATGGAGATCATGGGATCATATCCTGCCGGTCCTGACAGATGGACCCACCACATACTCCTACTTCCGGATCAATTGGAACATTGGAGGTCACTTGAAAACATTGAGGATAATAAAATTCACATTGATGTACTGACATGGAATGATATCTGCATATCATTGAGAAAGGCATTATTGACAGATGAGCCAATGGTATGGAAAGTGTGGGCATACTCTTTTCTCGGTGCCATAGAACAGAAATTACTGGGATTCGATATTGAAAGAATAAGGGGAAGGGATATCTTCAACATAGACGATCTGATCACTATTTTGAGAGGGGGTTTGAAGGATGGAGGATGAAAAAAGGGAATTCTTGGAGGAAGGAATGAAGAGGTACAAACAGGCAGCCATGGTCATGGTGGCTTTTGGTAAGGAGGTAGAAAGCATTCTACAATCCGTTCTGCAAAAACATGACGACTGGGGGAATTTCAAACCAGTATCAGGAGCAAGGGCAAAGAGTACCACATACTGGTCAAATTATCCCCTTCTGAATGCAAAGATAGAAGGGAAATACAAGAACGAAAGGATAATCCTTTCCTTAGCTGTCAACTGGTACAAATCCAAAGGTGATTATCCGTATTACAGCATAGGGATAGAGAACACAGATAAATTCCTTGATTTGGAAAGTGATTTCGATTGGAGTAAGGATTTCGAATTTGTTGACAAGGACCTCAGATATTATCCCGATCCGAAATCCTTTGACATTGAAGGTGATCTTAAGAAAATTCTTGAGGAGTTCTCAAGGTTCTTGAAAGAGGTTTGAAAATTAATGCCATTTCACATTGAACAAATGCATAATAGCAATGGTAATAACATGTAGAAGTCCAATAATGAATATCAGACCTCCATCAAAATCCTAAAAAATATGGGAAAGTTTTATTCCGAATAATACCATACTGACCAGGGAGGATACGAGAGTATCATTCTTCATTCGGGGGAGCAATATGGCAAAGGAAGAAGGTGCGGGTTTAGGCTTCGAGCAAAAACTGTGGCAGGCGGCCGATAAACTCAGATCGAACATGGATGCAGCCGAATACAAACATGTTGTCCTAGGTCTTATATTTCTAAAATATATAACTGATGCTTTCGAAGAAAGACATGAGCTACTCATTCGTGAGGCTCCATCCACAGGTGCGGATCCTGAGGACCCTGACGAATACACTTCAGACCTTTATGGTAAATGGGTTTTCTATGTTCCTCCCCAAGCAAGATGGGATTTCATACAAGCAAGAGCAAAAGATCCGAACATAGGAATGATAATCGATGATGCAATGGATGCAATTGAGCGTGATAACAAATCATTGAAAGGGGTTCTACCAAAGGATTATGCAAGGCCAGGTCTTGATAAAAGAAGGCTTGGAGAACTCATAGATCTTATCGGAACAATAGGTCTAGGAGATTATACCAGCAGAGCCAAGGATGTTCTTGGAAGAGTATATGAATACTTCCTGGGACAATTCGCAGATGCAGAAGGTAAAAAGGGTGGCCAGTTCTACACTCCAAGATGTATAGTTAATACACTGGTCGAGATGATAGAACCATATAAAGGAAGGGTTTTCGATCCCTGCTGTGGATCGGGTGGAATGTTTGTCCAGAGCGAGAAATTCGTAGAAGCTCATGAAGGACTGGTAAATGATCTATCCATCTACGGTCAGGAGTCGAATCCTACAACATGGAAGCTTTGTAAGATGAACCTTGCAATCAGAGGAATAGAAAACAACATAGCTAGAAACGATTCTTTTTTCAAGGACGAGCACAGGGATCTTAAATCTGATTTCGTCCTGGCAAATCCTCCTTTCAACGACAGCGACTGGGGAGGTGATCAATTACAGGATGACATAAGATGGAAATACGGAACGCCTCCAAAAGGAAACGCCAATTTCGCATGGGTTCAGCATTTCATCCATCATCTTGCACCCAATGGTGTGGCCGGATTCGTTTTAGCAAACGGATCCATGTCATCGATGACATCAGGAGAAGGAGAGATCCGTAAGAATATGGTGGAAGATGACATAGTTGACTGCATGGTGGCTCTTCCATCCCAGCTTTTCTACAATACCATGATCCCTGCCTGTCTTTGGTTCATTTCCAGGGATAAATCCAACCACAAATTCAGGGATCGAAGCGGGGAGATCCTCTTCATCGATGCCAGAAAAATGGGAAAGATGGTAACGAGGAGAAACAGAACAATGACAAAAGAAGACATCAAAAAGATTGGCGAAACCTATCATGCATGGAGAGGAAAAAACGATCTGGAATACGAAGATGTCCCGGGCTTTTGCAAATCCGCAACCCTTGAGGATGTTCGTAAACACAACCATATACTTACCCCGGGAAGATATGTAGGGATAGAGGAAGAAGAAGAGGACATGGAAGAATTCGATGAAAAAATGAAAAGGCTCACCGGAGAGCTCTCCAAGATGATGAAAGAGGGTAGAGAGTTAGATGAAGAGATAAAGAAAAATCTGGAGAGTATTGGATATGAGCTATAGAGAAAGAGCTCTTAATTGGATTGAAAGAGCCGAAAATGAAGAAGATGAATTCATAAAATTCATTTTGTATTATATTTCATTTGAAGTTTTATGCAAATTAAGAGGTATTGGTAAACGTGAAGTCAAAAATAATGATGATATTAGGGAATCAGTTACGAGAAAAATTGATGATGATAGATTTTTAGAATTAATTAATCTACTTGAGAGAAAACCATTGAAAAATTTGAATCCAAATGGTGATCATCGATGGAATGGAAAAATTGAAAGTAAAAACGATATTAATGGGATTGTTGAATTCATCATAAGATCAAGGAATAACCTATTCCATGGTGATAAAGGGTTGGAGGAAGGAAGAGATATAATAATTGTTAACTGGGGAATTTTTCTAATTAAACCAATAATTCAGGAAATGATTGAATGAATATTAAAAATTATAAACAAACTGAAATTGGATTTATTCCAGAAGATTGGAATACTGTATTATTAAAGGATGTTAGTATAAAGATTGGTAGTGGTGCTACTCCTAAAGGAGGAAAGAAATCATATATAGATAATGGAAAATATTCACTTATAAGAAGTCAAAATATATTTGATGATAAATTCGATTATAATGGTCTTGCATATATTAACAAACATCAAGCTAAGGAATTACAAAATGTCGAAGTTATGGAGGGAGATGTTCTCCTTAATATTACTGGAGCTTCATTAGGAAGAGTTCATATTGTTCCTGAAGAAATATTACCAGCAAGAGTTAATCAGCACGTTTCTATTTTAAGGACAAATAAAAAACTCGACTCATACTTTCTATATTGTTTTCTTCGTCAAAATAAAATTAAAAAATATATGATGAATTTTAATGCAGGAGCAACAAGAGAAGCTTTAACAAAAAGGATGATAGAAAATTTCACTATACCTCTCCCTTCTATAGAAGAACAAAAAAGAATAAGCAAAATTTTCATTAAAATAGATAATAAAATTAAGTTAAACAATAAAATGAATGAAAAACTTGAAAAGATCGGCCAGGCCCTTTTCAAACATTGGTTCATCGATTTCGAGTTCCCAAATGAGGATGGAAAACCATACAAATCAAGTGGTGGGGAGATGGTTGATTCTGAATTGGGAATGATTCCACAAGGTTGGAAAGTCGAACCTATTCTGAATGTATCAGATTTATTAAGTGGTGGCACACCAAAAACCTCAGAAGGAAAATATTGGAATGGCCCTATCAATTGGGTTTCAGTTAAAGATGTATCACAAAATATTAATGACTTCATTATTAGTACTGAAAAGAAAATCACAAAAATTGGATTAGAAAAATCTAATGCGAAATTATTACCACAAAATACAATTATCATATCATCAAGAGGTACTGTTGGTAATATATGTATAATTGGTAAAGAAATGGCGATTAACCAGTCAAATTATGGATTAAAAGCAAAGATTTCAATAATGGATTCATACATATATTATTATATAAAAAATATAATAGAAACAATAAAATCTCAATCCTATGGATCTGTCTTTGATACGATTACTACAAGAACATTCAAAGAAATAAAGGTAATAACTCCATGTCATAATATGTCTGATGAGATATTTGGAATACTTAATTTTTTATCTAATAAAAGACTTGCACTGAAATATTTTAATAATAACCTGCATCACATAAAAAAAATATTACTTCCAAAATTAATATCAGGAAAAATTAGGGTGATATAAATGTCGGATGATGATCTAATAAAAGGCATTATAGCAGTTGGATTGGGTATTCTTGGTGGAGTAGCATTAGTTGAGGTTTTAAGAAGACTTTCTCAAAAAGAATGTCCATACTGCAATAAACTCAATGATCCTAACCAAGAATTCTGTGATAATTGTGGAGGGTACTTAGAATGAATATCGCCTCCTTTTTCACTCCAAAGATTGAAAGATTTATGAATAATTCGGCTTTATTAGTTCTATTTTGTGTTACAATTGTTATTTGTTTAAAATATGCAAATATTATTGTTTTTGGGAAATTATCTCCCTATTTAGATTTTGGACTTTGGATTTATATTTTTATTAATCTATCTAGTGTCAGTATAGGTAATCTTATAAAGAAAAGAAATAATCCATTATGTCCTCAATGTGGAAAGAAATTGGAAATGATAAATAATTATAGATGCATAGAATGTGGAGATTTAAAGTTTAATAAGGAGAATTGATATGTCATTCATTAATGAATCAGAAGTAGAGGATTGGGCTCTTCAGATACTTGAAGGGCTTGGGTATTCCATATTACACGGACCAGAGATTGCCCCAGACGGGATCAATCCGTTGAGAAGATCATACCAAGATGCCATATTGGAAGATAAATTAAGTGATGCTCTATACAGGATCAATAGTGGGATCCCAAATACAGCTTTGGAAGAGGCAAAGAAACATTTATTGAAATATGAAAGCCCGGAACTGATTGAGAACAATGATAGATTCCATAATATTTTGTTGAACGGGATCACAGTCCAGTTCAGGGAAGATGGGAATATTAAAAACAAGATCGTTTATCCAATCGATTTCCAGGATATTAACAAGAATGAGTTTACCGCAGTTAATCAATACACATTAAAGGAGAATGAATACCACAGAAGACCGGATATCGTGATCTTTGTAAACGGGATCCCAGTGGGAGTAATAGAGTTGAAGAATCCAGGGGATGAAGAAGCCACCATCAAAACAGCTTTCAACCAATTGAAAACATACATCAACCAGATTCCCACTTTATTCAACACTAATGAGATCCTGATGATCAGTGATGGAAATGAGGCCAGAGCTGGTAGCTTAACTTCTGATTGGGAATGGTTTCTTCCTTGGAAATCAATAGACGGAAAGGAACTGGCCCCAGAATCCATGCCACAGATGGAAGTGATGCTGACAGGTATATTCGACAAAGTCAGGTTACTTGATATCATAAAAAATTTCATTGTCTTCTGGAGGGATAAGGAGAGCACGAAGAAAATAATGGCCGCTTATCATCAATATCATACAACAAATACTGCAGTTAGGAAATCCTTAAAAGCTACAAGAAAAGACAAGAGATGTGGAGTTGTATGGCATACACAAGGTTCCGGGAAATCATTGACCATGGCATTCTATTCAGGAAAAATGATAGGTCATATAGCCATGGAAAATCCAACCATCGTTGTAATAACTGACAGAAATGACCTTGATGATCAGTTGTTCAACACTTTTTCGAATTCAATAGATTTATTAAAACAGCTTCCTACTCAAGCCGATGATAGAGAAGACTTAAAGAAAAAATTACAGGTGGCTTCTGGTGGAGTGATTTTTACAACAGTTCAGAAATTCTTTCCTGAAAATAAAGGTAGTAAATATCCTGAATTATCAAACAGAAGAAATATCATTGTGATAGCAGACGAAGCACACAGGAGCCAGTATGGTTTCATTCATGGTTTCGCCCGCCATATCAGAGATGCTTTACCAAATGCATCATTCATCGGTTTCACAGGAACACCAATAGATTTGAATGATAAAAGCACAAGATCGGTTTTCGGTGATTATATCGATATCTATGATATCGAACAGTCTGTGGAAGACGGGGCAACGGTAAAAATATTCTATGAAAGCAGGCTTGCTAAGTTGAATCTAAATGAGACCGAAAGACCTCATATAGATAGTGATTTTGAAGATGTAACAGAAGGGGAAGAGGAATACCGAAAGGAAAAGTTGAAATCGAAATGGGCAAAACTAGAAGCTCTTGTTGGGTCAGAAAAGAGATTAAAACTTGTTGCAGAGGATATGGTAGACCATATTCAGAAACGGGAGATACTTGAAGGAAAATTCATGATAGTATGCATGAGCAGGAGAATATGTGTTGATCTCTACAACAAGATATCCGAACTCAAACCAGAATGGGTGAATAAAGATGATAACAAAGGAATTCTGAAAGTGATCATGACTGGAGCTGCATCTGATCCAGGAAATTGGCAGGAGCATATTAGGACCTCAGGAAAAAGAAAGGAGATGGCAAAGCGGTTCAAGGATACTAAGGATCATTTTAAGATAGTAATTGTAAGAGATATGTGGTTGACAGGATTCGATGCTCCATCATTACATACACTTTACGTTGATAAGCCGATGCAGGGACATAACCTAATGCAGGCAATTGCAAGGGTCAATAGAGTATTCAAGGACAAGCCAGGAGGATTGATAGTAGATTATATTGGAATAGCAGATGATCTGAGAAAAGCATTATTCAATTACACGGAAAGCGGTGGGCAGGGAAAGCCAACATACGACCTTGAGGTTGCAGTTGAAGAAATGCTGAAAAGATACGAACAGGTTCAGGACCTTTTCTACGGTTTCGATTACAGCAATCTTAAAAATCTAAACCCTAAGGAGAAAATTGATCTGATAACTGCTGGAGCAGACTTTGTAATAAAGCAGGATGACGGTAAAGATAGGTGCATTAAATTCGTTACAGCTTTGACAAAGGCATTTGCACTTGCCGTACCTGATAAAAGAGCCTTGGATATTCAAGATGAGGTTGGTTTCTTTCAGGCAGTAAAGGCAAAGATCGTGAAGACCACATCGTCGAAAAGAAAGACTGAGGAGGAAATGGATACTGCAATCAATCAGATATTGTCTAAAGTAGTGATAACAGATGGTATCATAGATATTTTCGATAAAGCGGGTCTCAAAAAACCTAAGATTTCTATCTTATCTGATGAGTTTTTAGAGGATATTAAAAATTACAAGCATAGAAACCTTGCTTTGGAGACTTTGAAAAGACTACTGAACGATGAGTTAAAGAATTTGAAAAGGAAAAATATTGTCCAATCAAGAAATTTCTCTGAGATGCTGGAAAAGGCAATGATAAGATATCAGAATCGAGCAATAGAAACCGCACAAGTAATAGAAGAACTGATCAAACTTGCAAAAAAGATGAGAGAATCTCAGAAACGCGGTGAGGAGCTAAATCTGCGAGAGGATGAGTTGGCTTTCTACGACGCTCTTGCGGACAACCAAAGCGCTAGAGATGTGCTTGGTGATAAGGTATTGATGGAAATGGGTAAAGAGATAGCTGATATAATAAAAAAGCACACGTCCATAGATTGGACAATGAAAGAGAGTGTCCAGGCAAAATTAAGGACACTTGTAAAAAGAACATTGAAAAGACATGATTATCCCCCTGATAAAAGAAAAGAAGCCACAAGATTGGTATTGGATCAAGCAAGGTTAATGTCACATTATTGGGCTGAGTCATAATTGTTTCATTGTTCTCTCCATGTCATTTCTATTTATAGTACTCCTGAGGATTTTTGAGATACTATGAAGAAGATTAAAGAAATTGATACCTTTGATAGACCTAGAGAAAAGCTTCTCCAGAAAGGGCCAAGATATCTTTCGGATATTGAACTTCTTTGTATCCTTATTGGAAAAGGTACCAGAGGAAAGGATGTGATCCAACTATCAAATGAGATAATGAAGGTCCATGAGAATGACCTGAGGGATATGACCATAGAGTCCCTTAGTAATATCAACGGCATAGGGCCTGCAAAAGCATGCAATATTATGGCAGGATTTGAATTAGCTCGAAGATATAATGGAAGAAAACTATCGGTTATCAGAAATGCGGAAGATGTGATCCCTCTGGTTTCTCATATAAGGGATAAGAAACAGGAATATTTTGTATGTATTACATTGAATGGTGCCAATGAGGTGATCAATAACAGGGTGGTGACAGTTGGTCTTTTAAATTCGAGCCAGATTCATCCTAGGGAGGTATTTGCTGATGCTATCATAGATAGAGCTGCATCTGTAGTATTGGTACATAACCATCCTTCTGGAAGTTTGGAACCCAGTGTGGATGATAGAAGAATTACAAGTCAATTAAAGGATGCTGGTAAGATACTTGGTATTAATGTACTTGATCATATTATAGTAACAAGTTCCAATTTTTCTACCATTATATCGTAAGAGAGTACACATCATACTTTTTCAAGTAGTGTTTCTAAATTGTTATCTAAATATTCATACATATTCTTTATTCTTTTTAGAATCGCTATCTGAAAATCTGGATATTTTTCTTTTTTTATTATTCTATTACCTATTAGTTCACTATTGATACTTGCAATATCCCTATAATATTTCTTAGAGCCATTTCCATTTCCTTTCATATCTATAATATGCATGAAATAGTTCCTATATGTATTTATCATTTCTAAAACAGGTAATATTAGACTATCATAATATAGATTCCCCCAATCTGCTGATTGTATTAACAATTTATGAATGTCATTTATAAATAGTAGAAGAGAATCATCATCTACTACAAATCTTTTACTTAAATTAGTACCAATTAAAGTAGTATCTGTATTATCTTTAAATAAACATTTACCACAAACTTTTGAATTCCTATTAATTCTTAATCTTAGACTAATAATTTCTGTAGATAGAGTCTGTATCTTCTTTGTCTTAATAGTAGCCTCTTCAATATAGTAATCATTAATTTCTATTTCATTTAATAAATTATTTTTTATTTGCTCATTTGATAATATCCTTTTTGCCTTTTCAATATCTTTTTGTGATATTTCTCTTCTTATTAATTCGTTGATGAGGTCATCTGTGGATATATCTGGATAATTACCAGTCATCCTCATCACCTTCATCAATAAGATCATTTTCCTCTTTATCTGACAACAATTTAATTAAGGCGGCTACACCTGCTCCTATAGCTATTCCAGCTGCTATTGCTAATATTGCTTTTAACAATGCGTCATCGTCATCAGGCATTATTTCACTTCTTTGTTTATTGATGGGTATATATATTCCATTCTAAAATAATTTTCCATAGGCTGTCATTATTTAATTCCTATTTGATAATCAAAAAATATCTTTCCATTCATTCTTAATATTGTATATCTTTCTTTGATTCGTTAATAAATCTTCTCTTAAGTGACTTAATCTTCTATAATAATATAGATATGATTATAATGTAGCAATAATAATTATTGTTAATGCTATAATAATAATTATTTTTCCATAAGTGGTAATTGGAATGCTGTGTTGCATAACTCAATAGAATAGTGAGTATTAAGAATAAAATGTTAACAAATCGTCAAGCCTCCCCATATCTTTTCAATGCCACATACGACCATAC
>Ga0272443_10006963_pt1 | contig 10978 bp, 11 predicted proteins | sample SSMAcet12_FD_193581 | JGI IMG/M metagenome (GOLD analysis project Ga0272443, IMG submission 193581) | Marine sediment archaeal communities from Little Sippewissett salt marsh, Falmouth, MA, United States - SSM-Acet-12 | ecosystem: Environmental > Aquatic > Marine > Wetlands > Sediment ... | reverse complement strand
TGGTGGACGAGGTGCCGTTGTACAAGAATCTCATACCTTCTTTGGTAATATCCAAACAACAACCACTTGTCCCAGATGCGGAGGCAAAGGCAGGATTATCGAACAAAGATGTCCCAAATGTAGTGGCGCCGGCCGGTACAAAGAAAAGAAAAAAATCAAGATAAAAGTTCCTGCAGGGGCGACCAACGGGCTTAAGCTAAGAGTAGCAGGAGCAGGGCATGCAGGAAGCGGTCAGGGCGTTGACGGAGATCTTTATGTGGTTGTTTCCATCCTCACACCACCTGATTTGGTGAGAAAAGGTAAGCATATTTACTCTGATGTCAAAGTTGATTATTTACAGGCCATATTGGGAGCGGAGATTGATATCAATACAGTAGAAGGTCCAATCAAATATAAAATGAAAGGTGGCATTCAACCGGGCGAACAGATCCGATTAAAAGGAAAAGGTGTGCCTGATTTAAGAACTGGGTTACGTGGTGATCAATATGTGAAGATCAATGTTGAACTGCCCAAAAAGCTATCCAGAAAGGAAAAGAAACTCTTAACAGAAGTAGCGGAAAACGCAGGGGTTAATATATCGTAACTAATAGAATAAATATAAATAGGTCAAGGGTTCCGAAATTTTACCAAACGGTCAAAAAAGAACCCTTGACTTTTTTTTACTAAATGGTAAAATCTATACTGAGAAAATACAGAAAAATGGAGGAGAAATCATGGCGATTAAACAGACTTTTAAACAGAAGGCACAAGGAGCAGTCATTGGCCAACTACTTGATCAGGCAATTGGCTTTGTTCATAAAAATCCCGAGAAAAATTTTGATAAACTTGTTAGCACTCTTGAAAAACTGGATAAGATGTTTCCTTCCGGAAATAACCAGTTTGAGGCTTTTTTGACTTGGGTAAATGCTAACCCTGGAAGTAAACAGTGGTTTATTGAATTGCTCTCAAGAGACGTGGAGCAAATCAAAACTTTTATGAGGAATATGTTTGTCAACGTTAGTTTGAAGTGGATGCAAACCAACAACCAGTTACAGGAAAAGGAAGGTGTTGTTGCTCCTTATACGATTCTTATTAGCCCTACCATGCGTTGTAATCTCAGATGTAGAGGTTGCTATGCCGGTGAGTATACTCAAGAAGATGATTTAACGTTAGACGAGATTAGAGACATCATTAATCAGGCGAAAGATCTAGGAACACATTTCTTTACTATACTTGGTGGAGAGCCCTTTGTCAGATTCTGGGAACTGGCGGATATTTTTGAAGAGAATTCCGACTGTCTTTTTCAGGTCTTCACCAATGGAACATTGGTCAGCGAAGAAGTTGCTGACAAACTGAAGGACTTGAAAAACGTTGTCGTGGCCTTTTCAGTTAACGGAGACAAGGAAGAAACGGATTATATGCGTGGAGAAGGTGTGTATGAAAAGGTTTTGGCTTCCATGGAAAGGATGAAAGAAAGAAATCTGCTCTTTGGGATGTCATTGGTTTTAACCAGACACAATTATGGTCTGATGACTGATCCGGACTTTTATATGTCTTGGCGTGACAAAGGAGTTATCTACGCTTGGAATTTCCTTTATATGCCCGTGGGCAGAGACCCTGAGGAAGCTGCGAAATTTATGCCCAGTCCTGAACAACGCTATCGATATGGTGAATTTATTCAGAAATTCAGAAATGAAAAACCTATTTACATCATGGATTTCTGGGCGGATGCCCCATTTGTTCACGGATGTATTGCCGGAGGAAGACGTTACCTCCATATCAATCACAGAGGCGATGTGGAACCGTGTATCTTCGCTCATTTTGCAACAGACAACATCCGTGAAAAATCCCTACTCGAGTGTTTGAAATCACCGTTCTTTACGGATATCAGAGCCCATCAACCCCATACCGACAATCTGCTCAGACCCTGTATGATTATTGACAACCCACAGGTTTTGAGAAATGTCGTGAAGAGAAACGGTGCAAAACCCACCCATGAAGGAGCCGAAGTAATCGTCAACGAATTGGCGCCAACATTGGATGCTTACGCTGAAGAAGCTGCAAGAACATTGGATCCAATCTGGGAAGCAGAATGGCAGAAGAGAATTGTGGATATTGAAGCAAGGGGCAGCTCATACGGTGAAGGAATCGACAGACTTCAGGGTAGAATCGATCAAGAAGGTTTAAAGGAAAAGATGGACAAACTGGAGAAAAACGATCCTGAATATGCCAAATTGATCATGGAAAAAGAAGAACTGGCACAAGCGGATTATGACGAATCACCGATTCATAAGAAGATTATCCGCGAGAAAAAGAAAGTAACGGAATAATAAATGAGTTTCCGGGCGACAGGTCCGTCGATACATGGAATTTAAAAAATTAATTCCAAATCGCCCTCCTGTCCCCACTAGTTGTGTGTTACAACTTATCTATGAAAAAAGACGGACTTAAATATTGTCCGTCTTTTTTTGAGTTTGTCAAATCTTTTGTGTAACGAACAAACCATTAAATTATAACCCTAAACCCCATACCCCAAAACACTCCCTTCTTAAACCTCTTTTCCCATCGTACTGTTTCTCTCATACTCTTTGTAAATATTCTGGATTTCATTAACCAAAGTATTGGCTTTAAGGGAATAATCATAATTCTTTTCGGAGATCTGCTTGTTTTTATGTTGAAATTCCAATGATAGTTCACTGTTTTTGGTGATTTGTTGAATACTTTCAATGATACTGCTGTTGGAAACCAGCAAACTGTGCAGGTTGTCATGCATCTGAGTGATATAATTAACCAGTTTTTGAGTTTTTGAATTGATGCTTTCAAAGAGCTGGTTGGTCTTTTGAATCAATTCGTTCTGTGTCTGATTCAATTTTCTGAATCCTTCGGAAGAATTCACCGCATTGGCGGAAGACACCTTCAATTGGCTGATAATCTGCTCGATGTTTTCAGCGCTTGTTTTACTTTCCGTGGCCAGTTTTCGGATCTCATTGGCAACTACTCCAAACCCCTTTCCTGCCTCCCCGGCACGGGCACTCTCAATGGAAGCGTTTAATGACAATAAATTTGTTTTGTCTGCAATATTTGTGATGATCTCGGTAATATGATAGATATCCTCTGCTTTTTGATCCAACTGTTCGATGTTTTGGAAAACCGTTTGAGAGTTATTGTTCAGTTCAGCAGAACTCCTTTTTAACTGATCAACATAACTGTTGCCGGTGACAATGTCATTCGAGGTAATCTCAGCCATGCTTTCGATCTTTTTTGAGATTTCCTGAGCGCCTTCCAACTGATCCTGTATGTTTTCTGTCATGAGGGTTTGATTGTGTATACTGGCATCCGTTTCTTCTGTCAATTCTTCAAATTCTTGAAGCTCATGGGATAATTCCTTCGATGTGTCTCCAATATTGGCAATGATAGTTGTGATTTCATTAGTGTTATTTTTTAGTACCTTGAGGATATTTCTCAGATTCTCAGAAACGGCTTTTTGAGCATTCTGTTCCTTTTGTAGTGATTCGAGTTTTGCATTACTGAATTGGTTAGATAATTTTGTTGTTAATATGATAGAAACGGCGAACAAGATAACAGAGGCCATTTGAATGGTGTAATCAGTTGTTAAATCTGGGGAATTCAGTTGATGAACGGCTATGTTGTAGACGATCCTTGAGATATTCAACCCCAAGATGGTTACACAACTGAAGACGATGAGCTTTAGATTGAAATACAGCAAATAAACTGAGACAATTGGGAACATATAAACATAAGTTAGTGTTCGTGTGGAGAAAAACATGGCAATGGTGTAGAGGATAAAGTACCCTACTAATGTGATGTATTTGATGTAGTCACAATTTCCCTTCCTTCTGTATACAATAATTGCCCAGACCATGGGAACTAATACAACAACAATGATCATCGCAACAAAAGAAAGGGTCTTTCCGCCCTTCAAATATTCTACGACATATCCTAAAATCAGAAATAAATCAATCAATGCATTGATCAATATGGCGGTAAAATTTGTTCGTTTTAAATTATCCATTATCAATCCTTTTTTGAGAAAGTTTATTCAATTCTATCATAGAAACTTAAAATCATGGTTACTCTAATACGGTTTTGATATTACAAAGAATTAAAAGATGTTTTGTTTTACATAAAAGATCAAACTTGACAAATCCTTTAAAATAACTTATAATTACATATGATAAATTTCAAAGTAATTATAAGTAATTATGAGGAGTGATAAGGATGAATAAAGGATATTATACCGTTAAACAAATTGCTCAATTACTGGAACTTCATGAGAAAACAGTACAACGTTATATCAGAGAAGGAAAAATCAAAGCAAAAAAAGTAGGGAAATCATGGCGAATTTCAAAAGAAAATTTGGATGATTTTACCGGAAGGTCTGAAGAGGAGGGAGATGAATCGCAAAAAGGAACAAGATACACAGGAACTCATCAAAGAATCATGGTATCAACCGTTGTTGATATTGATGAATGTGAAAGAGAGGAAGCTATACGAATTAGCAATACACTGACTGCTGTCCTCAATTCAAGAAACTTTGATTTTGGCAATTCTACTATGCATACCCAGTATATAGAACAGGAGCGAAAGTTAAGATTGATGCTGTGGGGACATCTTGAATTTATGGAGAATATGATAGCTTCTATCTCAGCGTTGGTGGATTAAAAAAGGAGAGAATGATGGGAAGAAAAGGGGTTTTTAAAAGCGAAAGTGGAAAAAGTGCTGTGTTGGCACATTATTCGAAATTAGTACAAGTGATCCAGGTTCCATATCAGGAGCACTATGTAGATACTTCTTACGGTAAAACCTTTATGATTGAAACGGGTGAACCCAGTAAACCAAAGATCTTTTTATTTCATGGGTCATGTTCCAACAGTGCCATGTGGTTTTCAGATTTGAACGTTTTGTCCAAAGAATTTAATTGTTTTGCAGTTGATATTTTGGGTGAAGCCGGAAAAAGTGATGAAAATCGCCTGGATCTTCAGTCTGACGATTATGCGAAATGGATCGATGAAATTTTAAACACGTTAAATATTGAAAGCGGCCATTTTATCGGGAATTCATTTGGAGGGTGGATGGTCTTAAAATTTGCCACAACTTTCCCCAAACGGGTTCAAAGTCTTTCGTTAATCGCCACATCGGGTATCACAAATACAAAGTTTTCATTTCTCATGAAGTCGATATTTTATTCATTCATGGGAGAAAGGGGTATTCGAAAGCTGAATGCCTATATATTCGGTACTGATGAGATCCCAGAAATAGCAGTTGAAACAACGAATCTGATTTTTAGGAATTTCAACCCCATGATGGGAGCTTTACCAATTTACAAGGATGAGGCATTAAGAAAATTGACCATGCCCGTTTTGTATATTGCGGGAGAAAAGGATGTAACCGTTGATGTGAATATGACTGCGGACCGGTTGAGAAGCACACTTAAAAATCCTGATATCCGGATCATCAAAAATAACGGACATGTGCTTTACAATTTGACAAAAGAAATCATACCTTTTATAAAATCACAGAGTGGGGCGGATACATGAATATTATCAAAAAAAACAACCAAAACATACTATTAATTGAAAAACACCAGAGAATCATGTCAGCACAAGATTTATTGGATCACATTTCAGATGCTATGTATTACAATAAATGTACCGCTGTGGTTGTGCATCAGAATAGTCTAAAACAAGATTTTTTTGACCTGAAAAGCGGAATGGCAGGTGAAGTTCTGCAAAAATGCTCAACGTATGGAATTAAAATAGCCATTATAGGTGATTTTGAAAAGTTCACTAGTAAAAGCTTAAAGGCGTTCATTACTGAAAGTAATAACGGGAATGGGGTTTTTTTCAAAAATAATTTGGAACAAGGTCTCCATGCACTTAGTAACCCAGTACATCCTTAAAGTGTTTGATGTCTAAATTAGGTTCACTAATGGAAATGACATCCAGCCGGATATAATCCCAATCATATTCATGATGATGAAGGTAATGACGCATTGTTCTTTCCAATCGAAGCAATTTTTGTTGAGTGACTCTGTGGAAAGGTTCCGGGGATTTTTTGCCGCCTTTTACTTCAACGAAAATTAATTCATTATTGAAGGAACAGATTATGTCAATTTCACCCAATCTGGTTCGGTAGTTTTTTTCAATGATACGAAATTTCTTTTTTTGCAGGTATTGACAGGCGATGTCTTCATATCGTCTGCCTTTTTTTAGTGTTGTACCTTTTTTACCTGTTTGTGACAACCACATAGTCGTCAAACCTATCCGGAATATTGTCAAAAAATGGAAAGAGAGTTTTTTCGGATATATCCTCACGGAGATTGTCTATATCCATCACAGAATGGATACTTGAAATAGATCGATTATTTTCAGGGACTAGAAGATGATCTACAAATTCAAGCGCCCGGATTATCTCCAGGCGCAGCTTTTCTCTTTCATTCATATTTAGTTCAATTTTGGCAAATTGTTCCAAACGATTAACCATAACTTGATCAACTTTGATCATTTTTTATCGTCCAAATCTCCAAATAATCCTGATAATTCACCAAGGGTTTCTTTTTTTACAACGGATTCTCTGTTTTCCATGTTAACTTGTCTGTACAATTCTTCCCGATAAATGGGGAATTCTTTAGGGGCATCGATTCCCAGTTTAACGGACTTTCCGTCGATACCGATCACTTTAAGTGTGATTCTCCCCTCAGGTGTTTCTATGTAGATTTCCTCTTCACTCTTCCGATTGAGAATCAACATCTAATCATCCCCATTTTTTTCCTGCGCAAGCTTTTTCGACCTTTCCAATTCTTCTTTCAGGTAGTGGCGCAGCTTGTATTCACTCTTTTCAGGGATGTATTGTAGAGCCAGGTTGTTATCCAAATTAATGATAATGGGAGCAGCTAAATTCACAGTCATGGCATCGGGTTTTGAACCTGGAATTCTAACGACTGCCAGGATAAATGCTTTTTCCTGGTTTTTTATTTGCAAATAATCAACGATGTTTGTTGGGATGTCTAGATGATAATCATAACGTATTAACCAGGGATCGATAACCGGTAAAGACATTTCTTTATCCTCGAGAGACACAAGCCACTGTATGGGTTTTGTATCTTCCAGTGCAATGATAGCAAATTTTTTGAGAAACTCGAAACCGGGAATACCCTGTTTGAAAATGACGATATCCTTTTCTTCTATTTGTATTTCTCCGACATTCGTTTGTATGGTCATTTTAATCTCGATTATTTTCCGACTTTTTCGGGATTTACCATTAAATCTACAGTTTGTACAACCAACCAAACGGCTGCGTCACCATATTGTTGGATTCTAAAATACTGTTCTTCTGTTAGACCGGGTTCTTTGGTTGCAATCACAAGAAGTCCGATGGTTGTTTCACCATTTTTCAAAGGATATGCAAAATAACCGCGCACTCCTGCTTTGAGTTGATATTCTCTGGCGGCCTCTTGGTTATAAGCTGATTCGGTTATCCTTATAGCATTAGTTGTAAAATATCCCTTTCCCTCGTTAAATGCTTTTGCCAAAAGACTTTCGTTTTTTACCAGATCAAAATTTCGTTGAACAAAATTTTCCGGTGTTCCGAACTCATCGGGTGCTGTAAAACGGTTTTCTATGTATATAAATGGTATCAAATCCCTACCGTTTGCCCATCTTTTAGTGTATATGCCGACAAAATTGTAATTTTCCCGGTGAAGCAAAGAAACAACCAAGTCTCTCAGTTGATCCCAGCGTTCTACATTATACATACCTTTTTCACTTAAAGGTGTTTTCCAAATATAATCATCTAAATCCTGATACTCTGTGACTTCATTTTGAATGGTTTCCAACAACAACATCATTTCCAATGCGTTATCATGTTCGTATTCCATCCCCTCTACTTTTACTTCAACAAGCCAATCAGCAAGCAATGTAACTGATATAAAAGCCATTAAAATGAATATGGTTATTTTCTTCATGTTTTTACCCCTCCATTATTCTTTATTTACTATGATTATATCATGATTCCAATGATACAGGCAGAACAAACTAGATTTTATCGGAATGATATTATTGATGTTCCTTTTCAGACTCCTGTGCTTTTAGATCATGTTCGTGTTCTTCTTGCATTTTTTTGTGGAATTTTTCGAGATTTTTCATTAACAAATAATTGACGGAATCTTTTGGGAATTTACCCTTTTTCCCTTTCTCGCCTGCCTTTTTCCCTGTCATTAGTTCAATGGCTTCATAAAGGTGAGCCACCGTCCATATGTGGAATTGACCATTTTTAACGGCTTCAATGACTTCATCCTTTAATATGAGTGAATCCAGATTTTTGTCCGGAATAATAACACCTTGCTCACCTGTTAGGCCACTCTTTTCACAAATCCGGTAAAATCCTTCAACCTTTTCACTTATTCCACCCACACTTTGAACTTCTCCTTTGAGACTCATTGAACCAGTTACTGCTATACCCTGTTTGACGGGGATATGACCGATAGCTGAAATTAGCGAAATGGTCTCTGCGATAGTGGCGCTGTCACCGTCAATTTCTCCATAAGTTTGTTCAAAAGAAGTGGTCGCTTTCACAGAGAGTGGAAATTCCTTTGAGTAATTGGCTTCAAAGAAACTTTCCAAGGTTAGAACTGCCTTTTTATAAATCTTGCCGCTCATATCCACTTCACGCTGAATATCTACAATCCCCGTACTTCCCAGAGAATAATCCGAGTTGATTCTTGCCGGGATACCAAAGACGTAATCACCTGTATTGAGAACGCTTAACCCGTTTAGTTCCCCAACAGCTTCACCTTTGGTTCTTATGATGATATCTCCTTGTTGAATCATTTCATCAATCTTTTCGCGCTCAAGACTGACTCGATGCTCTTTTAAGGCAAGCGTCTTTTTTAAAAGACTTTCATCCACCTTTTCTTTTTTTTCTAGTGTTGCAAGACGGGAAGCTTCAATCAGAAGATCGGATATTTTACTGAATGTGGTGGAAATTTTCTGTTTTGAACCCGATAAACGCAACAGGTATTCCATGATTGTTTGTACACCATCAGGAGTGATATCATTTAACTGTTTTTCCTTTATCACAGTTTTCATAAACGAGGCCACCAGACGGCGATTTTCGGTATTGTTATTAAGCTCGTAATCAAATTCAGCCTTTATTCGAAATAATTTTTCGAAATCTGGGTCCATTTCGTAGAGCATATCGTAGAGATAAGGTTCTCCGATTAAAATAACCTTGACATCCAGTGGAATGGGTTCCGGTTTGATGGTTGCCAGCGAAGAATAACCGCTTCTGCTTTCAATGTTTTCCACATTGATTCGCTCAGAGTACAACATCTTCTTTAAGGTGTCCCAAACATAAAAATCATTCAGAACATCTTTTGCCTCGAAGATGATATAACCACCATTTGCCTTGTGAAAAGAACCCGGCTTGATCAACGTGTGATCTGTATACAAATACCCGTTTCTTGAAAGATATTCAATTTTCCCGAAAAGGTTGGAATAAGTGGGATTTAACTCAAATATGACCGGTGCACCTTTTTCATTGGTGTGATCCACGAAGACGTTGATCTGGTAACGACTGTAAAGTTTTTGGATTTCCTCTTCACTATCATCCATCAAAACCATAAGATTGTCGGTCATGTCTTCAAGTATCTTATTTAAGAATTCCGTAATATCTTCATACTTTTGGTACTTTTTTTTATATTTGGCAAAAATCGGTTTTAAAGCGAATTGAGCACTTTCCACATTCATTTTTTCTGATTCATCTTCGTATTCATTACTTAATACACGGGATTTATACAGATAGCCTTCTACCAATTGCTTACATTTAATCAGGTTGGATTCATAAGCTTCTCTTTTTTCCCCTTCCAGATTGTCAATCTCCTCTTGACTAATTCGTTTGCCATCTTTGATGGGATTGGTGATGATCCCATTTGGGGCTATTTTTAGACTGAATCCCAATTCTTTGCTTTTGGACGTAATTTCATTCCATAATTGCTTTTGCTTTTCATCGTACTCGCCTTTTAATTCCTGGGCTTTTTGCTGATATACTTCACCTTCAAAAAGATTATCCAGGGCTTTTAGAGAATCTTCCAATAATTTTTTTACATCTTTTTTTAAAAGCTTGGCCGTTCCTGCATTTAATGCAATGGCATTGGGATTCCATTGATCATTAAAGTTATTCACATAAATCCAGTCCGAAGCTAATCTACTGTTCTTTGCCACCTTCTCCACGATTTGTCGGACAAAAGTCCTTCGCCCCGTTCCAGTATCACCGGCAACAAAGATGTTATAGTCACGGGATTTGATATCAAAACCTGCTTTCATCGCTTCAAATGCCCTTGAATGAGCCTTTGTGCAGTCAAATTCATCGGAAAGGGTTTCTACAAAATCAAATTCCCCGTCTTTGAACAGCAGAAGGTCTTCGTACGTTATCTTTTTCAACTGACAATCATCCTTTCATTTAAAGATTCTTTCCCGTACTATTGTATCACTTAATAACCGGTCCGGGGAATAAGGTAAAGAAATCTTTACAAGGTATTCCACATTACCTTTGCTTCCTTTCACAGGTGAAATTGTAAAATCCTCTACAGTGAAACCCAAATCATGACAGCATAAAAAAATCTTTTGAACAGCTTCCCAACGATCTTCATTGTCTTTGACAATGCCCTTTACATTCCTATCAGGAGGTAATTCAAATTGTGGCTTGATTAATAAGACAGCATCCCCTTTGGGATATAATAGTGTTTGAATAACCGGTAGTATAAGTGTTAAAGAAATAAATGACAAATCTCCTGTGATGAATTCGATCTTTTCCTCAAAGGATGTTTTATTTAAATACCTGGCGTTGATTTTGTCCATAGGAATGACTCTGGTGTCTGAGCGAATCTTCCAGTCTAATTGACCATAACCTACATCAACCGCATAGACTTTTTTGGCCCCATGTATCAACAGAATTTCAGTGAACCCCCCTGTGGAGGCAC
>Ga0272443_10006961_pt1 | contig 10983 bp, 10 predicted proteins | sample SSMAcet12_FD_193581 | JGI IMG/M metagenome (GOLD analysis project Ga0272443, IMG submission 193581) | Marine sediment archaeal communities from Little Sippewissett salt marsh, Falmouth, MA, United States - SSM-Acet-12 | ecosystem: Environmental > Aquatic > Marine > Wetlands > Sediment ... | reverse complement strand
TGAGATACCGGGTAGGTTCATCCATTCACTGTATGGTCCTTGACTTCCACCGCATTCCCCGCCGACGAAGCTGGTTACACCCTGCATGATGTAGCTGTCCGCTGTTGGGAAGAACAGTAGGGTGGTGTCTCCGTGGCTGTGGGCGTCGATCCAGCCGGGGCTCGCGTAAAGTCCCTTGGCGTCCACGGTCTTTATTGCGTCACCTTTTACTTCTCCGAGTGCTGCGATCTTGTCGCCTTTGACTCCGATTGATCCCTTGTATGCTTTTTTGCCGCTTCCATCTATGATGGATGCGTCTTTGATTATTACATCGTATTCTTCAGTCAAATAATTCACCGATTATTGACCATACTACGCTTACCCGGTATAAAAAAGGGTGGAACCGGGCTCGATGCTCATTTAAACGCTAAAACCTATGAGAGTTGTATGAGGTCTTGTAGTTTCGAATTATTTGCTGGGAGTTTAATTACTGGAGATGGTGAAGTTAAAGAGAATATTCACATCGGTGTAACTGATGGAGTGATCACAGAAATCAGTGAGAATCCTCTAAAACGGGAATACCCTGAGGCATATGATTTTTCAATGAAGACAGTTATGCCGGGTCTCATTGACGCCCATGTACACATCAGATACGACCCTAGCGGAGACCCAGAGCAACGATCACATGAATATCAAGCGCTTAGAGGAGCAGAAAACGCTAGGAAAGCACTCTATTCAGGAGTAACTAGTCTCGGTGATGCGGGTGCTGTGGGGAACGTGGCGTTCGCAGTAAGAAATGCAATCAATAACGGTGTAACCGTTGGTCCGAGGCTTTTTGTCTCGGGGGAAATGATCACAATCACCGGAGGAAGAAGCAAGACACCCAGTGAAAGACTTGAAGTCAATGGCGCAGATAGTGCAAGGGAAGCAGCGAGACGCCTATTGATGTACCATAACGCGGATTACATCAAGCTCGGTGCAACAGGAGCCATCTCCAGCGCCCACACAGGACCAAGACACCCTCAATTAACCGTAGATGAGATGAATGCATGCTGTGAGGAGGCTCATAACTGTGGAAAACTAGTGCATAGTCATTGTTATGGTGAGAAGGGGATAAGCAATAGCCTTGAGGCTGGCTGCGATGTCATTGTTCATGGTCAGACTCTAAATGATGCCCACATAGATTACATGAAAAAGAACGAGTTGATCCTGATGCCCACATTGAAGGCATTCTGTGGACACCTTGACCACGTAGGTGAAGGAGGAACCCATGACAGAATAGTCTCAACAGGTATATGGGGAGAAACCGAGCCAAACTTTAGACGAGCCCACAAAGCAGGACTAACAATAGCGATGGGTACGGATGCCGGGATGCCTGATGACCACTTCGGGGACAACTACAGGGACCTTGAATACATGGTGGAGTGGGGCATGACTCCTATGGAAGCTGTTCAAGCTGGTACATTGAACGCTGCAAAGAGTTTAGCAGTGGAAGATACTGTCGGAACAATTGAGGTTGGTAAGCGTGCTGATTTGATTGTCCTTGGTAGGAATCCTCTGGATGATATTCGAAACATAGGTAAAAGTCTCGAAGAAGTCATTCTCAACGGATTATTCATAGAAAAATAATCAAAACCATTTTACGCTACCAACCGCCTCCTCTGAGCCATGAAGAAAAACACCATCGATCTGCTACTGCTCGGTGTTGCACACAGCCTAAACCATAGCTTATTCCTAGTACTTCCACCACTGATGACAACTATCGCAGATGACTTGAACACAAGCTTTGCTACAATTGGGATTATCTCGACAATCACGTTCCTAACCTATGGCACTGGAGCGTTAATTGGTGGACCTCTAAGCGACAGAATTGGTAGCCTGAAGGTGGCTCAGATCAGTATCGGGTTAGGTGGATTGATGTCCCTTGTTTTTCTATTAGCCAACAATGTCTACATTTTCGGCGTGGGAATGTTCTTGATGGCGCTTTGGGCAAGCTTCTATCACCCTACAGCAAATGGACTGATAGCCAAAGCGTTCCCTGAGAACACAGGTGGAAGCATGGGTATTCACAATGCAGCTGGGAACTTTGGACAAGTATTCACTCCAACACTAGCGTTCTTCCTTGGAATCAGGTTTAGTTGGAGGATTAGTTTCGTGGTTTTCGGTTTGATGTCTGTTTTAACAGCGGTTTTACTGGACAGGATCGAGGTGAATGAAGGACATATGGAGAGGAACACCACAGGGTATCTTGAATTTATCAAGACGCCGGGACTTGGGATAGTCTTAGTTTACAATATCTTGGTGGGCTCTTTGTTCAGATCAGTTGATCTATTTTTCCCCAGCTTCCTCAGCACAGACAAACTCTACACAGGGGGACTAGCAGCCATTGCCAACAGCATGATCCTGTTTTTCGGTGTAGTGGGTCAACTAGCTGGGGGAAGAGGCAGCGACAAGTTTGGTTCACAGAAAGTACTCTTACTTGCTACTACTGGGATGGTTGTTAGCCTAGTTCTATTGATGGTTTTACCCACAAATATCGCTGTACCTATTTTCGTGTTCCTCTACGGAGTATCTATGTTCGGACACCAGCCAACAGTAACTAATCTGGTGAGCAAGCTAAGCCCCAGAAACATGATGGGACTAGCTTATGGCGTGATGTTTTTCAGCGCTTTTGGAGTTGGAAGCATCAGTACATCAATAACTGGGTGGCTTGCTGATCAGTATAGCTTGACCGCAGCTTTCTGGGTTAACACTGGGGTATCAGGGGTACTACTTCTGATTAGCTTTGTAATCTACATGAGGATCAAGGAATAACTCTAGTAAGATAAGTTAGGACAGCCATTATGGTCTTAGCGTCCTCGATCTCGTTACTCTCAATCATGTTCAAGACCTCATCAACCCGGTAACGCATTACCTCAATATCCTCATCATCCTCGGGAGACGCTGTGACATCGGTTAGACCTTCAGCTAGGTAAAAGTATAGTATCTCGTTGCTGTATCCAGGCACCATATAGCTTTGGAATAGTCTGCTCCAGCTGCTAGCTGCGTATCCTGTTTCTTCTTGCAGCTCTCTGACAGCGCATTGATACGGGTCTTCATCTTTCTCTAATGTTCCAGCGGGTATCTCAAGCAGGTATTTTCCTGTTGCGTAGCGGTATTGTTTGATGAGTACGATCTCGTCCTCGTGAACAGCTATTATAGCGACTGCTCCGGGGTGTTTGACGATATTTCTCTCGGTCTCTCTTCCGTTGGGTAGCTTGATAGTGTCGTGGTAGAAACTGAAGTGTTTTCCTTCTTGTATTAGGGTACTTGAGAGCTTTTCTTCCATGCAGTATGAGCACTGGATTGGGGATAAAAGGGTTAGTAGTGGCTCTTACCCCAGTAATTCTCTGTGGTGTCAAAGAGACCCTTTGTGTTTATTCTGCCTAAGGCTGCTTCAAGCTGTTCCTGAGCATCATCAAGAACCTGTTGCTCATCTACTGACTTGACTATCCTGTTCTCCATGAGCATCTCGCCATCAACGATAACGGTATCCACATCGTTCCCATTGGCGAAATAAGTCAACTTATCCACATACATGTTCAACGGATAGAAATGAGGCTTATTCAAGTCAACCAAAATAACATCAGCCTTCTTACCCGGCTCAATACTGCCAATCTGGTCATCCATTCTGAAAGCCTTTGCCCCATCAATAGTGGTCATCTCAAGTATCTTGCCCGGTGGAAGCACATCAGCGTCCCTGAAGTGACGCCTATGATACCTCATACACTGGAACATATGCCTAAACATATCGTAGCTCCGATCAGGAGCCCCTGCGTCACTACCCATAACCACGGTAACACCAGCATCAATAAGCTCAGGAACAGGACACCGCCCCATGATGCTAGCTACAGCGCTTGGGTTATGAGCTATCTTTGTACCTGTCTCGGCGCATATCTTGATCTCTTCATCAGTAAGCTCCGTACTGTGACTAAAGACCGCCTCTGGTCCAGTGAAGCCCAGTTCCTCGTGGCAGAACTTGATGGTTCCTCTTGTATGCCCATCCATAGTGAACATTAAATCATGTTTCCTAGCCAAGGATCTTACTTTCTCGGCTCTTTCTTTTAGATCCGCTAGCTCTCTCCCAACTATCGGCTTGACTTCTGGGTGGGGGGTAGGATGCATCATGGCTATTTTGATTCTACCTGAAGCCCTGTTATGGTTCTCCTCGATAATCTTCTCACATACAGATACCTGTCTATCGAAATCCACCATATAATCACGTCTCAAGTCACCACTCCAATCAGCGTATAGACTTGGGAATGGAGGTCTACGAGGTCCAACCGCAACAAATGTCCTTATGCCCACTCTTTCAGCTGCATCACAGTGAGCTTTAGCATACTTTGGATCATCGACACGCATGATGCTATCACCTCCTCCGAAGAAACTGATGCCACAGGTTGTTCCGAATTTGAGACGTTCTAGGTTAAGTAAGGCTGATTCTGCTTCCCAGAACTCCGTGGTACTTCCTGTGGCGTACATGTCTTTACATGCCTTGTACCATGTTTCATTGTGCATTCCAAGGCTTCTGAGGAGGCTATGCCCTGCGTGTCCGTGTCCATCCATCAAACCGGGTAGAATAGCCTTCTTTGTTGCATCGATCACGACATCTGCGTCATGTTTATCGACAAGCTTCTCTGTCCTGCCTGTATCAATTATCTTGGTACCTTCGATGGCTACCGCCGCGTCCTCAATAATTCTACGCTGTGGGTCCATTGGGATTAGTATCCCGTTCTTGATGAGAATATCAGCCAAAGTAACTCAAAATAACAGGGACACATGGGATAAAATAGTATACGGTCAGTGCACAGGGTCCAAGAGAGCCACAGGCTCTCCGCCCTGATAATAGACCCTTGGAGTATTCGCATGAAGATGATTTAACAGGCTATACGTCATCCAACCTGCTGTCTCAGCGGTCTTACTGATAGTGTTTTCACCTGTTTCACCTATGATCTCAACCACAGAACCCTTCTCAGCGTCCACACCATCAAGATCAACCAGATAATGATTCAAACTAACAGAACCAAGACTACTCTTGAAGACTCCATCAACAAGAATCCTACCCTTATTCGCCATCTCCCTTGGAATACCATCATAGAACCCAGCGTGAATAGTACCTATCCTCATCCGCTTAGGAGCCACAAACTTACCCCAATAAGTAACACCCTCACCACGTTCAACCGTCTTCACATACTCGATCCTTGCTTTGAGACTAAGCGCTTGTTTCAAGTCAACAGGAGCAGACAAATCCTTCTTCTCGGGATAAACACCGTAAAGACTCATGCCGGGGCGTACTAGATCAAGCCATCCTATGGGGTTATGGAAAGTAGCATCTGTGCTCGCCATACTCCGAATAGGTATATTGATTCCTTTTTTCTTCAGCGTAGCGTCAACGGCGAGAAGCTTTGCTAGCATCTCTTTATCCATCTCTGGGTTCTGCTGGAATGTGGAAAATATACCCACAACATCAACCATACTCAGCTTATACACATACTCGATAAACTCAGCAGCCTCACTGTGTCTAACTCCTACCCTGTTAAGTCCAGTATCCACTTTCACGAAAACAGTAGCATGCTTCCCAGCCTTCAAAGCTGCTTCTTGCAGATTATCCGCGTCCTCCTGTGTGTAAATAGCCTGGGTAATCTCATGATCTACGACACTCTTGTACTGCTCAGAAGTGAAGAGAACATCCATACATAATACATTCAACTTCAATCCAGCTTCACGCAGCTTCAAAGCCTCATAGAGCTTGGCAACCATACACCACTCCACACCCTGTGATTCAAGGTAGGCGGTTACAGGCACTAACCCGTGTCCATATGCGTTATTCTTCACTACCGCCATAATAGTGGTCTTTGTGTGATTCTGCAGTTCTCTCAGATTGTTTCCAATATTATCGAGGTTGATCTCAAGCCAACTGCTGTATCCCTTCATACGTTCACTAATCGCTGAAGGGCTAGGTTGATTCTCAAAGTAAAGTGACATTGTGGGTATGAGGTAACGTGATAGTAAAAAAGTATGGCTAGATACTTACTCCACCGGGCATAGTCTGCTGTATCTCAACGGTATAACCCTCAATATCTTTAAACATGAATACCTTGACCTTGAGACGCTCTGATTCACGAGGCAGTTCCTCAATATCTAAACCGTTTTTTCTCAGTTTCTCGTACCAAGCGTCAGCATCCTTGACATTAAGACAAAGGATCACTGGCTTGATGTTATTCGCCTTATGATAACCATGAGCCCCATCAACAAGCCCAACATAAGCACCATCTCGAATCCGATATATCTTGCTCCAGCCTTGATCCACTTCCATTTCGAAGCCCATAATATCCTCATAGAAACGTTGTGCACGAGGCAAGTCTCGATAATAGAGCCATGTAATGACTCCACGTACATCCTCACTCATAACATTAGATATGAATCCAGCATATATAACCCGTTACAGCACTGAAAAAGCACAAAACAAACAAAAACCACAAAAAAATTTTTCCCCAAAATACCCACCAGTAGACACCAAAAAATGGTGGACTGGGGGGGAATTGGACCCCCGACCTCTTGGTTGCGAACCAAGCATTCTACCACTAAACTACCAGCCCAGACAAACAAAAGACACAGATATACGATAAAAACCTAACCAAGAAACTAGGACCTAAAAGACTCAGTCCTAACCTCAGAGCCATCAGCCCGGATGATCAAAATATCCAAACCATCACCGCTCATAGCATCACGGGCAATAGCAGCCTTAATCGACTTCCTCGCCAACTCAACACCCGCCTCACAGTCCAATCCCTTAGCATACTCTGACTCAAGCACACCAATAGCAATAGCCGCACCCGAACCAGCCGCAATAAAATCATCAGGAATCAAACTACCAACCGGGTCCATACTATAAAGACTCGGACCATCAGGATCATACCCACCAACCAAAGTCTCCATCAATAATGGCATCATACGCCTGTTAAACAACATATTACTGATGAGCTTCGCCATCGCCTTAGTAGTAATAGGACGATTCTTCTCCAAATAGAATAGATTCGCATACGCCCCCGCCTCACGTACAAGCGCCTGCATATCACTCATCAAACCAGCGAAAGCTAGCCCAACGCTATCTGTCAGCTTGAACACCTTCTGCCCTTTATTGCTGGATACGAGCCGCCCATAGGTAACTCGTTTCTCGCTCGCGAGTACCACACCGTCACTGCATACTAGTCCAACGGTTGTCGCTCCTTGTACTGCTTGGTAGCCCATCTAGTTCACTTCTCCTCAGAATTACGGAACGCACGATATATACGTTCCCCCGCCTCAGAGACGGTATATTTTACTGTTTCCCCGAGGCCTAAGCCACTCCACCTGATAACCATAGGCTTCAAGAACCGCTAAAAAGTCACTAACACCATGCTCCTTTAAGAAACGCTGAGCCTCACCCAGAGTATCCAGCTTCGCTAACCCATCTTTGATCTCCCCATGCTTCTCAGGCGTAACAAGGACGCCTCCAAGGTCCCGATACCTTGTACCTTCTTCCTTGATCTCCTTCTTAATCTGAGCAGTAATAACCCCTTTAAGCCTCGCAACATCATCAAGAACCACAATATCCCCATACTTAGGTTCCTTTTTCTTTGTCAACCCAATCTCGATAATAGTCTCATTTTCTTCTTCATCTACCGAGATAAGATCTCCACCATCCTTGTTATTGATATCAAAAACACAGACAGTCTTGTACCGCTGAGGATACTTAATGTTGGCTCGAAGACTCCAGCCTTCCTTCTGAATGACCCTTCGCATTATCTCATCTATCTTGGAAGCACGCTGACTAAGCCTACGAGTCGATTTAAGCTCTATTACAGCTTTGATCCTCCCTTTACCGGATATAGTAGCTTTCCCCAGTCGGTTAATTTGATGCTCTAGATAATCATCTGATCCACGATAATAGATCTCCAGTCTGAGACTATAGGCAAGTAACGCGATCATATTCGCGTAGTTATACTGCTTCATCAACTCCTCAGATGCAATATCTCTGAAGCTCACAAGATATTGTTCATCATCTAAATCAGCATAGAGACTATCATCAAGCTCAGCAACAGACACACCATTTCTCGCAGCAACAGCCTCAAGCACAGCAAGACGTTCGTCCTTTGAGGCCACAACCCTTGAAGCTGCCTCTGTGAATACCTGTCTTCTTGCTTCCAGTGGAGACATGCTACTCCTTGACTGGAACACTGACCGTGCTTCAAGAACGGAAGCAATTCCCCTTACCATCCTAAAGTCATAGCCCAAGTGTTCACAATCACTTAGAGTCTCGTTAAGGGGACCACGTTTCTTGTCTACGTGATCTTTGAAAACAGCGATGAGAGTATCTAGTATGCCCAGAGGTTCCCTGATAAAAGCAGGCTTGATAACGCCACTCCTACGAAACATCCGAATATGATCGAAGGGCAGATTCACCGCTGCTTCCTCCGGTGACTCATATAAACCTCCGCCGTACCAGCACTCACCAACTCAAAAAGTAAGGCCTCCTTACCCGGCGAGGGACGCAGTATCCTGCCTAAACGCTGAACAAATTGTCTATTGCTTCCTGATCCACTTAAAATAACAGCCATTGATGCATCGGGTACATCAACACCCTCATCGAGAACACGACTCGTCAAAACACGCTTATAGTCTCCACTATGAAATCGACTCAATATCTCTTCCCTTTCTTCTTGAGGTGTTTGATGAGTAATGGCTGGGACTAGAAGCTCCTTACTGAGCGTGTAAACTAGCTTATTGTGGCTTGTGAAGATGAGGGTTTTCTCGGAAGGATTTGATTTCAAAAGCTGTTTCAGGTAGGCTATCTTACTACTACTATTCAGAGCTATGTCCATCGCTGCGTTTCTAGCGGTTAAAGCTCGTCTAGCCTCTGGGTCCCTTCCACTGCGTTTTACGAAGTTGAGATAGTCTCTTGGGCTTCTGATCTTTATTTTTCTACTTTTTAGATAGTCTCGGTATATGTCATATTGACGATTGTACTCGTATTGTTCAGCACCAGATAATGGCAATCTGATAGTCTTTACCGTGAAATCCGCAAGATGAGACCCAGCGAGATCAGTTACGCCCAACTCATAAACAGTTGGACCTACTAGTTCCTCTAGGATCAGTAGCGGTGCCTCAGCTTTCTGAAGCGTCGCGGTAAGACCAAGTCGTTTTGGCGCTAGATATCGCTCTGCGATGCGTCTATTGCTTGGTGCAGTGAGGTGGTGTACCTCGTCAAAGATGATTAACTTGAATATGTTTCCCAGTTTATGGGCTCTGAGTCGTGCGCTATCATAGGTGCTTACAGTTATGGGTTCAATATCTTCTTGCCCACCACCTAATGCACCTACCGGTGTGTTGAACGCCTGTTGAAGAACCTGTCTCCACTGCTCAACTAAAACAATAGTAGGAACCACTACAAGCGTAGAACATTTCTGCTCCTCTATAGCCTTCACAGCCAAAACCGTCTTGCCTGATCCAGTTGGTAGCACCACGATTCCCCTACAGTTTGCTTTTGTCCAGAATTTTAATGCGTCAACCTGATAATCTCTGAGTTTGAAAGTTGTCTCTAGTTTTGGTGTCTTTAAGAATACTCCAGCTCGGTCTCTGTATGGTTCGTTGCTTGAATCTAAGTGTTCTATTATTCTATAATAGAGGTTAGCTGGAAAACTGTTCATGGGTTCTAATTGATCTAGGTATACTGGATCACCATCGATCAATATTCGTCCTCGACTGTACTCCAATATACGCATGCTAGCTCCGCCTGTGTCCTATTCCCTTTACTCTTATAGTTCCGGGCTCACCTTGTCTTCCAGACACCTTGAACTCGGCGTCTGTGAATGTTTCTGCTACTTTGATAGCTGTAAGAGTATGGAGCGTTATTTCACTTGTCCTAAACACCGTTTCGCCGTCAGCTAGACTCGTAGGTAGAATCAAGTGATCTGCAGTATGCTTGTCCACTTGCGCTCCTGTACGAAGCTCAGTGATCAACTTTGATGCTGCTTCCTTACCCACCAACTCAGAAGGTTTACCTCGAGCTCCAAGACTATCAGCCCCAAGATAGATATCCGAACCTTCACACCACAAGACCACAAAACTACCCGGACTCAGAGGAGTAGGCTTAGCCACTATAGGCTTGACGGTGTTTTTTGGTCCTAATATGTTAAGGTGGTTTTTGGTTGAGTTTGCTTGTCTTGTTGCGACGTGTTCTGGTAATGCTCCACATAATGATATTCCATTGATTTTTTTGATTATTGATTTATTGGGGTAGAGTGGTTTGAGTATCTCTAAGGGTTGTGTTGTTTGGGTGATTTCGCCTCCGCCTTTAGGATAGAAACCGTGTCGTTTGACATTGATTGACGTATTTACTCCCATCGAATGAAATGCTTTGTAGACTATTTTCTGTAAGAATGGTGTCGGTGGTGACCAGTTCACAGCGGTTCCGCCCTTTATTTTCAAGGTGGATGGTTTATTCGCATACCAGAGTATCGGATTTATACATTGAAGTAATAGACTAATGCTACCAGCTGTACCAATATCAATCGAGAAATCTCCGCCACGAATATTCGCTGGATTGAAAGTGATTTCCTGTGAACCAAGTTCAGCTCCACTCGTCTCAGCGTTTGTGATTTCTGCAGCGGTTCGTAACGTGGTAAGATGCTGGGGTTTTAGTCCGGGGTCTCTGCGTTTTGCCCTAATATTAAATACAGTTATAGGTTCGCCTAGAATTGCGCTGTAACTAGTAGCCATGCGAAGGAGTTGCCCTCCTCCTTCCATCATTGAACCGTCTATCTGGATCATGGTCTATTCGACTGTTCCCCCGCAAAATCTTGGGAGAACTTTTTTTGCTACATCAGCCGCCTCGTTAAGCTTTTTCTTTGTTATCCCAGGAGCGCCACACATGAGCATCAACACGTTTTTGGTGTTTTTATTCACCTTGCTATAATCAGCATC
>Ga0272443_10006960_pt1 | contig 10984 bp, 7 predicted proteins | sample SSMAcet12_FD_193581 | JGI IMG/M metagenome (GOLD analysis project Ga0272443, IMG submission 193581) | Marine sediment archaeal communities from Little Sippewissett salt marsh, Falmouth, MA, United States - SSM-Acet-12 | ecosystem: Environmental > Aquatic > Marine > Wetlands > Sediment ... | reverse complement strand
CGCCGCAGTTGCATTAATAATGTCAGCTTGTAATTTGAATTCTTTTACAGTACCAATAAGCGGAACCATAATTTCGGGTTTTGCATCAATACCTTTCTGAGTTAAATTCACCGCAGCCTCGATAATGGCACGAGCCTGCATTTCAGTAATTTCTGGATATGTATTACCTAAACGACAACCGCGGTGACCCAACATTGGGTTGAATTCGTGAAGGTCTTCAACCAAAGCTTTAACTTCCTCAACTGTAATTCCCATTTCTTCAGCCATTTCTTTTTGGTTGGCTTCTTCATGCGGTACAAACTCGTGTAATGGTGGATCAAGTAGACGGATGGTTACACCATAGCCGGCCATTGCTTCCAGAATACCTTCAAAGTCTTGACGTTGATATGGTAATAATTTATCTAATGCAACACGACGGGCTTCTTCTGTTTTAGCCAGAATCATTTCACGCATGGCTTTAATTCTTTCCCCTTCAAAGAACATGTGCTCAGTACGGCAAAGACCTATACCCTGTGCACCAAAATCGCGTGCAACTTTTGCATCAGCAGGAGAATCAGCATTGGTTCGAACGCTCATACGAGTGAATTTCTCAGCTAAATCCATAATTTTAGCGAAGTTTCCGCTTAACTCCGGATCCATGGTTGCTACTTTACCTTCATAAACTTCACCGGTTGTTCCGTTTAAAGAAATCCAGTCACCTTCCCGGAACTCTTTTCCGTCGATGGTCATCACGCGTGTTTTGTAGTTGATTTTTACAGAACCTGCACCAGAAACACAACATTTACCCATTCCACGCGCAACAACGGCAGCGTGAGAAGTCATACCACCTCGAGCAGTAAGAATACCTTTTGCAATGTGCATTCCTTCAAGGTCTTCGGGAGAAGTCTCTACGCGTACAAGGATTGATTCCGGATAGTTTGCAGCTTCATCGGCAAAGAATACAACCTGACCGGTTGCTGCACCCGGAGATGCAGGTAATCCTTTTGCTAAAACAGTTGCCGATTTCATTGCAGCTGTATCAAAAACAGGGTGAAGCAATTCATCCAGTTTTGCAGCGTCAATTCTGTTTAATGCCGTTTTTTCGTCGATACGACCTTCTTCCAACATTTCAACAGCTATGTTTACCATTGCAGCACCTGTACGTTTCCCGTTACGTGTTTGTAACATCCATAATTTACCTTCCTGAATAGTAAACTCAATATCTTGCATATCACTATAGTGATCTTCCAGTTTTTGCTGGGTTTCGTTCAATTGCTTGTACATCTCAGGCATAGCTTCTTCCAACGAAGGATATTTTGAAGCTCTTTCTTCTTCGCTTACACCTTGAAGTGCAGCCCATCTTTTAGAACCCTCTAAAGTAACTTCCTGTGGCGTACGGATACCGGCAACAACATCTTCACCTTGTGCATTAATTAAGTATTCTCCGTTGAAAATATCTTCGCCCGTTGCAGCATCGCGGGTAAACGCAACTCCGGTAGCTGAGTTTTCACCCATGTTACCAAATACCATTGCCTGCACGTTTACTGCAGTTCCCCACTCATCAGGTATTTGTTCCATTCTGCGGTAATAAATTGCACGGTCGTTATTCCAGCTATTGAATACTGATGCAACTGAACCCCAAAGTTGCTCCCAAGGATCGGTTGGAAAATCTCTTCCGGTTTTTGTTTTAACAGCTGCTTTAAAACGACGAACAAGTTCCTGTAGATCTTCTGCAGTGAATTCTGTATCTAAGGTAATTCCCTTTTCTTCTTTTAATTCATCAATAATTTCTTCAAACGGATCATGTTCTTCTTTGCTTGCAGGCTTCATTTCCATTACCACATCGCCGTACATTTGCACAAAGCGACGGTATGAATCCCATGCAAAACGAGGGTTGCCTGATTTTTTTGCAATACCTTCAACAGCATCGTCATTCATACCCAGGTTCAGAACAGTGTCCATCATACCCGGCATAGAAGCACGTGCACCCGAACGCACAGATAGAAGACAAGGATTTTCTTTGCTTCCAAATTCAGTCTCAGTGAGTTTTTCAACTAGCGCCACAGCTGCTTCAACTTCTGATTTAATTAGATCGAATGTAGCTTGTTGACCTTGTTCATTGTACATTGTACAAACTTCGGTGGTAATAGTAAATCCCGGAGGAACCGGTACACCGATAAGATTCATTTCTGCAAGGTTTGCACCTTTACCTCCAAGAAGGTTTTTCATGTCTGCTTTACCTTCTGCCTGTCCGGCTCCGAAAGTATATACATGTTTTGCCATAAAATTGTATTTTTTAGTTATAATATTAGATTAAAATTTCTTTTTTTTAAGGGGCGCTAAAGTAATTTTATTTTTTCAAAAACGAAACTTTAGTACCTATTAGTTAACTGTATTTAAGCGTTATGTAACATTGAATCTAATTGTTTGCCTATTTAAATATATCGATGGAAATTTGTGCCTGTTTTCTGATAAAAAAAATCGAATTTTACATTCAATAGTTCAAAATTATTAGTTGATTTCTTTTTTCTAATTGTTTATATAAAACGGTTGTCAAATATATGAAAATGGGGACTTTAAAAGGTTAATCGAAAGTTGTTTGTTTGATGGAAATTTAACTATTAACATTCTTTAACTTCCATTGATACGTGTTAACTAAATTCCAACGTATTTTTGTAATGAATAATTTGAATAGTTTAAGTGTTTTTTCATAGAGAATAGATTTGGTTAGGTTAGGAAACAAGGATGTGGCCATCCTTGTTTTTTTATATACAAACCTAAGTTTAACTCCAGCTTTTCAGATAAATTTATACATTACCAGTTTACTTCATTATTTGACAAAATTGCATAGTCAGGGATAGGATTCGTTTCTGAAAAGACTTTTAATGATTTGTAACTTTCAATTACATTTCCTTCTTCAGTAAACAAAACGTTGTCATCCTGAATAGCAGAAAGATTTAACTGAAGATATTTGGCCAGAAACGGATAAACCGCTTTTCTTTTTGAAAACTCATATCCATGTTTCTCATCCGGGAAATGTACATTTTCAACTTTGTTTTTAACACCCATTAAATCATAGATATACTGAATATGTGGAAATTCAACATTGGGTGTATTCTTTGTCCAGTCGTCACCATCAGAAACAAGCATAAGTGGTCGTGGAGCGGCTAAAGCCGCAATTTCAACATTGTTCGTTTGGTGTTTATCACTCTTGTGCACGGGCATACCGCTTTCGCAGATACAACCACCAAAAAAATGTGCTGAAACTTGTACAACAGGAACAGCTACTTTAATTCTGTCGTCAACTGCTGTAAGCAAGAAAGATTGTGTCCCTCCCCCAGATGCTCCCGTAATTGCAATACGTTCGGGATCAATTCCATCTAAACCAAGTAAAAAATCCAGGGCGCGTATACTGTTCCACAGTTGTTGTTTTAATGCTAACGGATGTTTGTGTTGCCAACCATATTCTTTCATCTCTCCATAACCTACCATATCGTATGCAAAAACTACTGCTCCCATTCTGGCCAGACTCGCACACCTGTTTTGTGCATCCGATCTGAATCTTCCATAATCTTCAGGTTTTGACCAGTGGCCGTGGGTGCTTAATATGCCCGCCATTTTTTTGCTTCTATCTTCCGGTAAATATAATGATCCGGTAACAAAAACACCGGGCAGACTTTCAATTGCGACATTTTTTACCGAATAGCCATTGTATTTTCTTGCTTCAGAATAACGAGGATTTAGTGCTGTTTTCCCGGGTAATGGAATCAGGTTCGCGCCTTTAAGTATTCCTTGTTTTATAATTTCAGCTCGTTTTAACCATTCCTCTTTTGTCTGGTATTGCTTTTTTAGTTCTGAAAGTACTTGTTTGCCTTCTGCTTCAGTATAGAAATGACCAACACAAAGATTCTCTGAATTTTGATTTTGAGCTAGAATTTTCCCCCAAAAGCTTGATAACATGATCAAAACAATCAAGATGTTTTTCATTATAATCGTTTTATTTATAGGTTAATGTATCGGTTTGTTTCTTTTTGTTTAGCAACATACTTTTTATTTCTTGCCCATTGTTTATCTGAATAATGTTGCTTTGGGTTTCCAGTATCTCGGTAAACAATTTGCAATCAACTGTTATTTTATCAAATTCAGTAATATCAGTTATTTCAAGGTAAATCCAGACAACGTCCGATTCCAATTCTTTTCCAATAAACGAGTACTGTTCCGGTGAATTATTTATGGTAAATTTTAAACTTGATTTCAGGTAATTGAAAATATGTTTATCTGTATTTACATTTTCCTTCTTTTCCCCTAAATACAATTTAGATGCTCCTGCATTTTCCAGCCCCATGATTAAATCATCGGCAAAAACCTTCAGTGAAATTTCAAGAGAATGGTTTACCTTATTAAAATCAACCTGGCAAATACTTACATAAAAGGGATGAGAAATCGTATGATTAAATCCGATCACAGAGAAGAGAAACACGAAAAATATTTTTTTAGTTATTTTCACAGGCCTAAAATATAACACAAAATTATAAAATATAATGAGTTTGTTTGAACTGTATTTAAGGCTGGGATTTAAGCATATTATAGACATTAAAGGGTATGACCATATAATTTTTATTCTGGCTTTATGTGCGGCTTATTCCTTCACACACTTTAAAAAAATATTGATTTTAGTTACTGCTTTTACTATAGGACATTCTATAACACTGGCATTGGCAACACTAAAAATTGTAAGTATATCCTCTCATATCATTGAATTCCTGATTCCGGTTACTATTTTGTTTACTGCTTTTTCAAACTTGTTTAATTCAACTGTTAAAAGCCGTCTTATTTATCTGGTAACGTTGTTTTTTGGATTAATTCATGGATTAGGCTTTTCCAATTATTTAAGAGAATTGCTGGGTAGAGAATCCAACATTGTAACTCCTTTGTTTGCCTTTAATATTGGGTTGGAAATAGGCCAAATATTAATTGTGGTTGCAAATTTTCTGATTCTTTTTATTGCCATTACTATCTTTAAAGTGAACCACAAAAACTGGAAAACGTTTATTTCAGGCGTGGCATTTGGTATTGCAGCAATTCTGATTCTTGAAAACAAAATCTGGTAAATCTATGTTTGCTGACAGATGTTTGTTAGATTTGTTATGATTATGGATAAATGATAAGAATCTTTTAATTTACTGATGAGAATGAAGAATGTATTGGTGTTTGTTGTCGTTTTGCTATCAGGGCTGTTTCTTGTAAATGGACAAGAGAATGTAAATAAAAACAAATTCAGACAGTTAAAGCAAGAACTGGCCACGCCAAATGTTTACCGCACTGCATCGGGTGCTCCGGGTCATGAATACTGGCAGCAGAAAGCAAATTATAAAATGAAGATCAGGTTGGATGATAAAAACCAACGTATTTACGGAGAAGAGACCATTACATATTTCAATCAGTCACCCGATGTATTAAAATATCTTTGGTTACAGCTAGATCAAAACATGCGTGCCATCGATTCCGATACTTATAAAACCATGAGTTTTCGTATGGATGAACGTGTTTCGTTTTCACGCTTAAAAAGAATAAAAAATGATTTTGACGGTGGTTTTAAAATCGACTATGTTAAAGATTCAAAAGGGAATGACTTAAAGGCAACTGTAAATAAAACAATGATGCGTGTTGATTTACCGCAGCCACTAAAAAAAGGACAGTCTTTTTCATTTTCTGTAAAATGGTGGTATAACATTAACGATCGCATGAAAATGGGAGGCCGATCAGGTTACGAATATTTTGAGGATGATGATAATTATCTCTATACAATTGCGCAGTTTTATCCGCGAATGGCCGTTTATAATGAGGTTGAAGGATGGCAGCACAAACAGTTTTTGGGGAGTGGAGAATTTACACTTCCGTTTGGTGACTTTGAAGTAAGGTTAACAGTCCCGGCTGACCATATTGTTGGGGCTACAGGGGAACTTCAAAATGCAAAAGATGTGTTGACTGCTAAGCAGCGTAAGCTTTTTGAAGATGCAAAAGCAGCAGATAGACCGATAATAATTGTCTGTCAGGAGGATGCCGAAGAAGCCGAAAAAAATAAATCTTCAAAAGAGAAAACATGGGTTTTTAAAGCAGAAAATGTGCGTGATTTCGGTTTTGCCAGTTCTCGTAAATTTATCTGGGATGCTATGGGTGTTAAATTTGGAAATCGTACTGTTATGGCTATGTCGTATTACCCAAAAGAAGGAAATCCGTTGTGGGAACAGTATTCAACACGGGTGGTAGCACATACGATTAAAACGTATTCCAAATTTACATTCGATTATCCTTATCCGGTAGCGATTTCTGTTCATACGAACCGGATTGGCATGGAATACCCGATGATATGCTTTAACGGAGGCAGGCCTGATAAAGACGGAACATATAGCGAACGCACGAAGTACGGAATGATCAGTGTTATTATTCACGAAGTGGGGCATAACTTTTTCCCAATGATTGTCAATTCTGATGAACGTCAGTGGACATGGATGGATGAAGGGCTGAATACTTTTACACAGTTTCTGACCGAACAGGAATGGGAGCCGGGTTATCCCTCACGTTCCGGACAGGCATATAAGATAGTTCCATACATGAAAGGTGATAAAAGGTATATGTCTCCAATCATGACCAATTCAGAATCAGTCTGGAGCCTCGGTCCGAATGCATACAGCAAGCCAACAACAGCGCTTAACATTTTAAGAGAAACAGTGATGGGAAGGGAACTTTTCGACTTTGCTTTCAAGGAGTATGCCCAACGCTGGATGTTCAAACATCCAACCCCCGCTGATTTTTTCAGAACCATGGAAGATGCCTCTGGTGTTGATCTGGATTGGTTTTGGCGTGGATGGTTTTATACAACCGATCATTGTGATATTTCGTTGGAAAAAGTTAGTTGGTATCAACCCGATACGAAAAATCCGGAAATTGAAAAACCACTTCAGAAAAAAGAAAAAGAAGAGAAATTGGCCGTAACTGATATTCGTAATAAAGAATTTGCGAGCGAAACGTATACTGAAAACGATCCTGCAACCAAAGACTTTTATTCAACTTACGATGAGTTTGAAATTATTGATGAAGATAAAAGACAATACGACAGGTTTTTAGCAACACTTTCTGAGGAGGAAAAAGAAGTTATTAATGGTAATTATAATTTTTACCAGATTGATTTTAAAAATGTTGGAGGATTGGTAATGCCTATAATTCTTAAGTTTGAGTTTGAAGATGGTTCAGAAGAAATTCAACATATTCCTGCGGAAATCTGGAGAAGAAATAATGAAGAAGTTTCAAAAGTTTTTATGTTTGATAAAATTGTAAAGCAAATTACACTTGATCCATTATACGAAACTGCTGACACTGATTTTAATAATAATTTCTGGCCTGAAAAAAAACAACCATCTCGTTTTCAACTCTATAAATCCAGATTTGGCAGGGGTAGTTCTCCCAGTGGATCAAATCCGATGAAAAAAGCGCAGGAAGAATAGAATCTCTGCAAATATTATTCTGTTGATCCCGGGAAATTTTCGGGATTTTTTGTGTCTGCATATAAAACTAAAGTCAGCCAGATATGCATTACGAGGATGGATTACTATCTTTGAGTAAACTAAATCAATAGGTATGATTTCCAGAAGAAAAGCAATTAAAAATGTTGGATTGGCTGCAGTTGGTTCAATGCTTTTGCCAAAATCATCAAATGCAACCAAGGCCAAGGCAGGCAAAAAGAAGAATATTTTCAGTTACTGTCTTAACACCAGCACAATATCAGGACAGAAAGCCGGATTTTTAAAAGAATTTGAAATTACCGCAAAAGCCGGATATGATGGTATTGAGATTTGGATGCAGGCGCTGAAAGAATATGTATCTAAAGGAGGCGATTTAAAAGATCTGAAAAAATATGTTCATGATTTGGGGCTGAAAATAGAAAATGCAATCGGTTTTGCAGAATGGATAGTTGATGATCCTGCCAAACGTAAAGCTGGAATGGAGCAACTAAAACAGGAAATGGACTTACTGGCGCAAATTGGGTGTAAACGCATAGCAGCTCCGCCTGCAGGTGCAACAAGCAAACCTTTGTTGGATCTGTACGAAGCAGGGAAACGTTATCGAGAGATACTTGAGATTGGAGAAAAATCAGGAGTTACTCCTCAGCTCGAAATATGGGGACCTTCTGCTAATCTGCATCACATTTCCCAGGCTTTGTTTGTAGCTTCGGCCGCCAATCATCGAAAAGCTTGTATTTTACCCGATGTTTATCATATGTTTCGTGGAGGAAGTGGGTATAATAGTTTAAAACTCATGTCCGGAGCTTCCATTGAAATGTTTCATTTTAATGATTTTATGGTTGACATTCCTCGTGAGAAACAGAAGGATAGTGATCGTGTTTACCCTGGGGATGGTGCTGCCCCATTCATTCAAATCATAGCAGATCTTTACAAATCAGGTGGTAAAAAAGTTCTTTCGCTTGAATTGTTTAATCCTGTATATTGGAACGGGGATGCCTTACAAGTAGCAAAAACAGGTTTAACCAAGATGAAGAAGGTAGTTGAAGAAGCTTTAAAAACTGTTACGGATTAATATGTTCCCGAAGCACTGATTTTAATTCGTGAGCCGATCTGACACCAAGACCTTTCCAAATGTCTTTTCCATTTTTAAAAATCATTATGGTGGGAATGCTTCGAATCTGATATTTTGTTGCTATAAACGGATTCTTGTCGACATTAACTTTTATAATCCGTACGCGTTCTTTTAAATCGTGTTTAACGTCTTTTAGTATAGGGGGCATTTGCTTACACGGTCCACACCAATCAGCATAAAAGTCAACCAAAACAGGCTGCTTTGAGTTAATTATGTTCTGAAATTTCGCTATCATTTCTACCTTTCTTTTGGCGTTTTGAGATAAATCCCGATAATAAATCGCCTGTCAGATATCCTATCGCTGTTCCCCATAAAGTACTCCAGTACCATACTGATTTAATGGGACAGGTTCCACTATTACAACCCACAAATCTCCAGTAAAGAAAACCTCCAAGAGCACCTGCCAAAGAAAAAAATATTATTAATTGTTTCTTTTTTAAAATTGACATGAAAGTTTGTTTTGCCATTTAAACATACAGCGTGTTGTTAAAGTTTTGTTGTATTTAATCGATTATTATTATAGTTGATAGATAATTAAACTTGTATAATTCTAATTAGTTAGAAACTAGTGCGTTAAGAGTTTGATTATTGTTCTTTACAAGGAAGTGCTTAATAGTTGAAAACTCATTCTTTTTTGTTTAGGTCAATATATAATCTCAATTTCGTAACCTTCACGAATTATTAATTAAACATAATTAATGTGCATTTGGCCGCTTAATAAGAGCTATGTGAGCAATAATTGGATTAGCATCAGTCATCTTTCCTGGCACATACCATATGTATAAGAAACAATCGGTGAACAATAATGCTGTTATGCCAGTGTTGTTTTATCAACCAATCAATTTTCATATTCGAAAACAGGACCGGTTTTTGTTTCTTACCGGGTGATCTTCAGAGCCACCATTTGATCAAACTCTGGTACATTCAGAACTTTAATTGCATTCTTTCTGTGTTTGAAAAATCCTTTCTTAAGTGATTTCCCTGAAAAAGGTGATACAAATTCATAATTGTATTTTCCTTTTGGAAGATTTAGTTTTATCCATTTTGACTTCACCCCTGTAAGAATCATCGCATATTGACTCCCGGGTTCTGATATGGATTGCACCTGAACACCCGGTGCATGGTAAACCGTATTGAAATCGGGTTTCATTTTTACAAAATCAAAAGATTCAATAAAGTTTCTTAAAAACTTTAACCGTTTCCTGAACTCTTTATTTCCTGCGCCCGGAGCATTATTTATTCCGGTTCCATCTTCTTTTCCTACAAAAAAAGAATAATCCAGGTTATTAAATATTGCACCACCGCCCATCATAAATTGCCAGGCCTGACGTAAGTATGTATCGGTTTTCATGCCCGCAAAACCCGACTCATCGAAGTTTATTGGCCTGTTCCATCCATAGTTCATCCAAACGGCTTCCGGCCAAACATAATGAAAATTCAGAATAGAAATGTTTGGATCCACTTTATCGACTGAATGTTTAAAGTTGGTGTAATTTTGTGCGATAAGATGTTTTTTTGGAAGTGTTTTTTCAGTTTCCACAACAACCTGTGCCATTGCTTTCTGCCATTCCAGTGAAGCATCTGAAGCCATCTCTGCCCATTTGTACCAATCGCCTTGTCCGGGCCTGGGATCAAGTGTTCTTAAAGTTCGCATTACTTTTTCAGGATCGTCAGACCAGGGCTCATTCTGAATTTCGTAAAATATATTATCGAATTCATTTAGTTCAGTTGTAATTTTTTCAACCAGCTTTTTCTGATACCCGGTTAAATATCCATTGTCAAGTGTATTCGATTTTTTTCTTTCAAGATTGACTGGAATTTCATTAACATTATTACCGGGATTAAAAGGATGGCGCTCCCATGATGCATCCTGGTAAGTGGAGCAAAAGAAAGTTACTTCAACGATAATATCAAGTTCGTTGGCAAGTGAGATGAAATTTTTAAGTCGGTCAAAATATACCGGATTCCATTCATCCAGATTGAATTTTTTCTCGCCTTTATACAAACCAGCTTCATTAGTCCGTTTCCAGGGGGTAAGAAAGCTGCCAACAGCTGGCGCCAGTGTATTGTTTTGTATGTTAAAGCTTCCTGGAATTTCAACATACGATCCGGTAAAAATACGTGTGTAGTTCATTCCTTCATCGTGCATGGTGTGCAGGTATTTTTCATAGTCAAAATCAGCATTTAAAACTGCACCATAATGTTCAGCTGAAGTAACAAGTATCGTTGCTTTACCTTTGTAGAAAAGATAATGAGGGTTTTCATGATGTAAGGCAATGGGTTGTGTAAATCCTGTTCCCGTTAATAATGTTGAAAAGAAAATTAAATATATAAGTTTGTTCATGGTAGA
>Ga0272443_10006959_pt1 | contig 10985 bp, 12 predicted proteins | sample SSMAcet12_FD_193581 | JGI IMG/M metagenome (GOLD analysis project Ga0272443, IMG submission 193581) | Marine sediment archaeal communities from Little Sippewissett salt marsh, Falmouth, MA, United States - SSM-Acet-12 | ecosystem: Environmental > Aquatic > Marine > Wetlands > Sediment ... | reverse complement strand
ACACCTACGCAAACAGCGACGACCTCGGGATCCACATTCTCGATCCGATGTGGCCGCTGGAGGAGTTCTAGCCATGAGGCGCGTTCCGCTTCGCGCGGAGCGTCCTGTCTACCTCAGCACGACCGCGATGTGGTAGGGTCACGCGACAAGCCCGAGGATGGCCTTCCACCAGACAAGCTGGGCAAACCCGAGCGTGAACAGCCATCCCGTAAACCAGATCGCGCCGGCCGCGCTCCCACCACCAACCTTATCTTGTCGCGTGGCGCCCGCGAAACGCTTCGTCCCAGCGATCCGGCCGCGTTGCCGCCCGGATCTCGAGCGCCGATCGACGGTCTAGAGAATCCGGAGCGCTCCGTGCGGCGTGTCAACTTCGGACACATGCTGGCGCACCGATGCCAAGCCCTCGATGAGTCCGCGGAAATAGACACGCTCCAGGCACTCCTGAGCGGTGAACCAGCCGTACTCGGAATGGTGCCACGAGAGCTCGACGTCAATGGGACCGTCCACCCGCGCGGCGAACGCCGGTGTCAGCTCGAGGTTCTGGCGCCGGATGTTGTAGTAGCAGCTCACGTGCTCGGCCGCCCAGATCCCGCTGGGGACGAGGCCGTACTCACCCAGCCACTCCTGGGCCGCGGCGGCGATGTCCTCGCCCTCCTCGAGAAAGCCCCCGGGGATCTGCCAGAAGCGGGAGCCGCCAAACCACTTGTCAGCCTTCTCCTGCGACGTATGCAGCAACAGGTACCTCGGTTCGCCGTTCGCCAGATGGAACACCCACACATCGACAACGTTCGTTCGAAGCTTCATGGCTCTCCTCCGCTTGTGAGAACTTGGGATTCGAAAGTCTATCCTGGATTGAACTTGGCCTCAACGAGGAGGCGCCGATTCCGACGAAGTCATCCTCAGGAAACCGGGGCACTGCCCGTTCAACGAGTCCCCGAATCGGGCGGCGCTCGAGCTCCTCGCGGCTCAGAGAGTCAGCATCGGGGGGAACGGCGCGCGTGAAGTCTCCGCCGAAACGGTCAAACGCATCGGCGCGGGTCAGGTCGCAGATGATTGAGTGCCATGCGCAGGATGCATGGCCATGAGCACACGGGAGCTGGGTCGCATCGAGGACCTCAGCGACACGGTGACCTCCGCTTCGCTGCAGTCGACGACACATCTTCACATAGATATATCTGCCAAGGAGCATGCCGGCGAAGATATGTGGTCCGATGCCCCCAATCCCGAGGCGCGGCGCAGCACGGGGTATAGTGGGTGGCAAGACGAAATCGATCCCGCATCACCTCCTGGTGGCAGCAACGTGGGAGAAGACGGCAACGAAAGGGCGGAAGACGATGGAAACGAATCGGGCAACAGAACTGATGGCGAACAGCTACGTCTGCTCGGAGTCCGTACTGCTAGCTACGTGCGAAGAGTTCGGCATCGAGGTCGATGAGAAGATCATCCCGAAGATTGCATACGCTTTCGCCGGCGGAGTGGGCAACACAGGGGCTGTCTGTGGTGCCGTCGCTGGTGCCGTCATGGCGATCGGCCTGATCAAGGGTCGCGGCGAGACGATGGAGGAGATGTTCGACGTCCTTGGCCTGGCAGCCGAGTTTCGCAACCGCTTCGAGGCCGAGAAGCAGACCATCAACTGCCGTGAACTGACGGGAATCGATCTGACCACGCCGGAAGGAATCGAGCAGCTCATGAACTCAGACACACCCCAGACCGTCTGCTTTCCCGCCGTGGCCACGGCCCACCGACTGGCGGTGAGCCTGCTAAAGGAAGCCTCGTAGTCAGGGGCCGTGGTCCTCGGAGCCGGGTCCCGAAGCCCAACAGCGGGTTCACACGAAACCCGCAGCGCGTCCAATGCACCGCGCGCGCTGCGCCCGGAGCGCAACCCGTAGGAGAATCCGGGAGAACCGGCCTCGTAGACAACGTTCAGCCACTCGGCGGTCGCCCGCTGGACTACCTTGTCCTCCATCGCGGTGACGCCGATCGGCTGTTGACTGCCATCCGGTTTGGGCCTGTACACCCGCCGGGCCGGCTTCGCTCGGTACTCACCCTGCCGCAGCCTCGCCGACAGGTCGCCAGCTGTTCCTCCCGGCCCTCGGTGCTGATGCCGCGTCACCCCATCCATCGCGGAATCTCAAGGAGCAGCCATTGCCTCCGCCGTCCCGACGTAGGAATCGAGACATCGCGAGACATGCCGAACCCCTGGCCTGGTCCTTTCGTTCCAGCCGGGATCGGGGATCATGGTTTCGGTCCTCGTGGTTGCAGTTCCCAGGAGGCAGTGCGACGTTCCGGCGAGCGCTCTTCACGAATCGAGCACTGTCTCCTCAGCCGCTGACCGTCAGTCTCCCTCGTGTGGGGTGTAGATGATTGAGTGTCCAGCCTGCCACCGGCCGTCCTCAAGGCTCGAGAACCGATCCAACGCCTTGGCTTCATCAATGAACTCGAGCGTCGTTCGAACCGATCGAATCGTCGAGTCGGGTCGGATCTGCTCTCCTGACTGGACGAAGACCTCCCCATCGAGCGCGATACTGCCCCGAGTAACGTAGTCGTCGCTGGTGATCTCAACGTTCGCAAGGGCTCCGCTTGTCCGATCGAAGAAGAAGATGCTCTCAGCCTCAGAACCGAACACCGGCACAGATCGGGTCACTCGAACCGCATGCCGCGCCAGGACGGGAGTCCACGTCCGATAGGCCACGGAAGATCCGGTCCCTCTTCTCGGACGCCGACCCACGAGCCAATGAACGGCCTCAGGCTCTCGAGTTCGGGACAGGAATCGCCATCATCCGCTCCGATCGCACCGATGGCCATCGACGCAAGTACCAGGACCAGCAAACCCAGGCCCAAGACGCAACCGGCGAAACCACCGGTCGAGTGTGTCTCATCATCGCTTCTCTTCTCCATCAATGGATTCGACGCACATCGTATGAAATGAACTCAAGGCTCCTCAAGATTCCGGGATCGGGACCGCTCGAGTCCACACATTCTACCACTCCCCTGAGCCGTGGCATGTGCCGTTTCTAGATCCTGCGAACTCACGCCGCGTTCGAACCGCCGCACGCGGGGGGATACCCTTTGAATGCCCTCGTCCATCTTGATACTACGGGGTGACGAAGCGCCGATCGATGCCGTGGCAATGAGGAGTTGGGGGACTGCGAAAGCCCCCGGAAGGAGCAACGCTCTGTACGTCGACGCGCACAACCATCTGCTGATGTCTCACGCAGGGTGGGACGGGGGACAGCCCCGCGTTCTTCCGTGCGATGAGATCTGCTCCAGACTGCAAGCGGGCGACGTGGGGGCCGTCGGGTTGATCGTCGGCGGGAAACGCTCGTTCCCGCAGCTGGTTCCCAAGTCGTCGTGGTGGGGAACGCTCGACGCGCTGGCGCAGTTCTGGCGCGGCCAAGCCGCCGCCTCGCGCGCACTCCGGGTCATCCGCTCCGCAGAGGACGTCGATCGAATCTCCGCCGATGCCCCAGGAGTCCTCCTCGGTATCGAAGGGACCTCGCTCCTTTTCGACACGCCGCTCGAGGACCCTTCCGCCGCCCTCCATCTCCTCGTTCGGCTCGGTGTTCGATCTGTGCAGTGGCTCGCAGCCCTGCCGAACGCCGCATTCGGTGCGGAGGCAAACCCTCAGGCGCCGCTCCGGCTAAGCGCGGCAGGCCGCGAACTGATCGCCGAATCGAACCGGCTCGGTCTGATCATCGACGTAGCGCACCTCACCGGCGACGATCCTGCCTTCCAGGAGATCCTGGATCTCTCGACGTCCCCTCCGATCGCGTCGCATCACAGCTGCCGCGCACTGAACGAATCCCCGCGCGCGCTGGATGACGAAGCGATTCGGGCGATCGCCGGAGCCGGCGGGGTGATCGGAGTCCACAGCGGCTCGGCCTACTTGACGGCGTCGGGGCAGCAGGCCTCGCCCGGCGATTTCCTCCGCCAGATTTGTCATATCGTCGATCTTGCCGGTGTCGATTCGGTGGCCATCGGAACGGACTACATCGACACAGCGCGGATCCCGATCGATCTTCCCGAATCGACGTTCATGGACGGCATGCGCGGACCGGAATCGCTCGGGCTACTTAACACGAGACTAGCTGAAGCCGGGTTCGGCGACGGCGAATGTCGCAAGATCCTCGGCGAGAACGTCCGGCGAGTTTGGCGAGCCAGCTTGAGGCCGGAGAGCTAGAACGTCGACAGTCAGGCCCAGGTCGCAACGGCAGTCCATCCCTGCACGGCTGCGCAGAACCTCGAGGGCCGGAAGCCCCCGGTTCGGCGTGCGCCTTCGTCGCGCCGTCGGGGGATTCACGCTGTGCGGATCGTCCAATCCGCGATCGCCTTCTTGAGCGTTATGATCGCGAGATCGGCGCAGTGCTCGTTCTCCGACGGCAGTCCGTCCAACGCGTCTGTCAGCTGACGGGCTTCGAGCATGTTCGCATCCGCAAGCCGCATCCCGCGGAGCATCTTGGTGAGCATGCTGCCACACGCGATGGTCGGACCGCATCCGTCGGTCATGAAGCTCGCGTGCCGAATGATCTCACCATCAAGCAGCAGGTAGATCTCCATCGTATCGCCACACGGCCCGGTGAAGAGTGCACGGGCATCGGGGTTCGACAGCCGCTCCAGATTCGACGGCTCGAAGAACTCATTCACGACCTTGTCCGAGAACGCATCCCGCGCGTCTTTCTCGGCCGTCCCCTCGAGCCACTTCACGAATCGATCGAATTCGCTTCCCATCGCTCCCCCTGGCCGCTACTCCTCCCGTACGCCGCGCGGTATCGCCGGAAGTATAGCAGGGCGCGGCGTTCCAAGATGATGCGCCTCGTCGGGACAGGCAACACAGGGAGGTCATGCGCTGGCCATGGGTCGAGATACCACGTCCTCGTCCGTGAGCTTCGGCGTGAGACCAGCCGTTCGCGCTTCGGCTCCGCCCGAGTCGCCGCCGACGATCTAGATGTGGCGATCCCCGGCCATCCAGCCGTCGATCATCCTGCGAGCGATCGACTTGCGGCTCGGCAGGGCGAGCCGGCCGGATGCGATCCCCTCTCTCACGTCGTCACGGGTGTACCAGGCCGCGTCCTCGAGTTCGTTCCCGTCGACACGAATCCGCTCCGATGCGGCGTGGCCCTCGAAGGCGACCATCAGCGATGTCGGGAACGGCCACGGCTGCGAACCCAGATAGCGGACGTCGTTCACACCAAGGCCGACCTCTTCAGCAACCTCACGACAGACAGCCGACTGGAGGCTTTCCCCCGGCTCGACGAAGCCGGCGATCACCGAGCGGACCCTGGGACGGAAGCGCGGCGCTCGGGCCAGTAAGCATCGTTCGCCATGTAGCACTCGGACAATCACCGCCGGATCGGTGCGCGGGAAGGACGTCCGACCGCATCGCGCGTCGAGGCAGATCCGTTGGAAGCCCCCCCGCTGCGCGGCCGTCGGCCCGCCGCAAGCCGGGCATCGTGCAGCAACCCGATTCCACGCAAGTAACGACCTCGCCTGCGACAGCAAGCCCCACACCTCTCGATCGACCGGTCCCTGGATCGGACCAAGCGACACGAACTCGCCGCCGTCCGCGAGGCGGGCAAGCTGCTCCGCGCGGCTGCGGTCGCCGAAGCCGGCCTCCAGATCGAGTCCGAACCAGGCGATGTCTCCGTCGAACCCGAGGAGCACCGCCCCCCGGGTCGACGCTCCCCATGACCGGAGCTGCCCGCCGGAGACGGTGACCGGCTCGATGGCGTCTGGGCGTAGGAACGCTCGGTCCCCATCGAACAGGATGAAACGTGACCCCGAGGCGGCCAGTGCAGCCGCGAGCCGATCTTCGTCTCGTCTTCGCCCCTCGGACCGATCGAGCGTCGGAATCATCTGTCCTCCTGGGCGCCGATCGTATCGGATCGGGCGGCACCGCGTCGAGGGCCCGGGCCCGCGCCCGATCCCTCGAGCCGCTCGCCGACGCCGACCCGCTCAAGCACGGCGTAGCTCGACCGGCCGCTGGCCCGAGAACCGAAACGGATCGTCCCCGGCATCATCGAGTGCCGTACTCCCCGCATTCGGCTCTTCTTCCGCGCAGTTCGCCGAGGGCTGCCCGAGCGACGTCTGTCGATCGTCTCCCGGCGCCGCGACGTTGCGCCACGCCGAACCTGCAGCGAAGATCAGGCGATCTCGCGAGGCACGACGCAAGGGGTGAATCGATGAGGATACGGATGCCTGGAGGCAAACGCGTGGAGGCGGAGCACCGCGGGTTCACGATCCGGACCGACCAACCCGAGACGGAAGGCGGGGAAGGCTCGGCGCCCGGTCCGTTCGATCTGTTTCTCGCGTCGATCGGCACGTGTACCGCGTACTACGTGCTGGCGTTCTGCCAGCGCCGCGACATCCCGACCGACGAGATTGAGCTGACGTTGAACGCGATCCGAAACGATGAGAAGCGTATGATTGAACGCATCGACATCTCGGTGCATCTGCCGACGAGCTTCCCCGAACGCTACGTCGACGCGTGCCTGAAGTCGGCCGCGCAGTGCGCCGTGAAGAAACACCTTCATGATCCGCCCGAGATCGCGCTCTCCGCAGCGATGTGTTAGCAGGCGAGCCGGCCCGGTGGAGTACGCGGAGGCGCCATGGCCATCAGGATCCGCCCGTACCGAGAGTCGGACGCAGTCGAAGTCGGCCTCCTCATCGCCGAGACGTTCCGACGGTTCAATCTGTACCACGCGACGCCCGAGGAGCAATCCAAGCTTCTCGGGCCGTTTCGTCATGCCGGCTCGGAGAACCCCGATCACCGCCGCGCCGTCGCCGACGTACTCCGTGCTCCGCTCGTTCTTGTTGCGCTGGACGAGCAGGCGCAACGGATTGTCGGGGTCCTACGCGGACGAGCTGGCCGGCTGCACAGCCTGTTCGTCGCCGCGGATTGGCACCGCCGTGGGATCGGCCGCCGATTGATGGATGAGTTCGAGAAGCGCGTTCGCGCGGCAGGGAACAAGAAGATCACGCTTCAGTCGACGTTACACGCCATCCCGTTCTACGAGCGGCTCGGCTACAAGCGGTCGACCGGCGTCCGATCCGGGCCATGCTTCGATGGAGACGGATTCCGGTACCAGCCGATGAAGAAGGCGCTGTGACACCCTTCTTGCCGGCAGTCATCAAACGGGCTTCGAGCCGATCGGAAGCTTTCGAAGACTAGCCCCGTCGCGACAGGATCGAGTCGAGCGCGTCGACGAGGAGGCAGGCATCTCGGTCGGGGAGCGTGAGCGGCGGCATCAATCGAAGAAGATGGAACGCGGGCTTGCATCCAACGATCAGCCCGTCGTCAAGCAGCTCGCGGTAGATCTCGATCGCCGGAACATCGCATCTCAGTTCGATCGCAATCATTAGGCCCCGGCCGCGGAGTTCGGCGATCGTCTCGTGCCGCGCGGCGAGCCCCGAGAGACGTTCCAGTAGCTCGGCGCCGACCCGTCGACTGCGCTCGATCAGCTCCTCGTCTCGCAGCGCCCCGATCACCTCGGTCGCCACCGCGCAGCCAAGCGGATCGTTTTGATGCGACTGGGCATAGCGGAAGCCCGCCTCCGCCAGGCGGCGAGCAACCTCACCGGTGAGCGCAATGGCGCTGACCGGGTATCCGTTGCCGAGCCCCTTCCCGACCGCGACCAGGTCCGGCGTCAGGTCGTAGTGCTGGTGTCCGAACCAAGCGCCGGTCCGCCCCATCCCGGCCGTCACCTCGTTGACGACGAGCAAGCCGCCCGCGGCGCGGATGCGGCGAGCGATCTCGCGTACAGGACCGGCCGCAGGAAGGCGAACGAGCCCAGACGAGCAGCCCGGCTCGAACACGAACGGCCCGATCCGTTCGAACGGGATCTCCGCGAGACGCGGACAGGCCGGGTCGCAGTCGTTCGCATCCGGGCAGCCGTCACAGGCGAAGACGTCGAACTGCCACCACGCATCGGGAGGCCGGGTTCGGATCATCCCGTACGAACCGAGGAAGACGTCCGCGAAGCCGAGCGCGAGGGGGCGGTCGGAGACCGATCGCGCTGCCTGGACTGCGAACTCGACCGCCTCGCTCCCCGAGGAGAGAAAGACGCACTGCCCGATCTCCATCTCCAAGACAGCGAACAAATCCGACGCGGCCCGCTCGACGACCTCCGTCGTGTAGCGGTAGCCGATGTGCGCGATTCGTTCGAGCTGCGCGGCGATCGCGTCGCGGAGGCGCGGCGGGTTGTGCCCGAGCGCCGCGCACCAGACGCCTGCCTCGAAGTCGACGTAGGACCTTCCCGAGGCATCGAACAACCGGCAGCCTTCCGCGCGGACGATGTCGTCCACGACGAGGTCGTACCCCGAGCATCGCAGCACGCGGCTCATCTGATCTCCTTCGATCGGCGCCCCGTCGGCCCTCATGCGGGGATGTTGCCCGATCGCCCGTTCGGTGTCGAAGCGAGCCTGGTCCGCCGGTATCATGCCGTTCGGTCCCAAACCCGTGCCGGAGAAGGGGGGAGACGATGTCGGACTCACAGCGAAGCACGCGCCGTCCAGAAGAGCGGGAGGATCTGGCCGGGGAGCACGCGCTTGCGGACATCGGGCAGCTGGTCCTGGCCCTGCTGTTCACCGGTGCGTGGGTCGCTGACTCGTTCTTCCTCCACGTCGCGACGTTCCTCAACGCAGCGATCCACCCGGCAATCCGAATCCCGATCGCGGCGGTCCTGCTCGGCCTATCCGGCTACACGGCGTGGTCCAGCCATCGGATCATCTTCGGCGAGGCACACCGAGAGCCCCACGTCGTGCGGCACGGCGTCTTCTCCGTCGTGCGCCACCCGATGTACTCAAGCGAGATCCTGCTCTACCTCGGGTTGCTTCTGCTCAGCGTCTCCCTGATCGCGGCGGCCGTTTGGCTGGCGGTCATCGGATTCCTCCACGCGATCGCACGGACGGAGGAGCGGCTTCTCGCGGCGCGGTTCGGGAACGAGTACGCCGCGTACGCGCGCGACGTCGGGATGTGGCTTCCCCGGCTGCGAACGCGTTGACGAGTCCCAGCACTGCCCGCGTGTAGAATGACGAACGACCACACCAACTCACGAGGAGCGAACACACATGGCGAAGGAGCAGAATACGGGTCGAGACGAGGCAGCACCGCAGCGCGAGAGCGGCGGAGACGACAAGGAGAAGAAGCGCGCGCTCCTTGGGATCGAGCCGGTTGAGACACGCCACGAGCTCGCTCTCGAAGGACGAACGCTCGCCTATACCGCACGGGCTGGCGTCATCCCGCTGGCGGACGAGTTCGGCGAGACCGAGGCGGAGATCTTCTTCACCGCCTATGAGCTCGACGGGACGGACGATCCCGCCACGCGCCCGCTGACGTTCGCGTTCAACGGCGGACCGGGCTCGGCGTCGATCTGGCTCCATATGGGGGCGCTCGGCCCGAAGCGGGTCGTGATGGAAAAGGAAGGGTGGATGCCCGCTCCCCCGTACCGGTACGAGGACAACGAGCAGACGTGGCTCGATCGAACCGATCTCGTGTTCATCGATCCGGTCGGGACAGGATTCAGCCGCGCCACGAAGGCCGAGCTCGACAAGAAATTCTGCGGCTTCAAGGGGGACATCGAATCCGTCGGCGAGTTCATCCGCTTGTACCTGACGCGCTACATGCGTTGGCTATCACCGTTGTTTCTCGCCGGCGAGAGTTACGGAACGACGCGCGCCGACGGCCTCGCAGGCGATCTGGTCGACAAGGGGATCACGTTCAACGGAATCGTGCTCATCTCAACCGTGCTCGACTTCGGAGCCATCCGTTTCATGCCCGCCAACGATCTCCCGTTCCAGCTGTTCGTCCCGACGTACGCTGCGACCGCCTGGTATCACGGCGCTCTCGGCAGCGAGCTCCAGAAGCGGCAGCTCGCCGACCTGATGACCGAGGTGAAGGCTTGGTCGGAAGGCGAACTGACGCTCGCGCTCATGAAGGGCGATCGACTGGACGAGAATGAGCGACGCGCCGTCGCAGAGAAGCTAGCAGCGTACACGGGGCTTGACCTCGACTACGTGCTCGGAACGAACCTGCGGATCAACATCTTCCACTTCTGCAAGGAGCTCCTCCGAGACGAGAAACGAAGCGTCGGCCGACTCGATTCGCGGTTCAAGGGGATCGAGGCGCTCGCGGTGACCGAACGACCGGAGTTCGACCCGTCGATGCTGGCCATCACGCCACCCTATACGTCCGCCTTCAACCATTACGTTCGGACCAAGCTGGGGATCGAAACGGACCTGACGTACGAGACATTGAGCATGAAGGTCAACGAGAAATGGGAATGGGAGAAAGGCGCGATGCCCGCCACCGGCGAGGCGCTGCGCGGAGCGATCGCGAAGAACCCGTCCACGAAGGTCTTCGTCGGACAGGGCTACTACGACCTCGCGACGCCGCACTTCGCCACCGAGTACATGCTCAGCCACATGAACGTCGATTCGGAGCACCGCGACAACATCAGGATGACGAACTACGAGGCCGGACACATGTTCTACCTCGACGCGGATTCCCTCGCCGCGTTCCGCGCCGACATCGACAGGTTTCTCGAAGCGGCGACCTAGGTGCCCGCCCGTTTCATTCTTCTCCACGAGAAGCGCCGTGCGACCGGATCGCTGCTCGATGGTCCGGACCGATCGTTCGCGCCGTACGATGTCCCCTCATACGAGAAGCGGGGGGAAGGCTTATCCTCCCAGCGATCGTGGTGTCGCTTGCCGCTGGGCGTGCGTTTCGCCCGATCCGCTCGCCCGGTCCAAGAGGTTCTGCGTTGTCAGCGGACTGGCCGGCCCTGCTGTATGCGGTGATGTTCGCCGCCACCGAACGGCCTCCTGGGATCGGGGCAAGCCGTCCTCGCGGGCAGACCGTCGACTCTGGACCGAGACGCGCTGAGTCGGTACCGTCTCGGTCAAGCCAGTCGATCTCACCTCGACCGAAGATCGGAGAGCCCCAACCATGGATCTGGAAGGATCGATTCTGCGTTGCGCCATGTGCGGGC
>Ga0272443_10006958_pt1 | contig 10986 bp, 10 predicted proteins | sample SSMAcet12_FD_193581 | JGI IMG/M metagenome (GOLD analysis project Ga0272443, IMG submission 193581) | Marine sediment archaeal communities from Little Sippewissett salt marsh, Falmouth, MA, United States - SSM-Acet-12 | ecosystem: Environmental > Aquatic > Marine > Wetlands > Sediment ... | reverse complement strand
TTCCCATAGATAGATGATGAGGTCGATGGTATCATAGTCACATCCCAGCTCTTTTTCATCGGTATGCCCTTTGTAGAAGCCCGGACTGGGCGCTTTATCGATTATATTTTGTGGAATTTCGAGATATTTAGCTAATTGACGAATATTATATTTGTAGAGATCAGCCAAGGGCATAAGGTCAACTCCACCGTCTCCATATTTTGTGAAAAATCCTGTGAGTAATTCTGTCTTATTTGATGTGCCCATCACCATTTTATGTTCAATGTTTGCGTAATGATAAGCAATAATCATTCTTAGTCGTGAACGAATATTGCCTGATGATATTTTTTCCTGTGGGTCATAATTTGTGAGGTTCTGTTGCATCACATGTAACATAGGCGTGATATCGACCGTGTTACATGTGAGATTTAACTGTTTACAGTGTAACATCACATCCATGATATCACGTTCAGGTGTGACATCACGCTCCGGCATTGTAATCACAGTTACCTTCTCTGGTCCAAGGGCTTTCACTGTTAGATGTAGTGTGACAGCTGAATCTATTCCACCACTTGCGGAAACAATTGCTCCTTTTAGATGGGCGTTTTCAACATTATTTTGTATGAATTCGATGATTTGAGGTTCTATTTTTAGACAGTTTATGCTTATTTCGTTCAGTAATGTCATGTTGTTTTATGGTTGTGGGGCTTGGAATTAAGGATTTCCAAGACGGTGTATTACATATATATGTTAATATTACTGTATTTTATCATGTTTATTTATTTGTTTAATACATTTTGAGGGTGCGTAAGATCGATCTAGGAGTTTGATTTCCTGTATACAACTTTGTCAACAAACATATATTCTTCTATATGTGATATCACTGTGAGGTTAGTCGTAATTTGAGTTCAGAAGATTATCAAAACGCGCTTCAAAAGACGTTTAAAGACCCAATTACTGATATTTTGCTAAATAACGCTAATATAACGCGTATACAGTTTGAAACGCTTGTTATTGATATGTTAACGGAGTTAATATCAGATAATAAGTTATCTTTAGACGAAAAAACCCTATTTAGAAGCAATAACGTTAGTAGAGGCTCTTTTAGCCGCTCTTTATCACAAGCTCGTAAGAATGTCATATCCAGTATATTTACCATCGTTTTATTGAGTTATATTGGAGTATTCGATGCGAGACCGTTTGATGAGTATTATGTTTTAGCTGAAAAACTCAAAGAGTATACTACTATACTGGAATCGACAGGTTCAGAGATAAACAAGACTGAACTAAAACGCTTTGAAACAGAATTAATAGAAGGCATCAAGAAACTGGCTACACCTACTAGTATAAAACTGATGTGATATCACATCATATCACGTGATGTAACGCCGTTACAGCTTGACCAAGAGCTGATCCACCATCTCCCGGTGGTACATATTTATTTCTTAGAACTGTATGACCTAGTTTTTCTAATTCTTTCGTTATGTAGGAGGTGATAAATTCATTGACGAATACCCCACCCGATATTGCTATTTTGTTTATTCCGGTATCGTTTGAAACACTATCAGCTATTTTTACCATTCCTTCTGAGAGATATTTTTGACTAAATGAAGCTATATCTTGTTTTTTATGCTTATTTACGTTATTAAGGACGTATTTTAGCATATTAGATGTATTTAAGATGTAAATACCGTTATTATAGTTTATAAGTGGATTATATGTGATTTTATTATAACCTCCTTTTGTGGCAAACGCCTCAAGTCTCATCGCTGGTTCTCCTTCATATGAACGATAATAAGTGAGTCCAAGAAAACCAGATACAGCGTCTAATACTCTACCAAAACTAGAGGTTCTTAATGTCAAATTACTATGTGATTGCTGTAATATCACATTTAATTCCTGTTCACCGTGAGGTAACACGTGATTTATGTGATTTTTTGTGATATCACGTATCTCATCATCAGAAAATACCTTAGATAAACCAGCTATTAACATTCTATAAGGATGATAAGCACATAGATCACCCCCAGGCATAGGCAAATACTCCAGTTGACCGACCCTTTCGTAGCCAGAATACCCTGATTTTAGCACTTCTCCACCCCAAATCTGCCCGTCTGCACCGTATCCAGCCCCGTCTAGAGCTATTCCGATGACTTCTTCGTCTTTTATCATATGTTCTGCCATGACTGATGTGATATGAGCGTGATGATGTTGTGATTTCACGAGTGGAATATCCATTTCTTGTGATATCACTTGCCCGTATTGTGATGTCATATAGTCTGGATGAAGGTCACAGCCCATCACATCCGGGTTACGTGTGATATTTAGCAAATCACGCATAGTCTGAATAGCATCTTTCTCAAACTCTAAGCCCTCTAATGAAGTAATATCACCAAGATATTGAGTCATGAACACTTTACCATTGGTTGCTATGGCAGCTGCGTTTCTGAGTTCTGCTCCAAGTGAGATTGCTATACCTTTCTGAATGGGAATATTGATTGGATCAGGAACATAGCCTCTTGACCTACGTGTAAAAGCCGGTTTTCCATCAATTACTCTGATAACAGAGTCATCTGATCGATTGATTATGTCCCTGTTATGTAGTAAGAAATAGTCAGCTAATCCACCTAGTTCTTTCAATGCAGCTTCATTGGTAATAGACATGGGTAAACCACGGCGATTTCCACTGGTCATTACCAAGGCGGGTTCATCGAGGCGTTTGAAAAGCATAGTCTGGATACCAGTGTAAGGTAACATAACGCCTACAGTGTCTAGACCCGGTGCAACAAGATCTGATATGACTCTGTGTTTTTTTCTAAGCAAGACAATTGGTTTTCTCCACGATGTAAGATACTTTTTCTCTATTTGTGAAAATTCTGCATATTGTTTGATTGACTCTAGATCAGGTGACATTAAGGCATAAGGTTGATTCTTACGATCCTTTCGTCTCCTAAACTCTTCAAGAACATCGTCTCGGGTAGCAAGTGAGGCGAGATGTATGCCTCCTATGCCTTTGACTGCAATAATTAAACCTTCTAAGATGTACTTGGCTGTCTCGGTGAACACATCATCAACAGCGATTCTCTTACCCGAAGCATCATAAAGTCCCATAGTTGGTCCACATTGGCTGCATGTGATTCCTTGTGCATCAAACCGTCTGTCCATAGGATCATAGTAGTCGTGTTCACAGTCGTTACACATGGGAAAGTCGTGCATGTGAGTTCTTTCCCTGTCATATGGTAGTTGTTTTACTGATGTGAATCTTGGTCCACACCAAGCACATGCAGTAAACGGATACTCATACCATCTTCCCTCAGTGTTCTCCATGTCCTTGAGACATTCGGGGCATATTCCAATATCTGGTGGATAGATGCCTGATGCGACTTTGCCTGTTTTCTTGCTCTTATCTATAATGAAGTTAGAATAATTTCCAGTATATTCGCGGTACTCTTTCTTGATGCCCTCGATCTCTGAGACCTCTGGAGCATTCTCCTCGACATCAACTAGAAACCGTTCAATATCTTTCTCTGAGCCCTCGACAATAATCTCGACACCTGCATCACCCAGATTAATTACATAACCCAAGAGTTTGTTCCGTACCGCCATACGGTAAATGAATGGTCTGAAACCAACGCCTTGCACTCTACCTGTGATGTTTATCTTTGCTTGTCGCTTGCTCAAGGAGTATCACGTTTTAGTTGAACTGCATAATTTAAACACAACTCAAACAAGTACCCTTGTAAACATGTAAACAATTCAAACAGAATGAGATTGTTTACCGGTGTAACCATCATTTATACTAGAATGAATTGTCGCGAAATACGTAACTGTAATTAACCTGAAATCACTGTTGAGTACTGGATATCTGATGGAGCTAGTCTTCACAACATTCGCGCTATTCTTGGTGACAATAGTAGCCAGCTACATCTTCTACCAACGCATTAAGATGGCACAAGGCGAATACGAGGACAGCAAAGACGCAGTCAGAAACATCACATTCGGCTTTAGCAGACAGGTAAAACGAATGGAATCAGACCTCGAACGACTAGAACGAGACACATTACAAGCAAAATACATGGCAAACGAGGCACTAGCCAACAGACAGGATAACAGTGACGCAACATTAGCCGGTCTAGAGAAGGTAAAGGAACTCTCGAACCGCGTAGATGTCATTGAGAATTCCATTGAGACCATGAAGAAAGACCTCAACAAACTTGCATCACAGCCAAGAATCATACAACAGACGCAGGTTGATGCCCCAATACCCGTACAAGGCGAGGATATACTGCAAGGACTCACAGACACAGAGCTTGAAGTACTCAAGATGATCGTAGACACAGGCGAGGGAACAGTACCAGAGATCAAAGAGATCATCGAGAAGACCCGCGAACACACCGCCAGACTCCTGAAGAAGCTTTACGATAAAGGCTTCGTTGACCGCAACACAAGCAGCATGCCCTACAGGTACAGTATCCGCAAAGAGATACGAGACCTCATCCTAGAGCAAAACGAGGCAAACACCGTCGGACTCTAATCATAAATAGTATCATTGCTTCTATCACGGTATGCAACCAACAACATGGGAGAAGGCACCACGCTTTGAACCCATCCCCGGAGTAGACATCAGAATCATAGGAAACGGCATGCACGCAACCATGTGCTACATAATAATCGGACCCGGCGCAGTCGTAGACTGGCACGGACACCCCCACGAACAGATGGGCACCTTGATCTCAGGACAAGGACGCCTAACATCAGGAGACAAAGCTGTAGAAGCAGAAGTAGGCGCAGCATGGTTTATCCCACCAAACGAGGAACACAAGTTCGAGACCATAGGCGATGAACCAGCCATCATCATAGAGACCTTCGCACCAGCACGTACAGACTACGTAATACAAGCCAAGTAAAGGATCAGGTTTGAACGAGGAACTCCTCCCAGTACTACAAAGGGTGTTAACCGAGGGCTACCAGCTCAGCCCAGAGGTCTTCACCCTTCTACAAACCAAGAGCGTCCCAGAGGCAGCACAGCTTGTCGATGAGGCGCTAAGGAGAGCCTCAAAAGAACAAGACCTATTCATCCTAGACACATCATATTTTCAACCACAAAAAACCACCACACCAAAACAGAAACCATATGCTGCCACAGTAAACGGACACCTCGAGGTACATTACCCTGATGAAACCCGTAGCATCGGCAGCGCAGACGGTTACATTGATTACTTCAACAGCAGGCTAGTCCAACTTGAATCTATTATCAAACACAGAGTAGACCTAAGAGACGCCGTATCCCTAACCAACGCAGTAAAACTACCGCTAAAAACAAAGTTCAAAACCATAGGCATGGTCACAAGCAAACGAGCAAGAAAAAACCGATTATTCCTAGAGCTAGAAGACAAAGACACCTTAGCCACAGTAATGGTAAGCGGCGAGGAAACCGTAAAAAAAGGATTAGAGGTACTGGAAGACCAAGTCATCTGCATCGACGGCATTCGCTACCGAGACGACCTTCTAATCGCAAACGATCTCATATGGCCAGACGTACCAATGCACGAGGTAGGACGCAGCGAGGAAAACGTCTCAGCAGTATTCGTAGGCGATGTACACATAGGTAGCAAATACTTCAGACAGGACCTTTTCGACAAGTTCATCCGGTGGATGAATCAGGACCTAGGACCAAAACCCAGCCGAGACCTAGCAGCTCAAGTCAAATACCTTGTTATCGCAGGTGATCTCGTTGACGGCATAGGAATATACGTCAACCAACTAGACGAGCTGACCATACCAACACAACGAGCACAATACAGAGAAGCAGCAAAACTCCTCGAAAAACTACCACCTCACATAGAAATAGTCATTATACCCGGTAACCACGACGCCGTAAGAAGAAGCCTACCACAACCAGCCATACCAGAATCATACGCACCAGAACTATACGCAAACTCACGCATCCACATGGCACCAAACCCCATCGCATTAAACATAAACGGAGTCAAAGTATTCGTAGCCCACGGATCAGCTCTCACAGACATCCTAGGCTCAACCCCTGGACACGATTTCCATAACCCAGTGACAGCCGTAGAACTATTACTAAAATGCAGACACATTGCGCCCAGCTACGGTAAATCTACACCCATAGCCCCAGAGAAAATAGACCGACTTGTAATCAAAGAGATACCTGACGTGGTACTGATGGGACACATACACATCCATGAATCCAAACGCTACAAGGGAATCACGCTAATAGCAAGCGGAAGCTTCCAAGACCAGACTCCATTCCAGAAACGAATGAAATTAGATCCCACACCCGGCGTAATCTCGGTTTTCAACCTCAAGACCCACAACGAGATAGCACTGGATCTCGAACGACTGGAGTAACACCCTTAGCGATCAAGTCTGCTACACGAATCGCCTCAGGCATACGACCATAGATGGCTTGTTCACGTAAGACTTTTTCAGCGTAACCCGTTGACTCGCCAACTATCTCATAGTATACAGAAGGATAGTCTTTGATCCTGTACTCATGTAACTCGCCGAGGGCCTCATATCTGCTCCAACGCATTTCCCAGTCACTGAAATGTTTACGCAGTGCACATAGAGTAGCATCCATATCAGGCATCCTTTGACTGTAAACAATCACAGGCTTTCCTGTGGTTTTGTAAACATTTTTCACATCGACCACGTTGAACCCAGCGAAGGTAGCGCCACCAAGAATCAATACATCATAATCCCAGTCAACGAGATTGTTTAACAAGACCTCGGTGGCATCAAGCCCGTCAACTGTTATACAATCAATTTTGATGTCTTGTATAACAACGCCACATAGTTTTGTTAAACAAAGAGAACTATGTTGGATAGCACTAGCCATCCCTCGTTGGAAAGCCTCGAAGCTTCCGTCTTGGACCCCAACTGCTACCGTTAAAACGGGTCTCAATACTTGTCGAGTTTTCCTTGTATCTTGCACTTTATTAGGAATTGTGCGTAGGCTGTGCGTGGAACCTTTACTGTTCCACTCTTTACCTGTATTCTGGTGATCTGTGCTAACGCGTTTTTATCTACGTCTTTTTCGAAAACAAGGCTACCGTTGCTTTCTATGGCGAAAGGACCCATTTCTATGGCTATTTCCTTTATATCTTCCTTAGAAAGACTTATTTCGCCGTCATCATCGATGGCCAGAATAAATTCTGCGGAGTTAGACAGTGTCTGGCTTGTGATGACAGCTTCAGTTCCGTCATTATTTAGGTACTGCTCCAGTGCATTGTTTACGACGTCTGCCACGTTCTTACCGTCTTTCTTTGCCATAGAGAAGACTTCGGTGTAAAGCTCGGTGTTTAATCCCCTAATGGCTACGGTTTTGCGTGGCATGTTTACTGTATCACCAGTTTATTTGTTTACTTGTTTACTTGTTAACAAGTATACTTATAAGCATATCGGAGCTGTAAACATCTTGCCCCGAGAGGGGATCCGGAGTTAGATTTAAGTGTCAAACACGGTAGCCCTAGATAAAAGTATAAACAAGAATAAAAATCGCTCGGTGAAGCGATCCAATGTAATTGATGCTAACTTCGCGAAATACGTGGAAGTTTTCCGTAAATTATTGTTACTTAACGAGAAAAACGACCTCGCGACCACACTGAAGAATATTCAGGAGCTTATGAGCTTCAGCGAGAAAATCTTCAGCAGTAGTGCAGTCAGTGAAGCCTTCTTGTATTTCTGTCTCCACGGAGCAGCAACCGCATGGGTACTACAATGCGAGTTGAACATGCCCGAGGCAACAGTATACAGAGCGCTGAAGCGACTCAGAGCAATGAAAGTAGTTGTGCCCGCGCTAAAGGTCAGCAAGGTAAAGCGCAGCAAGGGTGGACCAAGGCCAACAGTATGGGCCATCGAGACCTCTAGTCCAGATGAGATAGCGAAAGCGTTGAAGCTACACTACAAGATGCTGAGCCCCAAATACAGGGTAGCAGAAGAGGTTGCGCAGACAATCCTAGACGAGTTCCAGAACTCTGGAAAGCCTCTAGAGATACAGTACCGCGATATCATGGGTAAAGCCAAGGAGCTAAAGATCCCATTCAAGGGACCTGACATCGCGGATTTAGCGGCACAGTACCTCCATGAACGTGGAATAAAGGTCTGGCGCTGATTACACTCCCCCAAGAGCCCTCCTCCTTCGGGAGGGGGGATATTCTCAAATAATGTACAATAAGTTAGAGCGGTTCACGTATCGTGAACACCCCTTTTCTATTCTAAACTAAAGTAGTAGGTGTCACCCTGTAGGGTTTCCTTAACCTCGCCCCTGTTTCTTAGATAAACAAGATGTGCATAGGTCTCGGTAGCTGCCATGCGCTTAGTCCAGAAGGTCATCTCGGGCCAAGGACGACTATCCCAGTGAACCTTGCTTCCAACATCATAGACTGTCTGGGGGCCGTCTTCTAGGGTGGCTTTCATCTCGTCTAGTCTGTTTCTGTGGTGTCTGTAGAGTTGTTCGATTCTTGGTTTGAGGTCGTGGAATATCCATTCGTGTCCGGGTAGGATTGTGTCTACGTCGATGTCTTCGACTTTGTGTAGGCTTGTTAGGTACTCGTTGAGTGGGTCATGGTTTCTGTAGCTGTATAGTGCTACGTGGCTTGTGATCTTTGGTAGTACGTGGTCTCCGCTGAAGAGTATTCGTTGTGCCTGATTCAGTAGGCATATGTGTTCGTAGCTGTGTCCCGGTGTCCAGATAACTTCCAGTTCTAGGTCTCCAACTGTGATCTTCTCGCCGTCTTGGAGGTATCTGTCGATGGGCATTGGTTTAACGTCAGACTTGAAGACATATTGATTGCGCGTGATGTTGTTTCTGTATTCTTGTCCTCCAAAGAGATCAAGTTCTTTTAGGGTGTTCTCGTAGAGGTTATCCCATTCCTTGACCATCTGTTCTTGTCTGGTTTTAGCTGCGGCTCCCGCCCATATCTCAGCACCATAATCACGAAGGGTTTCAACCAAGCCGATGTGGTCGTTGTGGAGATGTGTGATGATAACTGTTTCAATATCTTTTGGCTTGAGATTGTATTCAGCGAGTTGATCATAGAGCCCCGTATAGGCTTCCTCTGTGGGTACTCCTGTGTCTATGAGTGTCTTTGATTCCAGTAGTAGGTAGCTGAATGTCTTACCCAGTGGGTTTCTAGACATTGGTACCTTTAGCTGAACAATGCTCTCGTTGATTTTCTCCGGATTCACAGAGGCGATAAAGCACTCATTGCCTTTAAACCCATGCGCTGACCGCCTAGTTTTAAACCCCGGAACCGGTATTTTCTGGTTAGGCGATCACTGTGTCTGATTATAGTAAGAGAACAGGGAAATCAAAGGAATTGTTTAAACGGGCGAAGAAAGTGCTCCCAGCTGGGGTAAGTTATGCGATACGGGCTCTTCCACCTTATCCGTTTTATATTGATCATGCTAAGGGTGTAAAGTTGTATGATGCTGATGGGAATGTTTACACTGATTACTGGGTTGGACACGGTGCATTAATTCTTGGGCACGCTCACGATAACATTATCAAAGCAGTAGAGAAACAGCTCCCAAATGGCACACATTTCGGGTATAGTCACGAGAAAGAGATCGAACTAGCTGAAAGAATAGTGAAGTATGTTCCATCAGCTGAGATGGTTCGTTACACCAGCAGCGGTACAGAGGCAAACATGTATGGCACAAGACTCGCCCGAGCATATACCGGCAGAAACAAGATGCTAAAGATCGAGGGTGGCTGGCACGGTGGCTATGATAGTCTTCACGCATATGTCAGCAGACCCTATGGAAGACTTGAGTCCGCTGGGTTAAACCCTAAAACCACTGAGGACACCATGGCTGTACCCTATAATGATCTTGAAGCAGCAACAAGGATCGCGAAAAAAGAGAAACTAGCCTGTATCGTCATGGAGCCGGTTATGGGTGCAGCAGGGTTTCTTACCCCAGAACCGGGATACTTGGAGGGTATGCGTGAACTCTGCACTGAGACCGATACTTTGTTGATTTTTGATGAAGTTATCACCGGGTTCAGGCTGGGAATGGGTGGAGCACAAGGATACTATGGCGTAACTCCAGACCTCACCATTATGGGTAAGGTGATTGGAGGCGGTTTCCCTGTTGGAGCCTTCTGTGGACCAGAGGAAATCATGGAGCTTATTGATCACACAAAGTATCCTGATCCTGAGAAGCGGAGTGCTCATGGTGGTACGTTTACTGGTAACCCGATTACGATGGTTGCTGGTTGTGCAACCGTTGATACCTTAAAGGATGGGTCGGTTCACAAGCATATTGATGCTCTAGGGGAGAAGATGCGCAGTGGGCTCCAAGCGATATTTGATGAATCCAAACATCCAGCATCAGTCACAGGCGTTGGGAGCACATTTGGTATTCACTTCCAGAAAGAGAAACCGAAGAGTGCTGGTGATACAGCGAAGAATAATCTGGAGATGACAAAAGCGTACTTCAAGTACATGCTTGAGCGAAACATAATCTATCTAAGCCCAACAGTAAGTCACAGCTGGATAAGCAGCCCTCACACCGCTGAAGACGTAGACGAGTATCTTAGGGTCACAGAGGAGTTCATGAAGAGCTACAAAGCTTAACCTGTTGCAGCCTTCATAGACTCATCTAGAACCTCTACTGCAACGTCAACCTGTTCAGGGGTAATGATTAATGGCGGTGCAACACGAATCGCTCTTCCCCCATAACTGCCCATGTTCATTATGAACAATCCACGCCTGAACGCCTCTCTACAAATCATATTAGCCAGTTCAGGCGCAGGCGTCTTAGCATCTCGATCCTTCACAATCTCTACTCCCAGTAAAAGTCCAAGCCCACGAACATCACCAATAAACCTCTGAGTATCCATCAGGTCTACTAGCCGTTTCTTCATGTATGCTCCTGTTTTCTCTGAGTTCTCGCAGAGTTTCTCGTCTCTGATCACATTCATTGTAGCATGCGCCGCGGCTACTCCAAGTGGTGTAGCGCTGAAACTTTGAGCAT
>Ga0272443_10006957_pt1 | contig 10987 bp, 8 predicted proteins | sample SSMAcet12_FD_193581 | JGI IMG/M metagenome (GOLD analysis project Ga0272443, IMG submission 193581) | Marine sediment archaeal communities from Little Sippewissett salt marsh, Falmouth, MA, United States - SSM-Acet-12 | ecosystem: Environmental > Aquatic > Marine > Wetlands > Sediment ... | reverse complement strand
ATAGTAATTACAAATTGAATTTACAATTAGATTAATAAATATTAGGCAATATATGAAAGAAAAAGAAAGACAAAATAAAGAACAAAAAGAAGAATATAACCTTACATTAGACATAGTAAAAACTTTGTGGTCTAAAACATATAATACAAATGGACGTCCTGACTGGTCGCATATACTTCCTTATTATGATGAAAACATATATTTTAGTGATTCCATACAGGAGTTGTATGGTAAGGAAGATTTTAAGGAAATGACTGAACGACTTACAAAACGTTCAAAGAATTTGAATATGAAAATAGTAAATGCTATGATTGATGAGAATATTATTTTTTTAGAATGGGAAATGACTATTATGTATAAAAAATATCCCAGTTCGATTATTTATGGTTCCAGTCGTTTAAAGCTAAACGAGAAAGGAAAAATTATTGAACAAAGAGATTATTATGATTTATGGGGAGATATTTTTGATAATATTCCAAGATTTAACAAGATATATAGAAGATTTATGAAAAGAAAATTCGGATAATATGATTAGAATATTATAATAACTCAATTATTAAAAAGTGAAAGAACTCTATGAGAAGAATAATTTATATTATAGGAATATTATGGCTTTTAGCTAGTGTAAATATATTTGCTCAAACAGGAGCTAAGTTTGGAATAAAGGGAGGGTATAGTATGGCTACTCAATATGGGATCGAAGATCCTGATATCCCTTATACTGTAGATGTTGCATTCAGACATGGCATAGCTTTTGGATTATTGGCATATTTTCCGATTACCGAATCCTTTGGTATTCAGCAGGAAGTGCTTTACGTAATGAAAGGTTCAAGAGAAGATATAAATATGATAAATATGCCAGTTAAAACACATACCGAATATGATTTGAATTATTTTGAAATTCCTATTGTATTTCGATATACTTTTGTTAGGTTATGGGATTTAGATATATATGGGTCTACTGGTTTTGCTTTGTCAATTATGCTTGATGGTGAATACCGTTTATCAGGTCAGATTTTAGTAGGCGATGATGAGGAACCTGAGGCATTCTCAGAAGCAAGTGAGATTAGAAATGTTGATATTTTTGACTATGGTTTTCTTTATGGAGCAGGTTTTGAATTTGAACTTTTTGATAAAAAATGTTTTTTTGAATACCGTTTAAATATAGGATGGAATACTTTAATGATGCCAACATTTGAAGGAGGTGATCCTGCACCATTACGGAATCAGGATTATATATTTGTATTAGGTTTTATTTTATGATATTATTAATAATGGTCTCAATTTATTTAATATAGCTTAATATTCAGGAATACAATAAAATGCTAAATACGCGAAGAAAAAGATTTTTCAAATATTTCAGAGAATACAAATGGTCAAATATTTTTGCAATGATAAGAAATAATCGTCGTGATCCTAAATTATGCAAAGAGGATTTTAATAATAAACTTGTTCTTATATCAGGAGCAACTTCAGGAATAGGTTACCATACAGCACGTAAATATGCTTCTCATGGGGCTAATCTGCTATGTATTAATAGAAGTATTGAAAAATCAGAATCCTTGAAAAATGAAATTGAATCAGAGTTTGGAGTTAGTTGCAACTATGAAATAGCTGATTTAAGCATAATTAAAGATATTCATAGAGTTTCCGACAAGATTTTAAATATGGATATTCAGATAGATGTACTAATTCATAATGCTGGTGTTTATTTAACAAAAAGAGTCATAACAGAAGATAATCTGGAAAAGGTCTTTGTGGTTCATTATCTATCTTCCTTTATTCTCAATTATATATTATTGGATAAATTGAAGTCGCAGAAATTTGCAAGGATTATTATGGTTAGTTCGGAAGGTCATCGTTTTGCTGCATGGGGATTGAGATTAAATGATCTGAATTTTGAAAAGCAACGTTATACTGGTCTTAAAAGTTATGGTTATGCAAAAACTGCTCAGCTTTTATCAATGATTATTTTTAATGAGCTTTTCCAGGATACAGGCGTTACAATCAATTCGATGCACCCAGGAGCAGTTAAAACAGAAACAGGACAAGATAATGGTGAAATTTATAAATGGTTTAAAAGAAAATTTTTGGACAAGACATTAAAAACACCAGATATATCTGCTGAAGCCCTGTATTATCTCGGTGCTTCTAATAAAATTCAAGGGATTAGCGGAAAATATTTTAACTTGACTACTGAAGAAATCCCTGCTCCGCCAGCACTTGACTATGATGTAGCAAAAGAAATGTGGAAGATTAGTATTGAATTAAGCAAAATTAATGAAACTGATTTCAGAAAGTAGTAATGATTATTTGTAATAAATAAAATAGATATATGAGTAGAAATATTTTTGATACTATTATTGTAGGAGGCGGTATAGCTGGACTAACCGCTACAGCATATTTATCACGTGAAAGGCGAAAAATATTACTTATTGAAAAGAATGACAAATGCGGAGGTTTAGTTAATTCATTTAAGCATAACGGCTTTCATTTTGATGCTGGAGTAAGAGCTTTAGAGAATGCAGGAATAATATTCCCAATGTTGGAGGATTTAGATATTAAGATAGATGTAGTAAAATCTCCTGTTTCTGTCGGTATTGAAGATGATGTTCTGAATATAGTTGATATCGAAAGTTTAAGTGATTATAAAGATATGCTTAAAAAATATTACCCAAATAGCAAAGATGAGATTGATCAGATAATCAAAATCATAAAAAAGATTATGAAGTATATGGATGTACTTTATGGAATTGACAATCCTGTTTTTAAAGAAATAACAAAGGACAAATCTTTCCTTTTTAAGAAACTGCTGCCCTGGCTTCCTAAATTTCTATTAACTGTTGGGAAAATCAACCGTCTGAATATGCCTATTGAATCATATATTGATAAGTTAATAAAAGATCAATCACTAAAAGATATTATTGCACAACATTTTTTTAAAAATACTCCTACTTTTTTTGCACTTAGCTATTTCTCATTATATCTTGATTATTTCTATCCAAAAGGAGGCGTTGGTCAATTAGCTGATGCTATGGTAGATAAAATACGTGAATTTAGAGGAGAAATTAAAACCGAGACAACAATCAAAGAAGTAATACCCGCTAAGAATATTCTAAGAGACGAGAATGGTTATGAATATGAGTATAGTAAATTGATATGGTGTGCTGATCTGAAGACATTATATCTAAATACTAATACAGAAGGTATCCAAGTAAATGTTCTGAAAGAATTTGAAGATAAGAAGAAAATCTTACTTGACAAAAGAGGTGGTGATTCTGTTTTTACGTTATTCCTTGAAGTAAATGAGCCCCTTGATAGCTTTAGAGAGATATCCAATGGACATTTCTTCTATACACCATCAAAAACCGGCTTAGGTCAAACTCATTGGGAGGAACAAGATAATCTGATAGATAATTGGACAAATTTGAAAAAATCACAAATCCTTGAATGGTTAGACAAATTCACTAAGCTGAACACTTATGAGATTTCTATCCCCGGACTAAAAGACCCTGATCTTGTACCAGTTGGTAAGACAGGATTAATAATTAGTTTTCTTGCTGAATTTGATTTATTTAAAAAAGCACAGGATAGCGGCTGGTATAAAGAATTTGTAAAAGAAATAGAAGATCGAATAATAAAAGTATTATCGGGTTCTATTTATCCAATAATAAGAGGCAAAATTATTGAACGTTTTTCATTTACTCCTACTAGTATAAAAAATAGGGTTGGTAGTTCAGAAGGAGCAATAACAGGATGGTCATTTCAATCTAAGGTGCCAGTGGTCAATAAAATCCAATTTTCTGATCGTTCAGTTACTACACCACTTCCTTCAATCTATCAAGCAGGACAATGGGCATATAGCCCTGCAGGAGTACCTATGTCAATCCTAACTGGAAAATTAGCAGCCGATAGAATACTCAAGGAAAAATAGTTTTGAGGTATTTAATTGATTTTTGTATCTTTGTTCAAAAATAAATAATAAACGAAAGGAAAACAATGAAAATAATTACTATATTATTACTTATCTCAGCGATATGTTATAACATTCAAGCTCAAACTGTTCCTAATGGTGATTTTGAATTTGGTAGCGATACATTGTCCCTAAATGATTGGCATTCTATCAATGAAATAACAGGGATATTTTTTCCGTTTACAAGAACAACAGATTCCTATTCTGGAGAATATGCTGTTAAGCTACAGACCTTAGAAATATTTAGCACAAAAGTACCTGGTGTGGTTACACTTGGAAATCTTAGTATTGGAGATGTGCAGGGTTCTATTTATTTTCCCTACAAACCAGATAAATTAATTGGGATGTACAAGCATCCAACCGATAAAGATGCTTCACAAATAAGGGTTTATTTCCTAAAAAAGCAAGGTGATAAAGTAGATACAATTGCACAGGAGGTCTTTATTCCTGAAGGAAACGTTAATGAATACCAGGCATTTGAAATTGAGATAACATATAATTCACCTTCCATACCCGATTCAATGAATATCATACTTATATCTGATCTTGAAGTCTCAAATAGCACATTTTTTATTGATAATCTTGAATTTGTTTATAATACAAATGCTGTAACAAAGCCATTAGAGAGTAAAATAGATGTATATCCCAATCCTGCTGATTCCTATTTATATATTAATCCAAAAGATCTGTCAAATAGGAAATATTTAATATTAAATCTATTTGGTGAAGTATTGATATCTGGAATTATCGAAGAAAATAATCTAATAGATATTTCAACTCATCCATCAGGGATTTATTTTTTAGTTGTTGGCAGCGAGAGAATTAAAATTATTAAGAACTAAGTAATAATTATTTTCTTAAGAAGACTTTTAGATTATTTATTTAATTGCATCAGGTAGCTGATAGTGAGACCTAGCTTACAATCAAAAATATTGAGTCTGGTATTCAAACTGATCAACTTCAAGAAAAAAGTTGAAGAGAAAGCTTATAAACAGAATCCTAAGTCTAAAAAGTTATTTGTTCCAAGAAGTATTATTAGGAATTACAAGACCGATATTCAAAGTATAAACTCTAAAACAATAGCTACATTCGAACGAAAAGAAAACGTAACAATAAACCACATTATATCTTTTCATGGAGGGGCATATATCTTTGAAATTTCTTCAAGCCATTGGAAACTTGCAAAAAATATTGTTGATAAAAGTTCATGCAGAATGTCTTTAATTGATTATCCGCTCGCTCCTGAGTTTAGTTATAAACAAACTTTAAATATGGTTCAAAGAGCATATAATTTGTTACTTACAAAATATCCTGACGATATTTTTATATTTATGGGAGATTCTTCTGGTGGAGGACTTGCACTTGCTTTCATACAAAGATTAATTCAAGAAAATAATAAAAATATTCCAGCGAAATGTATTTTAATATCACCATGGTTGGATCTTACATTATCGAATTCTAATATCTCACAACTGGAAATTTCAGATCATATTCTTTCAATAGGAATGCTTAAATATGCAGCAGAGAAATATTCCAATGGCGATAATCTGGAGAATTATTTATTATCGCCAATTAACGGAATATTCGAGAATATTCCCAAAACAATAATTTTCTATGGAACCGAGGAATTATTTAATGCTGACTGCAATAAATTAAAAGCTATGATAGATGATAATAGCATTATTTTTAGAGAGTATGAAAGAATGCAACATGTTTGGCCATTATTTCCTATTCCAGAAAGAGAATTAGTGCTTGATGAAATTTGTGATTTTATATATGAATAAGATCGAATAAAATTATGAAAATATACATAAGACCATTGCAAAACCCCAGAATTGATCCCTCCCCGACCCTCCCTTACAAGTACTGGAGGGAGTAAGCCATTGATATATAATTATCATGAAAATCTCCCCCTTTTTTAAAATGGGGACAAAGGGGGATTTTCTTCTATTTTGCAATGGTCTTATTATTATGCGATTTATTTATTCCCACTGTCATCTGGAATTTCAAATGTAAATATACTGCCTTCGCCGAGCTTACTTGTTACGAAAATATTTCCATTTTGCTTGTCTGCAAATTCTTTGCAAACGATTAGACCTAAACCAGTTCCCCTTTCGCCAGCTGTTCCTACTCCTGATTGTGCAGACTCGATGCGAAACATTGAATCTAAGGTTTTTGTATCCATTCCCATACCATAATCTCTTACTTGGTAAGAGCTAAAGCCATTATTTGATTTTCGGAATGACACTTCAATTATGGAACCAATTTGTGAAAATTTTATAGCATTAGATATTAAATTTCTTAGTATTGTAATTGTAAGATTGGCATCGAGATAAACTTTCTGGTCGTTTTCAATATTATTTATAATATCAATTTTTTTAAGTGATGCTTGTGGCTCTAACTGGCTAATAGCTCTTGCAGCAGTATCTTTTGCATTATAAACCTCCTTATAAGCTTCAATCATTCCTCTTTGAGATCGCGACCAAGTAAGCAAATCTTCCAGAAGTGCACTTGCATTTTTTGAAGAATTTTCTAATACATCTAAAAACTCCTTCAATTCGGAAACATCAAATCTATCAAATTCATTATTTATTAATTCTATTGATTGTGCCATTGAAGCAATAGGATTTTTCAGATCGTGAGCAATTATGGAGAAGAATTTATCTTTCGTAGCCACTTGATCTGATATGATTATGCTTTGCTCACGTAATTTTTTATTTATTTTTTGCTTTTGATTATTGAGCCGATAAAAAATAATAGCAATAATGGCAATAGCTACGAAAGCAACTCCGATAATTACTAACTGGCTACTCATTGCTTCTATCTCAAGATCATACATTCTTAATTGCTGATCTTTTTGATCTAATTCAGATTTAGCATCCAAAAGTGCTATTTGCTTTTTAGTTTCTTCATTTAATACTGAGTCCTGTAAGTCATAGTATTTTTGCCTGATTTGAGCAGCTTCATGGAAATTGTTATTCAATAAACGAACTTCGAATAAATAATCACAGACTTCCATCAAACTTTTCCTATCATTCATCTCAGAGAACGCCGCTCTTGCCTTCTCAAGAAACTCTATTGATTTTAATAAATTTAATTTGGGATTGGATAACAAGAAATCGGGTCTGGGAATGAATTTATGAGGATAATAGTAACTCATTTTATAGATATTCCCAAAGTTAGCATAACATGTTGCAATTATTCTTTTGTTATTCATATCTTTTGCTAAACTAAGAGATTTCATGGTGTATTTGTAAGCGTCTGTATATGAAGAATCATCAATGGAAATGGCTCCCAGATTTAAGTAATTAATAACAAGATAGTCTTTCTTGTCCAATTTCTCATTCATTTCTATACTCTTCTTAATATAGTACTTTGATGAGTCAATGTTTTTAATCAGCTTATAAACGCTACTTAAGTTTCCATAATTCCTTGCTAAATCCCTATCGCTATTTAATTCTTTGGCCATACTAATTGATTTATGATAGTAATCAATAGCAATATCATATCGCTTAATAATTGAATAAAGCATTGACATATTACCATAACTTTTTAATATGCCTCGTTTATCTTCGATATCCTCATAAATACTAAGAGCTTTGAGATAGTTCATTGTAGCTTCTGAAGTCATGGATTTAGTTATGTAATTTGCCGCCAAAGAGTTTCTGGCACCTGCAATGCCCTTTTTCCAATCAAGGTCTTCTGCCAATCTCAAAGAAATATTGCCATAGCTTAAGCCACTATCAGTATCAAATATATGATAGCTAAATGAGAGAGTGTTATATAGCTTTACCGCATTAGTATCTTTTCCTGCTTCTGTTACTTCTGATAAAAGAGAATCAACTAATTCTCTGTTGCTGAGTGCTGATTTAGCAGTAAAATTACTGTACAGGAACAGTATAATTAAGATTATTGTTTTTAAAATATAAGTAATAACTACCTCTTTTTTAAATTGACAATAATTATTAAAATATAATTGGTAACACAAAATTCAAAGATATAATAAGAATTTATTATACACTCTCGATTTTTGAGGAATACTACAATCTAACTCTATCCAAAGCCCATTGAAATACCTTGATGTATTCAAATGCTGATCTTTCAGCCGAAAAGTCTTGTTTCATGGCATTTAATCTAATATTATTCCAGTGAGGATATTGCTTATATAAGGACAAAGCTCTTGTTATTGCATAATCGAAATCCTCTGCATTATAATTCCAAAAAACAAAACCAGTGCCTGTCTTTGTCTCTTTGGAATATTCAAAAACTGTGTCAGCAAGCCCGCCAGTAGATCGTACAATGGGTATAGTTCCATACTTCAACGCATACATTTGTGTTAGTCCGCATGGCTCGAATCGAGATGGTAGCATTAGAAAGTCAGAACTGCAAATCACTTTATGAGCTAAATTATGGTTATAACCAATATAGATTATAGCTTTATTATGGTATTTCCATGCCAAATAATTAAAGTAATCCTCATAATGATTATCACCAGCTCCGAGCAATACAAATCTAAATTTATCTTCGATTAAATGCTTTTCAAGGAAATTCATTAATAGATCAATACCTTTCTGTTCGGTCAGCCGTGTAACCATTCCTATTAATGGCTTATCTATTTCCTCTTGCTTTGTAATTCCATACTGTTTCAGAAATGCCCTTTTGTTATCTTTTTTCTTACTTAAGGTTTCCAGATTAAAGTTGTAATAAATATTGTCATCTACTTCTGGGTTCCACTCATCATAATCTGCACCATTAAGAATGCCGACCAAGTCAGCCCCTCTGTGGTTTAATACGTCATGCAAACCTTCGCCGAAATATGGGCTGCGGATTTCTTTTGAATAATTGGGGCTTACAGTAGTTATTTTATCTGAAAACATCAAGCCAGTCTTCATAGCATTTACAGCACCACTGAATTCGAACCAAGAACCAGGATAGAATTGTGGCATTCCGAATCCAGAAAAACTCATTGCTCTTTCGGGATTGAACCAGCCCTGATAAGCTAAATTGTGAATAGTATAGACTCCAGCAGCTCTGGCGAACATCGGGTCCATGGTGTAGTGTGATTTAAGAAATGCCATAGAGAATGCTGTATGGAAATCATGTGCATTTATGACATCTGGTTTAAAATTCAGAGCTTTGGATGCTTCAAAAACTGCTCTGCTTAGGAAAATGAATCTTCTGTCGTTATCCCTATACTCATTTGGATCGCCATAAATGCCTGGCCTATCAAAATAATCATTATTCTCAATCAGATATACAGGAACATCTGAACCAGGCAATATGCCATACCATAATCTTGCAAATTCCACCCAGTTGCCAATAGGTACATATAATACCAGATCGGTCGGTTTAAAGCCATAAACATCAACGTTAATATGTCTGTACTTAGGCATAATAATAATAGGATTTAGTCCATGTTGACTCCACTGGCGAGATAATGCAGAAACAACATCAGCCAATCCACCAGTCTTCGCAAATGGCGTACATTCTGCAGAAGATACTAAAATATTCATAATTTGTAATCCAAATAACTAAGTTTGAAAAAATACGAATACAAAATGTAAAGATAATATTACTAATTTCAAAATATTATTAAGAAAAAATTAATTTATATAGATTATTCGTTCATTATAATCTATTAAAATCTTCATCTTTTATCATATACAATCATGCTATTATTACAATATATTACAGCTTCAAACATTATATAAGTAAATGAAAGTGATAATAAGCAAAAAACGAAATGATGAAACAGAATTCAAAAAAGCTGATAATACTGATATTTGTCTCTATCTTTTTTTATTCTTGTATTGACGAGAATCCGAACCTTGTGAATCCGCCACCACAGACTTCTTCGGTTGGTCTCAGGTTCCTGAATTTAACATCTGATAATAAGTCAAGAGTTCTTGATCTTGGTCAAAATACTAACTCTGGTGAGGTTACTTTCGGAGAGATAAGCGAGTCCATGCAACCACCTTCAGATTCAACTTACTTATTTGTTTTCCTGAGCGGAAATGAGGAGTTTAGAAAAGACCGCAAACTTCGATATGTTAGGCAAACTAACTATACTGTAATAGCATTGCCATCAGCCGATAACGGAGAGAATTACCGATCAATGGATTCGTTGATAGTATTGTTTACATCTCTTGGCTTTAAATCAAATAATCCCAAAGCTTTGCTTAAAGTTTTCAATGCTTACCCAGATTCTACTGTTACATTCACTGCTTCATTGGGCTGCCCAAGTGGAGAGAAATTAGTGAGCGGTCTTAAATACAGGTATCAAAGTTTATCGAAAGAAGTGAGGGGCGGTCTGCTGCCAGTTTCAATCACTAAAGACTCAGCCGGTGAAAAGCAATCTCATCTTTACAATCTGAATGTTTCTGCTGGATCACAGTATTGCCTGTTTGTAATGCGGGATATGAATGGAAATGATGTTGTTAAATTACTTGATGAATCTAATCAAGAAAGCTATCCAATGATAGCTTTAGATTCTGTTACCGAAAAATATTCTGAGATCAGACCAATTAATTTTTCATCTAATGATGTAAAGATCAATATCAAACATGGAGATGACGATAGTTTTAATGAAGTAGTTACAGAGAATCAATCGGCTAATAGCATAGGGCAGTATGAGATTGTTGGGGCATGTCTGACCACTTCTTTAGATGAATTGTCGGTGGAAATAGCTCCAACTACTATGAGTTTTGCTTATGTTTCACTCGAAGTAATGGAACGCTATACGCACATAATACTCGATACAGCTGATAATGACAATGGCAGAGCAGCTTTATCAATTATTTTAGAGCCATTATTCTTAGATTATTCACTTGGCGATAAAGCGGCTATCAGAGTTGTTCACGGAGCGGAGAAACTTGGAGGTCTTACACTGTCTCTGGGTGCAAGAGATAACGATACCACAATTATTGGTTATAGTGCAGGCGATAAACTTGCCAACGAATTAACTTATACTGATGTGCAGACCGCCATTATTCCTGCTGGTGTAGCTCCTTTGAC
>Ga0272443_10006956_pt1 | contig 10987 bp, 17 predicted proteins | sample SSMAcet12_FD_193581 | JGI IMG/M metagenome (GOLD analysis project Ga0272443, IMG submission 193581) | Marine sediment archaeal communities from Little Sippewissett salt marsh, Falmouth, MA, United States - SSM-Acet-12 | ecosystem: Environmental > Aquatic > Marine > Wetlands > Sediment ... | reverse complement strand
TTAACCAAAATCTATGGACAGAAACCAGTCATTAACAAAGCTAGAAAGGCAATCTCTGCATTCAAAATAAGAAAAGGATTGGAAATAGGTACATCTGTTACTTTAAGAGGAGATAGAATGTGGGAATTCTTTGACAAATTAGTAAACATTGTATTCCCTAGAGTCAAAGACTTCAGAGGATTAGCAACATCTTCCTTTGACGGTTCTGGAAATTACTCAATTGGAATGGATGACCATACAGCATTCCCTGAAATAGATCCTAATAATACAAGTAAAATTAGAAGTTTAGAAATTACAATAGTTACTACAGCAAGAAACGATAAAGATGGAAAAATGTTTTTAGATAAATTCGGTTTCCCTTTTAAGAAGGATGTCAACTAAAGCAAAAGAACACAAAGCAAAAGAATTAAAAAAGAAATCTAAATACCAAACAAAGGTGTATAATAGATGCTCTCAATGTGGAAGATCAAGAGGATACTTAAGACACTACGGACTTTGTAGAATTTGTTTTAGAAAATTAGCAAGTGAAGGAAAGATACCTGGAGTTAAAAAATCTATTTGGTAAATTAATTAAGAATTAAACAGAAGTGAACGACTTAATAGCAGACATGTTAACAAGAATACAAAATGCAATAATGAGGAAAAAGACCTCTGTAGTTGTGCACTTTACAAAGATAAATGAGGAGATACTAAAGGTTTTGAAACAAGAAAAAATGATCGAATCATATGAAATTAACGAAGAGAACAGAGAAATTGAAATAGAAATATCTTACTTAAAAGGAAAAGAACCAGTAGTAAGACATTTCAAAAGAGTTAGTAAACCTGGACAAAGAATATATGTTTCTAATGAAGAAATAGTTCCTGTAATGAATGGTAGAGGAGTAGCAATACTTACTACATCCAAAGGAGTTATGACAGGTGCCATGGCAAAAGGCCAAGGACTTGGTGGAGAATTAATATGTAAAGTTTGGTAAATCTCAATGACTAGAATAGGAGAAGAACCAATAAAAATTGAAGAAGGAATAACAGTAAACATCTCAGGAAAAGAGATAGAAATCTCAGGCCCTAAAGGTGAATTAAAAATAACTTTACCTGAAGTACTTTCTGCTGAAGAGAAAGATGGAAATATTGTTCTCTCTAGATCCAACGAAGAAAAACAAACAAGATCTTTACAAGGAACTCTAAGGATGGAAATTTACAATGCTGTAAAAGGTGTAAAAGATGGATATGAAAAGAAGTTAGAATTAGTAGGAGTAGGTTACAGAGCCAAAATGGAAGGAACAACCCTAGTACTAAGTTTAGGTTGGAACCATCCAGTTAAAGTAGAAGCTCCAGAAGGCATAGAAATTGAAGTTCCAGAAGAAACAGCAGTTACAATTAAAGGAATAGATAAACAATTGGTTGGAGAAACAGCAGCAAAGATAAGAGGAATTAGAAAACCAGAACCATATAAAGGAAAAGGAATTAGATATGAAGGAGAATATATTAAAATTAAAACGCCTAAAGTTGTTGCTGCCGCATAGCTAAAAATATAGAGATATGAATAAGACTAAAAAACAAAACAGACAAAGAAGAAAAATGCATATAAGGAAGACAGTAAGTGGAACTATGTCTAAACCTAGAATCTTTGTATTTAAAAGTAACAAATATTTCTATGCAGGAATGGCAGATGACGAAGCAGGGAAGGTTTTGAAAAGTACAAGATGCTTAAAGAATTCTAAAGAAATAGAGAAGATGTCAAAAATCTTTGCAAGTGATATTAAAAAGAAAAAGGTAAAAGACGCTGTATTTGACAGAAATGGATATAAATACCACGGTTTAATAAAAACCTTTGTAGAAGGATTAAGATCAAATGGAATTAATATTTAGAACAATATAGATGGATAATAGAAAAAACAACAGAAACAATAGAAGAAACAAGAGGGAATATAGAGAACAACGAGGATATGACAAAAAAGTTGTAGATGTAAGACGTGTTGCAAAAGTACATAAAGGTGGTAAAAGGTTAAGCTTTAGTGCAATGGTTGTAGTAGGAGATAAAAAAGGATCTGTTGGTGTTGGATTAGGAAAAGGTGTAGACACAAGATCCGCAATAGAAAAAGGAGAAAGTCAAGCGGCAAAATCCATGACAAGAATGGAACTGGTAGGAGATACAATTCCTCACGAAGTAATATATAAGAAGGGTGCAGGAAAAGTTTTACTAAGACCTGCTAGACCTGGTACTGGAATAATTGCAGGTTCTTCTGTAAGAACAGTTTTAGAATTAGCGGGAATAGAGAGTGTATATGGCAAACTTTTAGGATCTAATGACCCAATAATTAATGCATATACTACATTTGAAGCATTAAAAACTCTTAGAAATGGTAGAGTTTTAGAAAAAATGTCAAAAATGAGAGACAGAGTAGAAATGAAAAAGGAGATGGATAAAGAGAGAAAGATTAAAGAAGAAGCAAGAAGGAAAGCAGAAAGAAAAAAGAGAAACCAAGAGAAAAGAGGAAATCAACCTAAAAAGAAAGTAACAAAAAAACCTGTTAAAAAGGTAGAACCAAAGAAGGAAGTAAAAGAAGTAAAGAAAGATAAAGTGAGTGCAAAGAAAGAATAATGTACTTAGAAAATATTGCAAGAAGAAAAAATAGGACTAAGAAAGCGAAAAGGCTTGGAAGAGGATATGGATCTGGAGTAGGTGGTCATACAGTAGGGAGAGGACAAAAAGGACAAAAATCTAGAACTGGACATAAATCTACAATTGCATTTGAAGGAGGAAATGTACCTTTCTTTAGAAGGATGCCTAAATACAGAGGATTTAAAAAATCTGACAAGGTTAAAGCTCAAGTTGTTAATATGAAAGACTTACAAGACAATTTTAAATCTAAAGAAACTGTTACATTTGAATCATTAAAAGAAAAAGGTATGGTAAGAGCTAAACCAGAGTATGTAAAGATATTGGGAGATGGAGAATTAAAAAAATCTCTCACAATTGAAGGCATAAAGGTATCTGGTAGCGCAAGAGAGAAAATAGAGAAGGCAGGTGGAGTTATTAAATAGACTTTACTGAAATGAAAAAGATTTGGAATACACTAGTCACAATCTTCAAGACAGAAGATGTTCGCAAGAAGATCGTTTTCTCAGTTGTCATCATGATCGTTTTCAGACTACTCGCATCTATTCCTGTTGTAGGAATACCAGTAGATGCAATTGTTCAACTTTTCTCAGGAAATGAATTTGGAGATTTACTCTCAACTGTATCTGGAGGTGTTTTGGAAACAGCATCCTTAGTAGCAATTGGATTAGGTCCATATATTAATGCATCAATCATTCTTCAACTCTTAACCTCTGTAATACCTCAATTAGAGGAAATTAAACAGCAAGGTGCAGAAGGGAGGAGGAAGATCAGTATGTATACAAGACTTCTAGCAGTACCCTTAGCAATATTACAATCCTTTGTAATATTCTCTACTTTAAGAGGATTTGGCCTTGTAGGAGAATTAACAACACTACAAACAATAGTTATGTCAGGTAGCTTAGTCGCTGGCTCCATGATAATGATGTGGTTTGGAGAATTAATATCTGAATCTGGAATAGGAGGAGGATCCTCGTTCTTAATTGCTTTAGGAATATTAGCTGGAATTCCAGGAACAATTACAAGTAACTTTAAGATCATGGATGGATTACAAAAAGGCATATTCATTGTAATGACATTAGTTCTTGTAATTGTAACAATATTAATTACCCAAGCAGAAAGAAGAATAAAGGTACAACACTCAAGAAGAGTAAGAGCAGGAGGAGGATCTCAAAATTACATACCAATCAAATTAACACAATCCGGAGTAATGCCCGTAATCTTTGCCACAACAGTATTTTCTTTCCCACAGTTAATTGCACAATTTTTAATAAGTAAAGACTACTCAGATAAAGTAACATCTATCTCCGAGAAAGTGATTCAAATATTAGGGAACCAATATGTTTCTAATATCGGATTATTTGTACTAATAATTTTCATTTCTTTCCTCTACCTCTCTGTGGTATTCAACACAGAAGAACTAGCAGAAAACCTTCAAAAACAAGGAGCATTTATCCCAGGAATTAGACCAGGTAAAGCAACTGAAGAATATTTAAGAAAAACAGCATTAAGATTAACTACAGTAGGAAGTATATTCTTAGCATTTGTATCCATTCTTCCTAGAATATTAATATCTCTAGGATTTATGTCAACAACAGTAATATCTGGTACAGGATTGTTAATTGTAATAGGTGTAATTGTAGACATTAAAAGAGAAATTGAATCCATGATGGTAGTTAGAAGCTATGATGCCAAAAAATTCTGGTAATATTCTGTTAAAAGAATCCTCTAAGTGATATATTGTCTTGTAGTTAATATTAACAATTCTCGTTATGCAAACACTTCTCTTTCATGGACCATCTGGTAGTGGTAAAGACACCCAAGTAAATATGTTGGTAGAAAAATATGGATTTATAAATATTGGTACTGGAGAGATGTTTAGAACAATGTTTAAAGAAGGCGACGAAAGAGCTGTAGAGGCACATTCATATTGGTCAAAAGGGAACTGGGTTCCAAACGAATTAACATATGACATGTTTGCAGATTGGTTAAAAAGATTCGACCTTACAAAAGATCTAATCTTTGTATCTACAGTAAGAGATGTTGGACAAGTAAAACTCTTTGACGAAGCATTAGCAAAAAATAGTAGGAAATTAGATAAGTTTATACATTTCCAACTATCCGAAGAAGCCGCAATAGAAAGAATGTCCCTAAGAACAATATGTGAGAAATGTAGTGAACCATATCATCCAAAGTGGAAAAAGGAAAAAGAGGAAGGAATTTGTGATAAATGTGGCGGTAAATTAAAACAAAGAGAAGATGATAGACCAGAGAAAATTAAAGAAAGATTAGGAGAATACAGAAGGACAATAGATCCGATACTTAAGAAATACCGTGACAGAGGCATTTTATTGGAAATAGATGCATCTCCAGACATAGAAACAATTCATAAGCAATTAGTTAAAGAATTGGGATTATAAAAGGAGAAATTGCTAAAAAACCTTGCTCATTAGATCATTTTATGATATCCTCTAACTGTTTCAGAATCCTTAGTATTAAAGACTTTCTGTAGAGTTTCCTATTGCAAGATGAGGAATCCTTTGATATAATGCTCGGGACTCTGGTTATATAACAAAAACCTTTATTTTATGGCACAAAACAATAAAAAGGTATATGAATTTGAAGGAGTCGTAAAGGAATGTTTACCTAATACGAAGTTCTTAGTCGAACTAGATGTAGATGGGAAGAAACACGAAATTACGGGATATCTTTCTGGAAAGATGAGAATGCACTACATTCGAATCATTGAAGGAGATAAAGTAACAGTCGAAATGACACCATACGATAAAGAAATCGGAAGAATAACATATAGATTTAAAAAATAATGAAAGTACAGGCTTCTGTCAAAAAAAGATGTTCAGATTGTTACATAGTCCGAAGAAAAGGACGAGTATATGTTTACTGTAAAAAGAACAGAAAGCATAATCAAAGACAGGGCTAATCTAATATAATATTTACTAAAAACCAATGGCACGTGTAGCAGGAGTTGAAATACCAAATGACAAGAGATTATGGGTCTCCTTAATGGAAATATATGGCATTGGAGAGACAAGAGCTAAAGAAATTGTAGAAGGTACAAAATTAGATGGCAACAAATTAGTAAAAGATCTTACAGAAGCAGAACTAGATGTAATTAGAGGATATATAGATTCCAATTTAGAAGTAGAGGGTGAGCTCAGACAAAATATCTTCAGAAATATTAAAAGACTTAAAGACATTAGAAGTTACAGAGGAATTAGACATAAGTTAGGATTACCTGTAAGAGGACAGAGAACAAGACACAATGCACACACCAGAAAAGGTAGAAGTAAACCAGTTGGTGGATTAAAACGTAAATTAGAAAAGACATAGCATATAATGGCAACCAAGAAGAAAGCAAAAAAGAATGTACCAAGCGGAATTGCAAAGATACAAGCTACTTTTAACAACACAATAATTACTCTTACAGACCCTGAAGGTGGAGTATTAGCCCAAGGAAGTCCTGGACGAGTAGGTTTTAAGGGAGCAAGAAGAAGTACCGCATTCGCAGCAACAAAAGCAGCAATGGAAGTAGCAGAAAGAGCAATTAAGAAATATGGACTTAAAGAAGTAAAAGCATATTTAAAGGGACCTGGAGCTGGCAGAAATGCAGCAGTCAAAGGATTAGATTCTGCTGGAATAAAGATAACAATGCTAACAGATGAGACACCAATACCACATAATGGTTGTAGACCAAGAAAAGCACCTAGAAATTAACATTAGAAATATTTAAATGGGAAGATATACAGGACCAAAAGGAAAATTAAGTAGACGAGAAGGAGTAAATCTTTACCTTAAAGGTTCCAGATCTTTTTCTGAAAAGAACGCCTTACAAAGAAAACCATTTGTTCCTGGACAACATGGTAATAAAAGAAGACCAAGACTTACTAGCTACGGTATTCAGTTAAGAGAAAAACAAAAAGTTAAAAGAATGTACGGAGTTAGAGAAAAGCAGTTTAAGAATTTGTACAAAGAAGCAACTAGAAGGTCAAAGGTTCACAATACAGACAGAGGACTTGAATTTTTAAGAATGTTGGAACTCAGGTTTGACAATGTTGCCTACTATGCAGGATTTGCACCATCAAGGGCAGCTGCAAGACAAGCAATCGTACATGGACATATGTTCTTAAATGGAAAGAAAGTTAATGTACCATCATATGAGTTACAAGAAGGGGATGGAATTGAATTAAAGATGGCAAAATTAGCATCATCTGAGAAATTAATAGATGTTCCAGAGTGGATAGAAAAGAATAGTTTGAAAGCAAAAGTCTCTAGATTACCAATTAGAGATGAAATAGATGAAGGGATTAGAGAGAACCTCATCATTGAGTATTACTCTCGATAATATTAAATTAAATTTTACTTTTACATGGAAGCATTTAACGACATAAAGGTGAAGATAGTAACAGAAGAAGGAAACGAAGGACTTTATGAAATAGGACCTTTACCAAAAGGATATGGACATACATTAGGAAATGCACTAAGAAGAATTCTCTACTCTAGTTTAGAAGGAGCAGGAGTAACAAGTGTTAAGATAAAAGGAATTCAACACGAATACTCAACTCTTAAGGGAGTAAAAGAAGATGTACTATCCATTCTTTTAAATCTAAAGGAAGTAAAATTCAAAGTTGACTCTGACGAGCCACAGATTTGTAAACTATCTGCAAAAGGAAAGAAGACAATCAAAGCTTCTGACATTGAAACAACAGGAGTTGTAGAAATAACAACACCAGATGTAGAAATAGCAAATATCTCAGATGACAGTGGTTCCATTGAAATGGAAATTGTAGTTGAGAAAGGAATGGGATACTTGGATAACCAAGATGCAGAAAGAAAAGAATCTGGAAGAATTCCTTTGGATGCAGATTTCTCTCCAATAAAGAAAGTAAGTATGCTTGTAGAAAGAGCAAGAAAAGGACAAGAAACAGATCTAGACGCAGTAATAATTGGAGTTGAAACAGATGGAAGTATTACACCAAAACAAGCATTACTAGACTCTGCAAAGATTCTTCAAGAATTTTCAGGTAAGGTCATGATTGCACTTGGAGTATCAAAGAAAGAAGTTGAAGAAAGAGAAGAGGAAGTAAACAAGATTGAAGAAGTAGAAGAAGAGAAAACAGATGAATCTGACGAAATTGGAAACTGGAAAGTAGAAGATCTTCCAATTTCTAAGAGATCTAAGACAGGATTACTTTCAGGTGGATATAAGACATTGAAAGACCTAAGGGAAGTAAAAACATCTCAGCTTTTAGCACTTCCTGGATTTGGAAACAAATCTTTAAATGAAGTAATAGACCTTTTATCTCAATATGGGATTGAAATAATTAACGAGTAATATCTAAATGTACAAAAGACAAAGAGTTAAAAAATTAGGAAGAAAGAAAACTCACAGAGAGTCTTTAATTAACAATCAAGTAAGATCTCTTTTTGAGAATGGGCATGTAAGAACTACAACTTCTAAAGCAAATGTTCTTAAGAGCAATGCAGAAAGATTAATATCAAGATACTCAGAAGATATTTCTTTCAGAAGAAAATTAGGAGAGATATTAGGAAATAAAAAAATTGTAGAATCTTACCTTAAATATGTCAAAAAAGAGAAAACAGGAGTAAAAATGGTTAAGGTTGGATTTAGACCTGGAGATATGACGGAAATGTCTAGAGTTGAATTAGTCAATTTTAAAGAAAAGAAAGTTAAGAAAGAAGAGATAAAAGAAGAGCCTAAAAAGAAAGGAAAGAAAGAAGAGAAGGTAGATATGAAAGAATTTGGCAAAAAAGAATTAGAGAAAAAATCTCAAAAGATTGAGAAACCTAAAAAGGTAATTGTAAGTAAAGAAAGAGCTAAAACAAGATCAGGACTATAATTTTAATATATTAAAAATGAGATACGAAACTAGTTGGACAAATAAAGAAGATGTTAAAAGAGAATGGCATATAGTAGATGTCAAAGGTCAAATTCTTGGAAGAGTTGCTACTCAAATAGCATCTTTACTAATTGGTAAAGCAAAACCAGAGATTAGACCTAGTGTAGATTGTGGTGACTATGTTGTAGTAATTAATAGTGACGACATAAAGCTCACAAGAGGAAAAGAACAAAAGAAAATGTATAGACATCACTCAGGATATCCAGGTGGATTGAAAGAGATTAGATTTGACGAGCAACTTAAAAAAGATTCTAGACAGATAATAATAAAGGCAGTTAAGAATATGTTGCCAAAGAACAAGACCAGAGATATAAGAATGACAAGATTGTTTGTTTACAAAGATGACAAACATAAACAAGAAGCTCAAAAGCCTAAAGAGTATAAATTAAGTTAATAGATAGATACCGTGTCTAAGAAATATTTTGAAGGAATAGGGAGAAGAAAAACATCAACTGCTAGAGTAAGAATCTATGAAGGAGATTCTACCTCTGTTGTAAATGAAGTACCTTTTGAACAATATTTTGCTAAGGTTAAAGATGCAAAAGATACAGTCAACAAACCTCTAAGAGTTACAAATCTAGAAGGGAAATATTACTTCTCTGCAAAAGTAAGTGGAGGTGGTATTACTGGACAAACTGAAGCTATTAGACTTGGGTTAGCAAGAGCATTGTACAAGATGGAGCCTGAATTAAAAGCTGTTTTAAGAAAAGAGGATTTGGTTACAAGAGATCCAAGAATGGTTGAAAGAAAGAAATACCATCATATTAAAGCTAGAAAGAAACCTCAATTCTCTAAGAGATAGAATGTTCGGCTCCCTAGAACAGGGAGCTTTTTTATTCTAATTAGGCTAGTAGTGACTGTAAATCAAAGAAATAATGGTATAATACCACTGCGCAAGCATTCTAGACGATTGCGTTAGGTTCTTTTTGTACCTAATGAGGAAAGTCCGGACTTCATGTCGGTCCCGAACATGTCGGGATAGATGCCAATGAGAGTTGGAGGGGAGTGATCTTTTGGAGAAAAGGGCAACAGAAAGTTATACCGCCTCTTTGAGGTAAGGGTGAAATGGTAGTGTAAGAGACTACCGGTTAGTGTAGCAATACACTAATGCGTGGTAACCCCCATCTGAAGCAAGGTCAAACCGCATAGATAGATGATCGTCGTTATACAGAATTCGGCTTATTGAATACTTGCGCAATCTATTGCAACCCTCTTATATAGTCTTGTGAATTCATTCTCTTTTTTCCTTCCAATTGCAACTCTTCAACATATAAAACCTTTGAGAGATTCTTTGTCCCAATATATAGTTTTCCTTTTTCAATAAATACTTCTCCAGGATTTAAATCTCTCTTTAAATTTTCTAAACTTGCTTTGTATATTTTCATTCTCTTTCCATTCATTATTGTCCATGCAACTGGCCAAGGGATCATTGCTCTAATCTTTCTTTCAATATACTCGGGGTTTTCATTCTCCCAATCTATCTCCGCTTTATCTTTAGAGATATCTTTTTGCCAACAATATGTTGCCAAAGAGTCGTCTTGTTTCTGAGGTGTAATCTCTCCATTAATCCATTGCTCCAATACCTCTGGTAGTACATAACGACTTTTTTTAACAAGCCTATCTCTAAGACTTTGGTTTGTATCTGACTTCAAAATATCTTCTTCAAATTGTGCCAATATATCTCCTTCATCTAAGCCTTCGGACATTAACATAATTGTTATCCCTGTTCTCTTTTCTCCTCCTAAAATTGCTTTTTGAATCGGAACAGCCCCTCTGTATTTTGGTAAAAGAGAAAAATGCACATTAATCGCTTTGTACTGAGGATATTCAAGAAAGAAAGAGGGGATGATTTCTCCAAATGCCTTACATACAATTAATTCAGGCTTAAATTTTTCTAAAGCTTCTTTATATTTTTCTTCTTTTTTCTCTGTGTGAAATACAGGGATATTGTTTTCTAAAGAAAAGACTTTAACCTTTGAAGGAGTTAGTACTTGTTTTCTTCCAACTTCTTTGTCTGGTTGGGTAATTACACCAACAACATTAAACCTTGGATCTTTATCTAATTCCTCTAGCGTTTCTACAGATTCCCAATCTGTGCCTAGAAATAAGGTTTTTACTGGTTCTTTTGTTAAATCTTTCATATAATATTATACCGTAATGAAAGCATTTTTACACATATGAAAAGTAATACATTTAAATACAAATTACCAAAAGAGAGAATAGCACAAAATCCTCCTAAGAAAAGGGGAACTACAAAGTTGCTTGTTGTTAATAGAAAAGAAAAGAGTTTAAAACATCAAAAATATTTTAATGTTGTGGATTACATTAAAAAAGGAGACGTTATTGTTCTTAATGAAACGATGGTAGAGAAAAGAAGAACGTTCTTTGTTACAGAAAAAGGGAAGAAAGTAGAGGTTCTCTTTTTGGA
>Ga0272443_10006955_pt1 | contig 10987 bp, 10 predicted proteins | sample SSMAcet12_FD_193581 | JGI IMG/M metagenome (GOLD analysis project Ga0272443, IMG submission 193581) | Marine sediment archaeal communities from Little Sippewissett salt marsh, Falmouth, MA, United States - SSM-Acet-12 | ecosystem: Environmental > Aquatic > Marine > Wetlands > Sediment ... | reverse complement strand
CAGTCGGAGGAAGGACGCCAACTGGCCAATCTTGAGATCGCCCCGAATAGTGACAACAGCAACGCGTTTGTCGTCACGACCAGCCGCGTCAATCCGTCGATTCTCCAGAACATGCTGGAAAAGGCATTCCCCGACGCAGAGATTCCGGAGCCCGAGATCGACGAAGTGGTCAGCAACGCGATACGCCAGGCCTTCGAGGGGCAACTGGAGATCCAGCAGAACTTGCAGCCCACGATCGCATCGGAAACCAAGATCGACGAGTCGGTCGTGGAAACCTATCCGGAACTGGCCGGGCAGATCGGCGGCCTGAAGATCGAAACTCGTCTGGAGCGACCGGCCTCTCTCGAAGAGATCGACCGTCGGCTCAAGGATCTACGCTTCAAGCCCGACACCCAGAACCTCACGTTCTACACCTACGCACTCTTCGGGCCGGGCATCAAGCCGGTCGACGCTAATGAGCCGCTCGACAGCTTCGTCTACGTCAGCACGGACCCAGAAGCGGGTCTGCGGGAACTCGGCGAAGACGAGTGGAACCGTTTTGTTGAGAATGAGCGGAGCCGCGTCCTGGCCGCCACCCAACTCGAAACGTCGCTGCCCCGCGTGACTCAGATCGATCCGTCCGTCGGTGGCGAGCAGAAGACACGGGCCTTGATCGCCATCTTCCTGTCACTGTCGGCGATCGTCGCCTACGTCTGGGTGCGGTTTGGCAACGTGCGTTACGGCCTGACCGCCATCGCCGCTCTGGTGCACGACGTGATCATCACGCTCGGCGCCGTGACCGCCTGCACCTACCTGGCCGGTACCGCCCTGGGCAACGTTCTGCTGCTGGGCGATTTCAAGATCGACCTGGCCATGATCGCCGCTTTCCTGACCCTGATCGGTTATTCGCTCAACGATACGATCGTCGTCTTCGACCGCATCCGTGAGAACCGCCACAAAGCGCAGTTGACAACACAAACGATTACCAATAGCATCAACCAAACGGTCTCGCGAACGATTATGACGTCGGTGACCACGTTCGTTGTCATCCTGGTGATGTACATTTTCGGGGGCCAGGGGCTACGCGGCTTCACGTTTGCCATCGGGCTGGGCGTGATCATCGGTACGTATTCGTCGATCGCGATCGCCGCCCCGCTATTGCTGGTCGGCATCAAGACCCAACAAAGCAAGGGCAAATCATAGGACGGGTTTTGTCGGGGCAGGCCTCGTGCCTGCCCGGGGTCGAGGTTGCCCGGATTAAGCCGTCGCCACCTGGCCAATCGCGGGGGCTTGTTCCTGCATCGCGCAAGTACGAACCGCCGATTATTGGGTCGATCGTATGGGCAAGGATTTCAAGATAGGACTGATGGCGGGCGTGGTCCTGGGCTTCATCATGCTGGTCTGGGTGGCCACGCGTCCGAGCCAGAGTCCGGAAGCCCGCATTCTGGGACCCTCGGCCGCCTCGTCGCAAGAGGCTCTGCCCCTGCCAATCGTGCCTCCCGCGCCACCTGAAGCCGAATCCGACACGCCGTTGCCGGCCGCGCCCCAGCCCAATAGTCCGATGCCCACGGATGAGACCCTCTCCGAGACCGAGAGCACCCGGGACGTGGCCTCCATATTCGACCGCCCCCTGCCCGAACCCGTCCAGCCCAACGAGCCGGACACGGCGCGCTATGAACAAGCCGAGAGGATTGAGACGACCCGGTTCCACATCGTACAAAGTGGGGAAACGCTCTCAGGCATTTCTCAGCAATACTACGGCTCGGCCAGTCGTTGGCGAAGTATTCTCGAAGCGAACCGCGAAACCGTCCCCGATGCCAACAAGATCTCGCCCGGAACCAAACTGGTCATCCCGTAGACTCTGGAGTCTTAGGTTTCAGCTCTGAGATGGCTTCACACAATCCCCTGGGCAGCATCACGATCCACCAACCAGACAATCTTCGGCAAGGCGGGCCAGAGCACGTGTATTGGATACCGCACCTCGTCCGGCTCACTCGTGAGCACCTCGCGGAGCACCTGGGCTTTCTCGGCACCCGAGACCAGAACCGCCAGGCGCCGCGCGGCCTGCAAGACCGGATGCGTCAGCGTTACCCGGCAGAGCGTCTCGCCCAAAGCGTAGACCACCGAGACCAGTGTGTCCGTATCGAATGGCGCGAAGGAATTGGGCAGCAACGAGCCGGTGTGTCCATCGGTCCCCATGCCCAGAACCACCAGATCGAACTGGGGGATTCCGTCAGCCGCGACCCCGAATGCATCCCGAATCGAAGCCTCGTAGATGCGGGCCGCCATGTTGATGTCTTCATATTCGGTGGGAATGCGGTGGATGTTGTCCGGAGGAATCGGCACCTGTTTGAGAAACGTCTCGGCCGCCAGGCGATAGTTGCTGTAGGGTGACTGGCAGGATACATAGCGCTCATCCACCCAGAACACCTGTATCTTCTGCCACGGAAGCGCCTTGGCCGCCGGGCTGGCGCCCAGCAATTCGAACGTCCGTTTGGGAGTCTGGCCACCGGAAAGGGCCGTACAGAACACACCCCGCGACTCCAGGGCTTCACGAGCCGTTGAGAGGAAGAGTTCTACCGTACGTTGAGCGAGATCTTCGCCATCCGAGGCCACCTCAACATTGGGTTGGAATTTCGCGGTCGTCTCCATACCTTGCCGCTCCAAGAAATGCAAAGAGCAAAATGCAGAATGCAAAACGAGGAATGCATACCCCCTATGCGAGCATTCCACAATTCTGATGTTTCAATTTTGATCTTTGAGCTTTTATTATCCTGCCCGGCCCCCCTGAATGCCAGAACAATCCGTCCGAATGCCGAAAAACTCCCCCGGCATGCTGGTTCTACCCCGTTCGGAGCACACGGTTCTTCAGGTCTTCGAGAATCATGTAGAGCGAGGGGACCAGCAGAAGGGTAATCGCGGTGGCGAACACGACGCCAAAGGCCAGGCTGATGGCCATGGGAATGAGAAATCGGGCTTGCAGACTCTCCTCGGCGATCATGGGCAATAGACCCAGAAACGTGGTCAGCGTCGTCAGCATGATCGGTCGAAAACGGCGGGTGGCGCAATCGCTGAGAATCTGTGGCAGAGGCACCCCTTCGCGGCGCTCCCGGTTGATCAGATCGATCATGATCAGTGAATCGTTGACCACCACCCCGGCCAGCGCGACGATCCCAAACATCGACAGAATGCTCAGATTGAACCCCATCACCAGATGACCGAGCGTTGCCCCCACCAGCCCGAACGGAATCGCCGACATGACAATCGCCGGCTGGGCATAACTGCGAAACTGCACCGCCAGCAAGCCGTAAATGGCCAGCAGCGCGATGGAAAAATTCACCCACAGACTGCCCAACGATTCATCGCGCTCCCGCTGCTCGCCACCGAAACGAAACTGCAAGCCGGGGAATTCGGCCGCCAATCCGGGTAGGACGACATCGTTCAACTCGCTGTTGATCTCGCCCGCATTGGCGGCCGCTTCGTCCACGTCGGCCGAAACACTGACCACCCGCCGGCGGTCGATGCGTTTGATCGTCGCATAGCCTTGGCCGTACTCAATATCCGCCACGGTCAAGAACGGAATCTCGGTGCCATCAGACAGACGAATGCGCATGTTCTCAACGTCCGCCAGACTACGCCGCTGCTGTTGCGGATAGCGCACCATCACGCGAATGTCGTCGCGCCCACGCTGGATGCGCTGGGCTTCATCGCCGTAGAAGCCCTGCCGTACCTGCCGGGCGAGATCGGCAAGCCTCAGGCCCAGCGTCCGCCCCGCCTCCTTGAGCTTGAGCTTCAGTTCGACCTTGCCCGGCTCGAAATCGTCGGCAATATCGCTGACGCCCGTGTAGTCGCGTAACGTGGCCTTGAGCCGTTCCGAAATCAGCAGCAGCGTGTCGAAGTCCTGATGGGACAATTCGACCTCGATGGCGTTTCCCATATCGAGAAACTCGGAATAGAATTCCAGCGAGGATACGCCCGCAATCTCGCCCACCCTCTCACGCCAGGTGTTCTTGATCTCCACGCTGGAGATATCGCGCTCCTCGGCGCCCAACAACTCAACGTTGATCTCCGCCAAATGAGACTGGGCGATTTGGCCCATATCGACCTGGACCGGACCGCCGCGTCCAAGCGTCGGCTGGGCCCCGACCGTGACCGCGATGTGGCGCATCAGTGACGGTCGGCCCGGTCGCTGCCGGTCGTATTCAGCAATGACGTCCATGGCCGCCGCTTCTGCACGCTCAATGATCTGGCGCGTCTGCTCCACCGGGGTTCCCTGGGGCATCGCCAGCAGAGCCACCATATTGTCGGCCTCCACGGCGTCGAAGAAGACGAACTTGATATACCCTCCCGCCACCACGCCAACAATCGTCAAGAGCACCGCCAGGCCGGCCGCCAGCGTCACGTAACGCCAATGGACGGCCGTCGCCACAAAGCGTGTGAACGGACCTTTGACGAAGGCCCACAGCAGGCGGTCGACCCCCCGGTTGATCCGGTCGGTGAAACGTCGGACGAGATGGCGCCGAGTCGGGTTGCCCGCCGAGAGATGGGCCGGCAATATCAACAGCGCCTCGACCAGCGAGATCGACAGCACGCTGACGACAACAATAGGCAGCACCCGCAGAATTTTGCCCATGATGCCGGCTGTGTACGCCAGCGGCACGAACGCCAGGATCGTCGTCAGAACGGCCAGCGTCACCGGCATCGCCATCTCCCGCACGCCGCGGATGGCCGCATCGACCCGGGCCAAGCCTTCCTGACGGTAGGCAAAGATATTCTCGCCCACGACGATCGCATCATCGACGACAAGTCCCAACACCATGATGAACGCGAAGAGACTCATCATATTGATCGTGACACCGAAGTACTGGATGAGCCAGAAGGCACCGAGGAATGAAATGGGAATCCCCATCGTGGTCCAGAACGCCAGGCGGATGTTCAGAAAGAGCGTCAGACACAAGAAGACCAGAACCAGTCCGATGTAGCCGTTGCGTTTCAGCAGATTGAGCCGATCCCGCAGGATTTGCGAATCGTCCTCCCACAAGGCCAGCGAAACGCCCTCGGGAAGCGACGCCTTTTTCTGATCAACATACTGCTTGACCGTGTTGGCAATATCGACGGCGTCCTGCTCGCCGATCCGTGAGACCTGGACGCTGGCCGCACGCCGCCCGTCGAACTTGGCGTACAAATCCACATCCTCGAACGCATCGTGTACCGTCGCGATGTCGCCGAGCCGAACCTGGGTGCCGTCGTACTTCGTCAGGACGACAATATCCTCGAACTCGCGCCCGTAGTATTTCTGGCCCTTGGTGCGAACGAGAATCTCCCCGCCGGCGGTCTTGACCGACCCACCCGGGATATCCAGCGAGGATTGGCTGATCGCCCGCGAGACGGCGTCGAAACTCAGGTTGTGCCGGCGCAGGTTCTCTTCCGGAATCTCGATGGAAATCTCCAGCGGACGCACACCCGAAATACTCACCTGACTGATGTTGTCCATCGCAGTCAGATCATCGCGAATCTGATCGGCCAGCACCTTGAGCGTCTTCTCGGAGACGTCACCGGAAAGCACGATGGAGATCACCTTGTGGCGCGTCTTGATCTCGGAGATGATAGGCTTCTCCGTCTGTTCCGGGAAGGTGATGATCGTATCGACCTCCGCCTTGATATCGTCGAGCACCCGCGTCGCGTCGGCGTACTCTTCGACTTCGACCAGCGTCGAGCCACCCCCTTCAACGGCCGTCGAGGCCATGCGTTTGACCCCATCCACACCGGCAATCGCCTCTTCGACGCGGATGCACACGCCCTCCTCCACCTCGTCGGGAGAAGCTCCCAGATACGGGATGAAGACGTTGATCATGTCCAGGCTAAACTCGGGAAACACCTCCATCTTGGCCGTGAAGATCGAGAGCAGACCGGCAGCGACGATCAGCAACATCAGCAGATTGGCCGCCACGTGATTCGAGGCAAACCACGCCAGAATCCCCTTCGGTTTCTCCGGCGTTTCCACTTACTGGCCCTTCTCCGACGCGTCGTCGGGTACGGTCGCCTCGTTCGGCTGGCTCGGTTCCGTCTCATCCGGAAGGCGCACGGCCATGCCGTCCACTACAGCATCCAGCGCGCTGGTGACAATCAGGGCTCCGTCAGGCAATCCCGAAGTGATATAGGCGAACTCCCTGTCGGTCCGGACAATATCCAGCGACACCACCCGCAAGCGGCCCTCCTCAACGATCCACACGCTGTCCTGGCCACGGATCGCATCGCGCGGCACTGCGATCGCATCTTGCAGTGTCTTACCCGCAATGACGACTTTGACGAAGGCACCGGGGAACAGAGGCGGCTTGCCGTCTGTCGTATCGAGCGGTCGCGGTACTTCGATCACGACGGGCACCATCCGCGACAGACGATCCACCTGTCCGGTCGTCCGCGTGACGTGTCCGGTCCAGGCCACGGCGCGCCCGGCGAAATCGGCCTCTACCGCCGCGGTTGGACGTGCTGTCCCGTCCCCCATCCCGCCCTGCCCTCCGAACGCGCGGAAGATATCGAACCACGCCAGGTCCGCATCTTCCAGCGGCACCTCGATTTCGAAGGCATCGATCCCATAGGCCGTCGCCAGCGCCTGGCCCATGCCGACATATTGGCCCAGATCGACGCTCTCATTGGCGATCATGACATCGAAAGGCAACGAAATCTGCGTGCGCAGCAGTCTGAGCTCCGCGATCGCCAACTGGGCCTTCGCCGACTCCAGACCGGCGCGGGCCCGCTGGATCTGCGGCTCACGCAGCACCAGAGGCGAACTCGGTTCGGTTTCCGGGTGTAACTGGCGCCACTCACGCCGGGCCACTTCCGCTTCGGCAATCTCCGTATCGAGCCTGACCTGCGCCTCGGCCACCGTTGCCTCCGACTGCCGCACCGCCAGCTCATAATCGCATGGATCGATCTGGATGATGCGCTCGTGGGCCGGGATGATCCCGCCGGCCTTGAGCTCCGAGTGGACAAATACCACGCGGCCGGCCACTTCCGGAATGATCTGCACCTGCACTTTCGGGCTGACGGTCCCGTATCCCTGAACCTCCATCTGCACGTCGCCCGCTGTGAGGGTGGCCACCTGTACCAGCGGGGGCGCCACCTCCTGCTCGGCGCGCTCGGGCGACTTTCGATATTTCAGAAACAACGTGAGAACCGCAATCCCCGCTGCCAGGACCAGCAGCGCCAGAACCACCTGGAGCCAGGCGGGTCGGCGCCGATGCGGATCGCTCGGTTCTGTCATGGGATCTTCACTCGTCTTGTTCGGTTCGGTCATGGTTCCACCATTCGCTATTTCGCCTCGTTCGCTCCGGCCCAGTCACCTCCCAGCGCTAGGTGCAAATTGACGCGTGTCGCCCAGATTTGCCCTTTTAGGATCGTCAGCGTCTCTTCCGCTATCCGTCGGTTACGCTCGGCTTCGAGGACCGTCAGCAGACTCTCGACGCCACGTTCGTAACGCCGCCGGGACAATTCCTCGGCCGCCTTGGACTCCTCGAATTGCCGACTCCTCTGCTTGATCTGCACGTGCAGCCATTGCTCACTGGCCAATGCATCTTCTACTTCCTGCATCGCCCGCAACACCGTGCCGGCATACGCGGCCGCCTGCTCCTCGTAACGGGCCTTGGCCGCCTGGATCTGGGCCCGAATCTGGCCCCCTTTCCAGATCGGCGCTGCCAGATTCGTGATCGCCGAGTAAACCTCGAAGTCACGGTCCCAGATATTCTCCCATTCCGAACCACTGGCCCCATAACTACCGGTCAGCGTCAAGTCGGGATAGAGTTGGGCGATGCTGGCTCCGATCCGCTCGTTGGCCGCCCACAGGGAGAATTCCGCCGCTCGCACATCCGGGCGACGGTCCAACAGCGCCGCGGGTACACCGACCGGAACCGGGGTCAACTCTGGCAGGTCAGGCAACGTCTGGGGCAGTCTCTCCGATGCGCCGGGCTGGCGGCCCAGAAGCACGTCCAAGGCACTGCGCGCCCTGGCCAGCGACAACTGCGCCTCCGATTCCTGGGCGCGGGATTGCTCCAGATTCGCAGCCGCCAATCGCACATCGACGGGACCGACCAACCCTCCTCGATACCGGCGTTCGGTGATATCGAACGTCTGTTGGCGGCTTTCCGTGTTCGCTTGGGCCAGCGCCAGTCGTCGCTGGGCTGTCGCGATGTCAATCCGGGCCTGAATCACGGTGGCCACAGTTGAGTTGACCAACGCCTGCCGGTTCGCTTCGGCCGCCAGCATGTCCGCCCAGGACGCCCGCTTGGCCCGCCGCAGCTTGCCCCAGAAGTCCACCAGATAGGAGACCGAGATGTTCTGAGACCACGTCGTTGTCAGCGGGCTGAATGCACCCCCAAAACCCCCCAATTCGAAAAGCGGGGCCCCGGTATTGGGATCGGTAATTACAAGCGCCTGCCCGCCTTCGCCAAGGTCGAAGTAGCTCTTACTCCGGTTGCGCGTCAGGCCGTAGCTGACCTCAGGCCATAACCGTCCGCGCGACTCGGCCAGGGTCGCCTGGGCTTGGAGCACGCGCGCCGCCGTCGCTCTCAGATCATGGTTGCTCGCCAATGCCTCTCGCACCAGGTCGCGCGTAACGGAATCACCAAAATGTTCCCACCAGCGATCCATAGGCATCGCATCGTTGGCATCGGACCTCTGCAACTCGGCGTGCAGGAAGCGCGTCGCCGTGTCCGCCGGCGTCTCCGGTCGCTCGTAGTCCGGGCCAACCATGCAGCCGCTAAGCATAATGGCAGCCCCCAGCCCCCACCCAAGGGCCCATCTCCTCACCACATTCATCTTGTTTCTCCCGTCTCATCCACGTAGCCGCGAATCCCCGCCGCCGAAAACCGGACGACGTGTTCTACCATCTCGTTCAGATCCAGCGGCGGCAATTCCGGGTCCTCGCTGTCCTCGAACATATGCATCGCGCAAACCGTGTAAACCAACTGCCCGACCACCGACAAGATGATGGGGCGAACACGGCCGCGTTCCAGGCCCGGGCAGATCTCGCACAAGGCCTCCGTCAGGGCCGCCATCACCGGACCGACCATTTCCGTGATCAGCATCCCGGACGGCAGATGCGGATCGATCAATTCCCGGGCCATCAGATGCACGAAGCGACAACTCTGGTCGCCGTCGGCGAGCGGGCTCAGGAAGGAATCCGCATACGACCGAAGGAGATCCTCCAGTTCAGGGTGCTCTGTGCCGGACATGACGCGATCGACGCTCTCCAGCCGGGCCTGGCGTATGGAAGCCAGCATCCGGTGCCAAACCTCCACGTACAGCTTGTCCTTGCCGCCGAAATAGTAGTTGATCGACGCCACATTACAGCCGGCCGCGGCCGCGATATCGCGTACACTGGTTTCGTTGAAACCGCGCCGGCAGAAAAGGTCCTCCCCGGCCTCAACCAATCTGTCCTGGGCGCTGGGCGCGTCCAGACCATTACCTAGATCCGATGTTGCCATGGCCATCTCTTACTCCACAAACACTCGTTTAATACACCAGTTTAAAACGCGCGTTTTAAGAATCAACAGAATTCGCCGCGATTTGCGCAGAATTGCCCGAAAAACGATTGACATGCCCCCCGCAAAATCGCTATAGTACCGCTTTCGGTTAGATCTGGGGCCGTAGCTCAATTGGTTAGAGCATCGGACTGTCGATCCGAAGGTTGAGGGTTCGAGTCCCTTCGGCCTCGTTCTGCAAGTCGAGGGCTGTCAAGTGTTTACGCATGACAGCCCTCGCTCTTGCGCCCTCCCGAAACCCTGCTGCAACACTTCTGCAACACTTCCGCACTGACGCTGTGACGCGTTGCCTTCCTCGCACGATCCATCAGACCGTCCTTCACCTGCAGATAGAACCGGTAGGTGGTCTCGTATTTCGAGTGGCCGGCCAACCTCATCACGTCAAAGATGTTCAACCCATACTTCCTACCCGGTCGCCGGTGGCTCGTCGTCCTACCCCCACCGCAGTCGCGGATGGCCCTGGTCTTTGAGAATCCACCAGATGTCTTAGGTACCGGTCCGCGTGCTAACCTGCTCCTCGACGGATCTCATTGTCACTAGGCTCTGTCTGACGAATCCAGAATACGTAGGTAGCGGCGGATGATGGCAAGTTTGAGCATGGCCAGGAAGTGTAACGCCAGTTTCTCGAAGCGTGTCGCGATGCGTCGGCATTCCTTCAGCCAGCCAATACAGCATTCGATCACACTGCGACGCCGATAGGTATCCCGATCAAATTTCAAAGGACGTCCACGATGCTGAACGAGTTGATCGGAACGTTGCGGGATGATGGCTGCAATACCATGGCGTCGCAGCCAGCGACGAATCTGGGGATAGCTGTATCCCTTGTCACCAGCCAACCGATGGGGACGACAGCGACGCCCTATGCGTACAGCGTTTATCAGGTCTTCGAATTGGGTGCTCTCGTGGCGTTGTCCGGCGGTGACTTCGGCGGCCAAGGGCAGGCCTCGGCCGTCAGTAACCAAGTGCACTTTGCTGCCGAATCCGCCTCGCGAGCGGCCCAGACCGTGGTCTGTGGGCTCTCTGGGCCCCCTTTATTGCCCGCTCCGGCCGCCGCGCGAGATGCGCGAACCGAGGAACCATCGACACACCAGAGGTCCCAGTCGATCTTACCTTCCTGGTCAAGCCGGACCTGTAACCGTTCCAGGATGCGATCGAATGGACCCTCTTGTTGCCAACGCTGGGACCGGTCATATACCGTATGCCACGGGCCGTACCGTTCGGGCAGATCCCGCCAAGGAGCTCCGGTCCTCAGGATCCAGAAGATGCCGTTTAGGATCGGTCGATGGTCGTTCCATCGGCCACCGCGTTTACCATTCTCTGGAAGCAAGTCTTGGAGCAATCGCGGCCACGCAAGAATTTGTCTGTAAATTGATTCATTTTGCATAGGCGGTTCAGTCGTTCCCGTCGATGTTCATATCGAGATATCGTTTGCCGGTGAGCCATCGTTCGTCGGTTTCCATCAGGACCGC
>Ga0272443_10006954_pt1 | contig 10989 bp, 5 predicted proteins | sample SSMAcet12_FD_193581 | JGI IMG/M metagenome (GOLD analysis project Ga0272443, IMG submission 193581) | Marine sediment archaeal communities from Little Sippewissett salt marsh, Falmouth, MA, United States - SSM-Acet-12 | ecosystem: Environmental > Aquatic > Marine > Wetlands > Sediment ... | reverse complement strand
GCGGACAGGGCGGCGGACAGGGCGGCGGCCGTTGAAGCGGGGCGCGCGATGATCCTCGCCATCGCCAGTGGCAAGGGCGGCACCGGCAAGACCAGCGTCGCCGTCAGCCTCGCCCTCGCGGCGGCCAGCGCCGGCCGGCCGGTGCGCCTGCTGGACTGCGACGTGGAGGCGCCCAACGCGGCCCTCTTCCTGCCCGTCGAGATCGCGGAATCCCGCGACGCCGGCCTGCTCGTTCCCGAGGTGGACATGGCGGCCTGCACGCTCTGCGGCCGCTGCGCCGAGGTCTGCGCCTACGGCGCCATCAGCGTGGCCGGCGAGCAGGTGCTGCTCTTCACCGAGCTGTGCCACGGCTGCGGCAGCTGCGCGCGCCAGTGCCCGACGGGCGCCATCAGCGAGCGGCGGCGCGTGATCGGCGCCATCGAGTCGGGACGCGCCGGCGCCATCGACTTCGCGCAAGGGCGCCTGACGCTGGGCGAGGCCATGGCCACGCCCATCATCAGCCAGCTCAAGGACTGGCGCCTGGCGGCGCCGCCGGAGACGCTGGTCATCCTCGACGCACCGCCCGGCGCGGCCTGCCCCGTCATCGAGACCCTGCGCGGCGCCGACTTCGCGCTCCTGGTCACCGAGCCCACGCCCTTCGGACAGCACGACCTGGAACAGGCCGCCCGCCTCGCGCGCGAGTCCCTCGGCCTGCCGACCGGCGTCGTCGTCAACCGCGACCACCCCGGCGACGACACCGTGGACGCCTACTGCCGGGAGGCGGATCTGCCCATCCTGGCGCGCATTCCCCTGGACCGGCGGGTGGCCGAGGCCTACGCGGCGGGCCGCCCCCTCCACGACGCCCTGCCCGACGGTCCCGAGCGGTTCGCGGCGCTGCTGGCGCGCATCGAGGCGGAGGTGCCGGCGTGAAGAACCTGGTGGTGCTCAGCGGCAAGGGCGGCACCGGCAAGACCACGGTCACCGCGGCCCTGGCCCGGTTCGCCGCCGGCGAGCGGCGCCTGGTGATGGTGGACGCCGACGTGGACGCCGCCAACCTGGGCCTGCTCCTCGCGCCGCGCGAGCGCGAGGCGACGGACTTCGTCGGCGCCGAGGCGGCCGTCATCGACGCCGAGGCCTGCACGGCCTGCGGCCTCTGCGCCGAGGCCTGCCGCTTCGACGCCATCGCCGCGGCGGACGGCACCTACCGCGTGGATCCCCTCGCCTGCGAGGGCTGCCGCGCCTGCAAGTTCGTCTGCCCGGAGGAGGCCGTCGCCATGGAGCCCCAGCTCAGCGGCCGCCGCTACCTGTCCGACACGCGCCTGGGGCCGCTGTTCCACGCCCACCTGCTGCCCGGCCAGGAGAACTCCGGCAAGCTGGTGACGGCCCTGCGCCGCGACGCCGAGGCCTGGGCCGAGCGCGAGCGGCCCGACGTCATGCTGACGGACGGCCCGCCGGGCATCGGCTGCCCGGTCATCGCCGCCGCCAGCGGCGCCGACCTGGCACTGCTGGTCACCGAGCCCACGCCGGCCGCCGTCCACGACTTCCGGCGCATCCTCGGCACCCTCGAGCACTTCGGGATTCCCGCCCTGGCCTGCGTCAACAAGGCCGACCTCAACGCCGAGCGGCGCGAGGAGATCCGCGTCGAGTGCGAGGCGCGCGGCGTGGCCCTGCTGGGGGACATCCCCTACGACGAAGCGGCCATGGACGCCGTGCGCGCGGGCCGGCCGGTGACGGACGGCGACGCCCCGCGCCTGGCCGCGGCTCTGAGTGCCATCTGGGACGCCCTGCGCCCGCATCTGGACGCCTAGCCCGGCAGCGTCTCCACCTTGATCAGGTTCGTCCCGCCCGGCTTGCCCATGGGCAGGCCGGCGATGACCACCAGCCGCTGGCCGGGGCCGGCGAGGCCCGCCTCGGCCGCGGCCGCCGCGGCGCGGGCCAGCATGGCGTCGGTGTCGGCGAGGTCCTCGCAGAGGGCGGGGCGCACGCCCCAGACCAGGGACAGGCGCCGGCAGGTGGCCTCGCGCGGCGTCAGGGCCAGCACGGGCTGGCGCGGCCGGCAGCGCGCGGCCAGGCGGGCGGTGCTGCCCGAGTAGGTGAAGGCCACCAGGGCGGCGGCGTCCAGCTCGCGGGCCAGCTCGCAGGCGCCGCGGGCCACGGCTTCGGGCGGCGGGCAGGCGCCGGCCTCGCCGCGCTGCAGCCAGTGGTCGTGGGGGAAGCCGATCTCGGCGTCGGCTGCCGCGCGCGCCATGACCGCCACGGCCTCCGCGGGCTGGGCGCCCACGGCCGTCTCCTCCGAGAGCATCAGCGCGTCGCTGCCGTCGAGGACCGCGTTGGCCACGTCGGCCACCTCGGCCCGCGTCGGGCGGCGGCTCTCCACCATGGACAGCAGCATCTGCGTCGCGGTGATCACCGGCTTGCCGGCGTGGTTGCAGGCGGCGATGATGCGCTTCTGCACGCGCGGCACGCTGGCCAGGGGCGTCTCCACGCCCAGGTCGCCGCGGGCCACCATGACCCCGTCGGCGGCGGCGACGATGGCGTCCAGGTCGGCCAGGGCCTCGTGCTTCTCGATCTTGGCCACGAGGGGCTGGTCGCCGCCCGCCGCGCGCAGGCGATCGCGGGCCGCCTCCACATCAGCGGCGCCGCGCACGAAGGAGACGGCCACCAGGTCGACGCCCTGCTCGACGCCGAAGGCCAGGTCGGCCTCGTCCTTGGCCGTGAGGCTGGGCACGTCCAGGGAGCGCGAGGGCAGGTTGATGCCCTTGCCGGCGCCGAGCGTGCCGCCCACCAGCACGCGGGCGCGGATCGTCTCGGCGTCGGCGGACTCCACCTCGAGCTCCAGGGCACCGTCGGCCAGGAGCAGGTGGTCGCCCGGCCGCACGGCCGCCGGCAGTTGGGGCGTGTTGGTGGACACGCGCTCGGCGTCGCCGGGCACCGGCCGGCTGGTGATGGCGAAGGCCTGGCCCGGCTGCAGGGCGACGGGCCCGTCCGCCATGGGCCCGACGCGGACCTTGGGCCCCGCCAGGTCCTGGAGGATGGCCAGGTGGCGGCCGGCCCGGGCAGCGGCCTCGCGCAGGCGGCGGATGCGGGCGCCGTGGGCCGCCCGGTCCTCGTGGGAGAAGTTGAGCCGGGCGACGTCAACGCCCGCCGCCAGGAGGGCGTCCAGGCGCTCCGGAGCGTCGCAGGCGGGGCCGATGGTGGCGACTATCTTCGTGCGGCGCATGGACTTGCCTCGTTGCTGGGGTGGCAAAAGGGCGCGGTTGCCGTCTTTGCAAAAAGCTAACAAAGTGCTAGGCAAGAAATCGACCCCAAGGCTAGACTCTCCCGTTCTTTCGTCAAGACCTCATTCGAGACGAAGCCTCGCGCGGACATGGCATCACCAGCAATCGGCACGCGGAGACCGGAGCTCGCAGCGCGCGGCGGCGTCGCGGCGCATGCTGCGTCGCCCGCCGCCTTCGCGCCCGGCGCCGGCGCCACCGTGAGCGCGCCCATTCCCCGGCCGGCGGACGGTCCCGGAGGGCGTCATGGCCGGTGATCGCATCCTGCTCGTCGAGGACGAGGGCGTCGTTGCGGGAGATCTCGAGCGCTGCCTGCGCGCGAGGGGCTACGCCGTCGATGGTCCGGTCGCCACCGGCGAGGACGCCGTCGCCCGGGCCGAGGCGGCCGCGCCCGACCTGGTGCTCATGGACATCGGGCTGGCGGGCGAGCTGGACGGCATCGGCGCGGCGGCGGCCATCCGCCGCCGGCGCGACGTGCCCGTCATCTTCCTGGCGGACAAGGCCGACGACGCCACCCTGGACCGCGCCATGCGAACGGAGCCGGCCGGCTACCTGGTCAAGCCCCTCGCGGAGCCGGAGCTGCACGCGTCCATCCAGGTGGCGCTGTACCGCCATCCCCGCGACGCCGCGGCGCGGCGTCGCGCGCGCTGGCTGACCGAGGCCCTCGGCGCCCTGGCCGACGCCGTGCTCATGGCCGACGCCGCCGGCGCGGTGACCTTCCTCAACGCCGCCGCCGAGTCGCTGACGGGCTGGACGGCGGACGCGGCGCGCGGGCGCAACGTCACCGAGGTCTTCCGTCTCCGCGGCGCGGGGCCGGACGCGGCCGGCGGCCTGCTGGCCGGCGCGCGCCACCGGACGACCCCCCTGCGTCTGGACGCGCGGCTCGTGGCGCGCGGCGGCGGGGAGACGCCGGTGGCCGTCAGCGCCGCCCTGGTGGGGCGCGAGGGCCCGCCGAGCGGGCTGGTCATGACCTTCCGTGACGTTTCGGACCAGGCGGCCGCCCTCGACGGCCTCGTCGCCGACAAGGAGGCGGCCGAGGGCGCCGCCCGCGCCAAGAGCGAGTTCCTGGCCAGCATGAGCCACGAGATCCGCACGCCCATGAGCGGCATCATGGGCATGGCCGACCTGGTGCTCGAAACCGACCTCGGCCCCGAGCAGCGCGACTGCCTCGGCACCCTGCGCCAGAGCGCCGACGCGCTGCTGGCCATCATCAACGACATCCTCGACCTGTCGAAGATCGAGGCGGGGAAGCTCGCCCTGGAAAGCGCCGACTTCTGCGTGGCCGACTGCGTGACCAACGCCGTCAAGTCCTTGGCCGTCGCCGCGCACGGCAAGGGGCTCGAGCTGATCTGCCACGTGCGGCACGAGGTGCCGACGATGCTGCGCGGCGACCCGGGGCGCCTGCGGCAGGTCGTCGTCAACCTTGTGGGCAACGCCATCAAGTTCACCGAGACGGGCGAGGTGGCCGTGCGCGTGGACCTGCTGTCGGCGGGCGAGGACGAGGTGCGTCTGCGCTTCGCCGTCAGCGACACGGGCATCGGCATCGCGCCGGAGCGGCAGCGCGAGATCTTCGATGCCTACGCCCAGGCCGAGCCCGGGACGGCCGGACGTTTCGGCGGCACGGGCCTGGGCCTGACCATCACCACCCGCGTGCTGGGCCTGATGGGGAGCGAGCTGAACCTGGAGAGCGAGCCGGGCCGGGGCAGCACCTTCCACTTCAGCGTGCCCTTCCGGCGTGCGGCGTCGCCGCCGCCGGCCGCCCTGCTCGGCCCGGGTTTCCTCAAGGACCTGCCGGCGCTCATCGTGGCGGACAGCGCGGGCGTCCGCGAGGGTCTCGCCGAGACCCTGCGCAGCCTGGGGCTGCGGCCCCGCGCCGTGGCCGCCGCCGACCTCCTCGGCGAGCTGGCGGCGGCGCGCGCCGCGGACCGTCCCTGGCGCCTGGCCATCCTGGACACCAACCTGGCCAGCGTGGACAGCTTCGCCCTGGCGGCCCGGGCGCGCGAGGAGGACGCCGGCCTGACGATCGCCATGCTCTCGACGACCCTCGGCCTGCGCGGCGACGCGGCGCGCTGCCAGGCCCTCGGCGTCGCCGCCTACCTGACCAAGCCCGTCACCCGCTTGGATCTCTGCGCCGCCCTCGTCGGCGCCCTGGGCGGCGACGGCGCGGGACGGCGGCCCTTCCTCATCACCCAACACACCCTGCGCGAGCGGCGCCGCTCGCTGTCGGTCCTCCTGGCCGAGGACAACCCCATCAACCAGAAGGTCACGGTCAAGCTGCTGGAGAGCCGCGGGCACCGCGTCCACGTGGCCGCCGACGGCCGCGAGGCCCTGGCGGCGCTGGCGCGCGACGCCTTCGACCTGCTGCTTCTGGACGTGCAGATGCCGGAGATGGACGGCCTCGCCGTGGCGCGCTCCGTCCGCGCCCGCGAGGGCGAGGGCGGCAGGCGGCTGCCCATCATCGCCCTGACGGCGCGGGTCCTGCCGGGCGACCGCGAGCGCTGCCTGGACGCCGGCATGGACGCCTACATCGCCAAGCCCGTCAAGACCCAGGTCCTCTTCGAGGCCATCGACGGGCTGCTGCCCGCCTTCGCGTCCGGGGACCTGCCCTGCGAGGATCCCGCCCCCGTTCCTTAGTAGTACCCGGCGCGTTTTGCACGCCCGGCGCGCGCGTCGGGAACGGCGCCGCGCCGCGCCCCGGCGCGCGCCGGTTGCCCGTCGCTCCCGTCGGCAGACCGTCGTTTCCCATCCTTTCCCATCCTCGCTCGGCGGGATCACGGGTCCCGCCCGGCCGGGATTGGTGGCGGATTTGCATTCCCGGAAGGGGAATTCCCGTCCCGGAACGGGATCACCGGACCCGCAAACCGTCACGATGGTGAACGATGCCCAGTTTCCTCGAACGATTCGCACCCGAAAGTCGCCGCGGCATCCTGCTCTACACGCTGCTTCTGGCCTTCCTGGCCTGTCTCGCGGGGGCCGCCGCCCTGTGGGTGGACACGGAACCGGCCGCGCAGTCCGCCGCTCCGGCGGCGCGGGGGGAGAGCGCGCACCAGCAGGCGGCGTCCCTCGAAGCCGAGATGGATGCCTTCCTCGCGCAGTGCCGTGGCGAATTGCGCGACCTGGCAGGATCCGGCGAGGCGCGCGCCCTGCTCGCGGCGGCGGACGCGCCGGAGGAGCCGGCGCCAGGCGCCCCGGCCGCCGGGCCCTCGGCGGAGTCGCCGGCGCGGCGGGCCATGGAGCCGCCCGCGCCGGTGGAGTCCGAGGCGGACCGGTCCGCGGCCCGGCAGACGGGCGGGGCGCCCGCCGCCGACGAGCCGGCCGGCGCGCCTGCCGGCGGCGAGTCTGCCGTCGATGAGTCGTCCACCGCGCCCGCCGCCGGCGAGCCGTCCTCTGCGCCCGCGTCCGAGCCGGAGGCGGCGGACGCGCCCGGCGACGGATCCGAACCGGAGGCGCCCGGCACCGGATCCGAGTCAGAGGCGCCCGCCGCGCCGCCCGCGGCCGGGCAGCCCGGCGGCGAGCCCGAGGCGCCGCCCGCGGCGCGGTCCGATGACACGTCCGCTGCGCCGTCGCCCACCGCGATCCAGGCCGCGGCGAGCGACAGCGCGGGCGCCGCGGCTGCCGGCATCGCCCGCACCGATACCATCATGGCCGGCGCGTCCTTGCCCGCATCGCCTGAGGCGGGCCTCGTGGGTGTCGCCGCCGGTGGCGGCGGCGGGTCGCAGGCCGCGCCGTCCGGGCGGCGCGAGGACGCGCGCGCCAGCCTGCACGAACGTTTCGCGGAGCGCCTGGGCCGGCACTCCGCCTGGCGGGCCCTGGTCCTGCTGGACGGCAAGGGCGGGATCCTGGCCGCCGCGGGCTCGCCCGCGCTGGTGCAGCGCCTCGCCGCGCGGGAGAACCTGGGCAACGTCGCGGCGCAGGAGGAGGCCGTGACCCTGCCCGGCGGCGAGGGCCTCGCTCTAGTCGTGCGCTGCCCGGGCGGCGGCGCGCACGGCGGCCTGGTGGCCGGCGTCGTCGCCGCTGACCACGTGCCGGCCGCAGAGGCCGTCGTGAATGGCGACGAAGCGTCCGCGACGATGGCGGCCGGTGTGTTGAACGCCGTCCGCGAGCGGGCGCTGGCCGGCCCCGTCTGGCGCCTGCCGGCGCTGGCAGGCGCTCTGCTCGCCCTGGTGCTGATGCCGCTGCCGGCCCTGGCCGGCGCGCGGCGCCGGGCGCGGGACCTGGTCGACCGGGCGAAAGCCGCCGAGCGCGCCCAGCGCGACGCGCAGCAGAAGAGCGAGCAGCTCATGGCCGAGGTGACGTCGGCCAAGAAGCTCGAGGCCCGGCAGCGCGTCAGCGAGGAGCACCTGCGCAACTTCATCAACGCCCTGCCCCTGCCGGTCTTCGAGGTGGACGCCCAGGGGCGTGTCCGCTACGTCAACGCGAGCGCCTTCGTCACCTTCGGCTACGAGCTTGCGGACCTGGAGAAGGGCCTGACCATCGGCGACGTCATCGCCGAGGAGGAGGGCGAGCGCCTGGCCGAGGAGTTCGCGCAGGCCCTGGCGGGCGGCGAGGGCGACGAGTACTCCCACGAGTTCACGGCGCGCACGAAGGAAGGCAAGCGGTTCCCGGTCCTCATCTCGTCGACGCCCGTCTTCCACGAGAAGCAGGCCGTGGGCCTGCGCGGCATCATCGTGGACATGACCGAGCGGATGCGCGCCGAGGAGGCCCTGCGCCGCGCCAAGGACGACGCCGTGAGCGCCAGCCGCACCAAGGGCGAGTTCCTGGCCAACGTCTCGCACGAGATCCGCACGCCGCTCAATGGCATCCTCGGCATGACCGAGCTGGCCCTGGACACCGAGCTGAACAGCCAGCAGCGCGAATACCTGCGGCTGGTCAAGCAGTCGGGCGACAGCCTGCTGGGGATCATCAACGACATCCTCGACTTCTCGAAGATCGAGGCCGGCAAGCTGAGCATCGACCAGTGCGAGTTCAGCCTGTCCGACTGCCTGGGCGGGATCCTCAAGACCCTCGGCATGCGCGCCGACGACAAGGGCCTCGAGCTGCTCGCCCAGGTGCCGGTGTCCGTGCCCGACGCGCTGGTGGGCGACTGCGGCCGCCTGCGGCAGGTGCTGGTGAACCTGGTCGGCAACGCCATCAAGTTCACCAGCGAGGGCGAGATCCTGGTGCGCGCCGAGGTCGAGAGCGAGACCGACGACGAACTGCGCCTGCACTTCATGGTGCGCGACACGGGCGTCGGCATCCAGCCGGAGAAGCAGGACAGCATCTTCCGCGCCTTCGAGCAGGCCGACGGCTCGACCACGCGCCGCCACGGCGGCACGGGGCTGGGCCTGGCCATCTCGAGCCACCTCGTCTCCCTGATGGGCGGGCGCCTGTGGGTGGACAGCGAGGTGGGCGTCGGCAGCACCTTCCACTTCAGCGCCCGCTTCGGGAAGATCGGCCTGGGTCTGGACCGGGACGAGGAGCGCCTGCCCCAGCTGCGCGGCCTGCCCCTGCTGGTGGTGGACGACAACGCCACCAGCCGGCAGATCCTCGTGGAGACGCTGGGCGGGCTGGGCCTCAAGGTGGAGGCCGTGGCCAGCGGCCCGGAGGCCCTCGAGAAGCTGAACCGCGAGAAGGAGCAGTGGCTCGACGCGCGGCTGGTCCTCGTGGACGGCGACATGCCCGGCATGAGCGGCTTCGACCTCGCGCAGCGCCTGCTGAACGATCTCACCCTGCGCGCCATTCCGGTGCTGATGCTGGCCTCGGCCGGGCGCCGGCGCGAGGCCATCCGCTGCCACGAGCTGGACCTGCCGGCCTACCTGACCAAGCCGGCCCTGCCCCTGGACCTGCTCGACGTGCTGTTCACGTCCCTGGGCGAACTGCCGGTGATCAGGGACGGCGCCAGCGGCCTGGCCAGCCTGCAGGGGCAGCGCGGCATGCGGGCGCGGCGCACGTTGCGTGTGCTGCTGGTGGAGGACAACCTCGTCAACCAGCGCCTGGCGGCGCGGCTCCTGGAGAAGTGGGGGCACAGCGTCGGCGTGGCCGAGAACGGCGAGGAAGCCCTGGCCGCCCTGGAGCGCGAGCGCTGGGACCTGGCGCTGATGGACGTACAGATGCCAAAGATGGACGGCTACGAGACGACCGCCGCCATCCGCAAGCGGGAGGCGGCCAGCGGCGAGCACCTGCCGGTGATCGCTTTGACGGCGCATGCGATGCAGGGCGACCGCGACCGCTGCCTGCAGGCCGGCATGGACGGCTACGTGGCCAAGCCCATCGACCCGGAGGAGCTGTTCGCGGCCATCGAGGCGCAGGCCGCCGCGCTGCCCGAGACGACGGGCGCCGGCACGCGCGGCGAGGATGACCTGGACCGCTACATCGAGTTCGTCTCCAGCCTCGAGGACGAGGGCCCGGCGAGTTGACAGGAGACCGCGGCGCGCCTAGATTCTTCGCGTGGCTTCAAGCCTGAGAAATCGGGGGCGACCTGGTTTCGACGGGGATTCGAGAAGCCGGAGCTGCATGCCGGGGAACTCCGATCCACCCCCGTCACCAAGCATCGGAAACCAATTTAATTGCGAACGACAACTTCGCTCTGGCCGCCTAGCTAGCTAGGTGACCTGCCTCCGCCGCCTGCGCCACAGGGACGGCGGTCGGGCATCATACTCTGCGGCTGGTCGCGCGGCTGGGCCCGAGGTCGCGCGGCGAGAAACATCGGGCTGGCCGCGAGGTGGTCCGTCCGGAGTCCTCCCTCGCGGCGAGATTCAAACCCGGACTAAGCATGTAGAGGCACCGGTGGATGTCTCTTCGGACGCGGGTTCGATTCCCGCCGCCTCCACCCGCAAGGCCACTGAAAACGCGGCCGCCCTCACGGGCGGCCGCGTCGCGTTGGGGGGTGGCCTCACAGGTGATGTCAATCGGCAGTTGACGGAGCCGGAGTCGTCCTCCTCAACACCCAGATCCCGTAGGCGGCGAAGAAGACCGCGTAGACGAGCCACCGCAACAGGTCGGCCTCTCCGGGAGGATCACCCTGAAGGACGACCTCCTGATCGATCAGGTCGGCGAGGTTCGCCAGGGCGTGCACGAGGATCACCGGCCAGATCAGGCCGGTGTGGAGGACATAGGCTGCATAGGCGAATCCGATCGCCATCGCATAGACCGTCTGGCCCGCTACGATGTGCCAATCGAGACCGAACATGCCGTTGAATGCATGCATGGCGCCGAACAGGAGGGCCGGCAGCAAGGCGGCCCTCCAGAGCCCCCGGGGCTCGAGGGCGCGTAGCATCAGGCCGCGGAAGAAGACCTCCTCGACGAAGGCGGCCAGCGCGGTCAGGGCGAGCAACAGGACCATGCGGGTCGGGCTCGCGAGTTCGGCGACCTGGATCTGGCTGAGGTTCCAGACAAGGATCGGGCACAGCGGCAGCCACAGGAGAAAGTGAAGGCCGGGCCGTTCGGAGCGGCGAAAGCCGGCGCGGCGCCACCAGCCGAGGCGCGTGAGCAGCAGCGCCCCGATCAGGGCCAGCGCCGCGCTCATCGCGCTCCAGTGCGCGACGACGGACAGATTCGCGACCTCGGCCGCCGCGACCGCCAGGATTCCCGCCACGAGTACGGTCGCCAGCATGAGCACGGCGAAGAGGTAGGGGTGCCGAAGGGGAAAGGTGTTTGCGTTCATCATGTCCTCTCGTTCTAGTCGGTCCGCCGATCGCCGGGCCGCGCCTTTGTCTGTTCAATCACCGCGAAACTTCCGCAGAGCGGACAGCACTTC
>Ga0272443_10006953_pt1 | contig 10990 bp, 10 predicted proteins | sample SSMAcet12_FD_193581 | JGI IMG/M metagenome (GOLD analysis project Ga0272443, IMG submission 193581) | Marine sediment archaeal communities from Little Sippewissett salt marsh, Falmouth, MA, United States - SSM-Acet-12 | ecosystem: Environmental > Aquatic > Marine > Wetlands > Sediment ... | reverse complement strand
TCCGTACCGGTCGACGAGATACCCGACGATGGGGGAAAGAATACCCATCTCGAGACCGCGGAGACTGGATGCAAAGGAAATCTGCGTGTAACTCCAGCCGAATTCATTGATCAGGGGTTCAAAGAAGGCCGTGAATCCGTAAAAAACAACGGAAGCAACATAAAAAGCGATGATGAAACAGGCAAAAACAATCCACCACCCGTAGAAAAACCGTTGTGTCATAGAATGCTCATCATATTTCTCGATTCGTCAAGTACTTTGTCATCGTGTTTCTGCCGATTAATATTACAGATCATAGAGTGTCTCGTCGACGGTGGGTCGTGGCCTCTTGATTCCTTTGACGCGTTTCCCTTCCATTACAAAGGGGTTTTCGTTTTCGAAGACGTCTCCCATCTCTTCTTCAACCTTTTCAGGGTCTTCCCCCTTTTCGATGCGGGCGAGCGCCTCTTCCATTCCCTCGCTCAAAGTAAGTCCCGCTTCTTTTGACAGTTTTCTCATCATGTCGATGGCCTGGCGCGGGTCGTCTTCGTCGATCTTGTCGGCATCGCGGGCAAGCATTTCCATGGCTTTTTCCATCCTGGCGTCGTCAAGGGGCGGCATGTCATCGTCGGCACTTTCCTCTTTCGTACCGGATATGGTTGCGAAAACGGACATCTTCCGCTTCAGCGTTGCCGTTTTGCATTGAGGGCACAGGGGAACTTTCTCCGTATTGACACTGCGGGAAAAAAAATTATAGATAGTGTTGCAGCAATCGCAGTAGAATTCGTAGATGGGCATCGTCTTACCTCGTCTCTTTGTTATACTACAATGTAATCACCCTTTCCTATAAATCAACGTTCCCTTTACCGTTTCTTCTTTCGAGATATGATACACGTTCCGTAAGCGGCGGATGTGAATAATAGAACCATGCATACAGAGGATGCGGGTAGAGGTTGGCGAGGTTATCTTTTGCCAGGCGCTTCAGTGCATCGGCGAGGTGTGCCGTCGTACCGATGAGGGAGAGGCTGTAGTCGTCGGCTTCCCGCTCGTATTTCCGTGAGAGCGACGACAAGAGCGGTCTAAAAAAGAAACTGACCGGTTTTAAATAGGCGGAGATCAGGAAGATACCCACATAGGGCGTGATACGATCAAAGCCGAAAGTATGGTACAGCGGTGCCCAGTCAATGAGACGGTAGGCAATGTAGAAAAGAAAAAAAGAAACGGTCTCTATGGCGATAAGCTGTTTAATAATGTGCTTTTTCTTCCAGTGCCCGATCTCATGGGCGAAGACGGAGAGGATTTCGTCGATGCTGTGCGACGCGATCAGCGTATCGAAAAGAACCACGCGTTTGGTCTTGCCGAAGCCGGTAAAATAGGCGTTTGTATGGCGGCTCCGCTTCCCGGAATCGACCTGGAAGACGCCTTTCGCCCGAAGTCCGGCCTCAGCCATGAGGTCGACGATTTTTTCCCGTAGTTCCTCGTTTTTCACCGGTTCGTATGTATTGAAGAGGGGCGCGATAAGGATCGGATAGATCCACAGCATGACGAGCTGAAAGAGAGCGAAGAGGAGCCAGCCCCAGAACCACCATGTCCTTTCAGCGTAATAGACGAGCGCCAGAAAGGCGCTCAATAAGAGGCCGGTGAGGACGATTGAGAGAATCAGGTTCTTCAACAGGTCCGTTATCCACAGTTTCGCGGTAATGGTGCTGAAGCCATACCGTTTTTCGATGACGAAAGTGCCATAGATGTCGAAAGGAATATCGAGAATGAACCCGATCACGGCGGGTCCTGCCATGAAGAGCAGTCCCGACGGGATGAAGTGCCAGTGAATATCCGCAATGTGACGGGTATACCAGGGCAGAATGCCACTTAAGAGAATAATGAGAAAGAGGACATCGCCGAAAATTGTGGTGACGGAGGTGAATCGTGACGAATCGACGGTATAATCACTCATGTGCCCCAGAGTTTCATCATCGATGATACCGCGAAAGACAGCAGGAACGATGTGTCCTTTTTTACAAACTTGTCGAATATTGAGCTGCGTCAGGGTAAAGCGTAGAATTATGCGGAGGCAGAATATGACAAGAAAGATTCCGAGTATCATGTTCCATTGTACCACGAAACGCGATCCTTTCGCTGTTACGGCGTGTTAAGAACAGACTGCTGATAATCGGCGAAACGGTCTTTCCCGCAGGCGAGACACAGCGTCAGCGGCATGACCGTGCGTGCCAGTTCGATCATGTGCACTGCCCTCTTCCTGATGTCCCACTGTGCGTGCCTGTCTTCGCGAAGCCGGGAAATATGATATAACTCCCGGATATTAGCTGTGAGTAGAATGCGTTTGCGATGGGCGTTTGTCAGGATATACGGTGCCGCCGCCGGGACCGACGCGCGTATCCGTTCATATGTTTCCTCCGTTCGGGCAATGGTGGATCTGAACTCCTCTTCCATGCCCACATCCTGAATTGCCGGTGGGACAGTCACACCGAGGGCGGGATTGTAATCCTGAGAAAGAATCGTCGCCATGCGATGCCGTTTCATCTGTGCGAAGCAGGTGGCGCTGAGGACGATCTCGAAACAGCATTCAGCCGCCTCGAATTCGCGGGGAGCGGTATCGTGTGCGGTCATGTGACGGAGCGTCTCTCGGAAAAGGGCTTTTTTGTCTTCCGTTGTCATGCCCGAGACGATGGCAGCACATTCCGTATGGGGTCTTGTCGTCACGGAATGCATGATCGCTGCGAGAACGGCGTCATCGCCCGCGGGTGTCGTGTGAATAAGGCGAACGTCGGGTGTCTCTCCGCTGATTTCCATCGCGCGTGGCGAATCTTTGTAATTTTTCAGATACCGATTAACGAACTCTTCCACATCCTTCTTCGTTTGCTTCTCGTATTCCGTCGGTTCCGTATACTTGATGAGCGAGGGTGCGACATGGTGGACGGCAGCAAAGAGCCGTGCACCATACTCGTTGACCTCCTTCAACGGGTGTGACGCGGCGCGGCGGATCATCAGTTCCAGAGTGCGCGCGTTGACTGTCATTCCCAGTTGGCTTTCCGTGGCCAGAGACACGATGTACCGGGCATCTTCCTTGGCCCATCCCTCGAGCAGGCGATGGTTGTGTGCATCCCGTGCCAGGTCGCTGTTGCATTCAAAGACGTAGTCACGGAGTCTCTCGTAGAGACGGTGGTACAGCGCATTCTGCGCCGCGATGGTCGACGAAAACCGGTCGCGTATGCCGGTATCGGTAATTTCGGCGGGAACGATGTAATCGCCGTCGAGACGGATGTAACGCTGGGATTTCTCCGTGTAGGAGGCCAGGCGGAATTTCTCTATTTCTTCGATGATGAGACGGGAGACGCCAAGGATGTCGAGATTGAAAACGGCGTGTTCGGCGATGGAACTATGTCCCATGTCGAAGACGATCCGTTCGTTTGACTGCCGTGCCGCATCAACTGCCTGTCGGGCGATTTCCCTGAGTTCCGTTACAGGAAGAGGATTCCTGCTGATGCGCGCATAAGCCGCTGAAATCGTCTCCGGCGTGAGGGCGGTATCCGTCCCGGACTTTTCACCATCCGTGCGAATCATTTCACTGTCGATATTAAAGCCGGCGAGGACAACCTCCACGGTCCGTAACCCCCTTTTCACGAATAAGCCGGATACAGAGAATTGAACAGTGAACGCAGACACAGACCGCTTCCGCGGGGTGTATACGCTACAACGAATTTCATTTCCTTGCAATCGAAGGTTCCCCGCGACGAATTGCGGGCCGCTTCAACCAGTTCTGGTCTGGCTTATAACAAGATTCGGGAATGTGGTCAATGCCTATGCGCGTGATGAGGATCATTGTGTGATCCGCCGGGTTGAGGAGTAAGGGAATCAGTGACCCTCCTGTGACCGTCGTATTTTTTCAATGAGTATCAGAGCATCGGCGACGGATGTCACTGGTTGAAAGTGAGACAAGGAGTCAACGGTGACGGGGGGGGCGTTCAGGCCGATGACGGGAGTTCCCGACTTCAATGCGACGGCGATTTCCGACAGCGTCCCCGCGCTGCCCGAAAGGGCGACAATCACATGGGGCGTTTTCGCGTTGATGATGTTTCGTGCCTCGTACATGCCGGTGTATACGGGTATATCGACGAATTCATTGGGGTAGCGGTCCATGGGATGTGTCCGGTCGTTCGGCAGGATGCCGATGACAAGGCCGCCCGCCCGGTGAGCGCCCCGCGAAGCCGCCTCCATCACACCCGTCCCGCCACCCGTGAGGAGTACATATCCCTTGAGGGCGCATTCGCATCCCAGTTCTTCGGCGTCTTTCAGGGACGGTGAATCGTCGCGGTGACTGCCCATGATGCCTACGATAAAAGGCTTTCTGTGAACGGTGAGAGTAGTCAAAGTATTTCCTTTCATGTCTTGATCCTACATTACGTTGCGCGGTCCTGTCACGAAAAATCGATTTTTGTAACAGCGTGACATATCAGTACCCCCCGTGATCGTCCAGCGGGAGAAAATGGTATGATAGTATCACTGCGCGATTAAGCGGTGAACATCCTCTCGGAGTGCAGTGATGCGGAAGTCCAGCAACAGCGAGATAAAGCGCCGGTCATGGAGTGGATTTCCGTGCATGGCGAATAGGTGAGAGGGGCAGGTGCAGTCGGACGACCCGAAGGCGGGTACGGGACGGCCGCCGATTTCCTCAATACCGCGCGCGAGGTCGTGCTCGCGGTTGAGACGTGTTCGGACGGGAAGAGCGGTACAGGAATCGGCCCGATCCCTCAAGTAATCAATGTGCCAGAAAAATTTCTTACGTTTCCTCAGGTGTCGTTCGATTCTCCGGGACATCTGTCTTACGGCGGAGCCCGCGTAGCAGTAATACCCTCTGGTGAATGTCAGCGTTCCCAGTCTTCCCACGGTGATCGTCTCGTCCCGGGTAAGATGGAGTATGAGAATGTAACATCCGCCGTCGTGCACCTCTCGTTCGATGATCGTCCAGGGTATGGTCACGTCGGTGACGGCGGAACCGAGTGTCAGGTTGTCCGTCCATTCGATGCCCACGGCCGAAACGAGAATGTCGTTTTTCACCGCAAGGAGAGTCCGGGCGAAGGTGAGGTCCGTGTGATAATCGGGGAGGAAGAAACGGGCCTCGGGTGTGTTCACGAGAAAAACGATACCACCGTGCCTGCCGTTGTGCGACAGATCTGCAAGGTGGCGGAGGTGGCGGGTGCCCCGTGCCGTGACTGCATCGGGAAACATGGCGATGTCATGCTGAAAGAGCGTGCATGACTTGACTTCGAGGTAGAACGGTTCGTCCTGGAAGCTAAGGAGAAAGTCGAAACGGCTTCCATCACAGGGCACTTCCGACCGGAGGATACGGGCACCGGGAAAGCCGGGCAGTGAATCCGTGTCGATGAGGTGTTTTACCACCTGATTGGCGTAATGGGTGTGCAGCATGACGGGACGACCGTCCCGCTCGACGGCAACGGCGGTATACTGCGTGGTACGACCCGGGACGTCCCGGTTATCGGCAATGTATACAGGACTCTCAGGAAGGAGGAGTTCCCACAGTCGTCCGGGATTAGGAAGATAGGCTGTGAGAACGGCACGTTCCAGCTCGCACTCGATGAGAAACCGGTTCAGCCGCCGGCGAAAGACAGCGCGCGTCACCTGGGGAAAAGGATGAAAGGAGCGGCGAATCACGATACCATGACCTTGAGGCGGACCCGCGTCAAGCGGCGCGTGCCGCCTTACGATTGCAGTGAAGCAATTTGTTCCTTGATGTGGTTGTGGACGATCCGGGACGCGAGGTTGTTTCCACTCATGCCGACTCGGACACCGACGAGAGTGTTTTCCGTATCAATGTATTCAACGGTGATGACGATTTCCTCGTCATGGAGTGTGCCCGTCACGGTACCCGTGGCGATATGTTTTGTCTTTTCGATGATGGTGGCGTTCATTGCGGTCAATGCCTGCTCACAGGCCGTCCATAGCGTGTCAAATGTGGCACCACTATACTGGGTGCGCAGGACACCGTCGGTATAAAAGAAATTTCCTGACCGGACGCCGACGGTGCGGTCACCGACCTGAAGTGCCGCATTACATCCACAGATGCCGATGATAATGAAAAGAACCGAAAGGACCGTTACAGACCGTTTGATCATATTCGTCTCCTCCTTGTCGAGGGGTGATAAGTGGAAATTCTATGCGTGATGGTGAAAAGTTGCAAGAATCTTTTTAGAAGACAGCGCTTTTCAATAACATCAATGCCGGGTGTTAAGATGTAAAGATAAAAAGGATTGACTGAATGACCGCCCAGGCGAGGACGCCGGCGGTAAGGAGGACGCAAATAAGGCCCAGCAGACGATCGGTACCACTTTCCCGCCGTCGCTCGGTGTATCCCAGAAGAAAACCACCGATGATGCCGGCGAGGATGCCGCCGCCGTGGGCCCAGTTGTTGATGCCGGGAACGAGAAACCCGAAGATGCCGAGGCCCATGATCCAGCCCATGACTTGTCTGAAGATGGCGTTGCCGTAAAAACCACCTCGGCTTTTCCCGTAAAAGAGGGTAGCGCCGATGAGGCCGCAAAGTGACGCGGATGCCCCGATGGTGAAAGGCACACCGGCCAAATGGGAAACGAGAAAGCCCACGATGCCACCCAGCGTGTAAATGGTGAAGAAGCGGCTCAGGCCGTATTCATGGGCGACAAAGGGTCCCAGTTGCCACAGGGCAGCCATGTTGAAAAAGATATGCAGGATCCCCCCGTGGAGATAAGATGCGGAAACGAGTGTCCACCAGCGGTGGAATTGGCCGATGGGAATAGTCCCCGTTGCGCCGACCAGGAAAAGACTCCCGCTCGAGGGGGAAAGAAAGGTCAGTGGATTCGACGACAACCCGATGGCCTGCGGATCGATAATGATGGTAAAGAGATAGAACACGACATTGACGATGATAAGCGCCTTGATTGCGTCAACGGGGTGGTAAAATATTTTCAGTCTAAAGAGCGATTGCCACAGTGAATCGGGATAGCGAAGGCCGCAATAGGGACACTCCCGTTCGTCCCTGTTGATGAGCTTACGGCAGCGCGGGCAAATAATGGATTTTTTTTCACGGTGCATCATAACAGTGTTTCCGAACAGATCCTCAGAGATATTTCATCATTAGAGGGATGGCGACAAAGGTCCCCACGGAACTGCCGATATTCACGAAGATGACCACGAGCAGGATACGGGTGATCTTATTTCGCCAAAATCCTCTTACCGTGGTGATGTCGTCTTTTAAGTCAATGAAGTCTTTGACTTGCGGCTTTCTCAGGGCCGCTTCCGTCAGGCCGGCGACCCAGCCGGCAGCGATCATCGGATTGAGGGACGTGAGAGGTGCCGCAACCACGGAAACAATTATCGTGGCGGGATGGGCGAGCACGATGAGGGAACCGATTCCGGAAAGAGAGCCGTTTACCACGATCCACCACTGAATCATGGAGAGTGTCGCCGCTCCGCCGGACCGGAAGAACCCGCCGACAATAATAGCGAGGACAAGTGCGGTGATTCCCCATCCGATGGAACGACCGAGCACACCCTTCCGGGGTAGTGCCTCCAGTGCGGTCAGGTCGATGGTTTCGGTAATATGTTTCTGAATACCCGGCACATGACCCGCACCGACAACGGCGACGACGGTCTCACCGGGAGCGGAGGCGATATGGTGTGCGAGGTACTGATCGCGTTCATCAATAAGGATCCTTTTGACTTCGGGCATTTTCTTGCCGAATGCCTGCAGCGCGATTTCCAGCGCGTCGTGCTTCTTCAACTCCTCGATATCGGCTTCGGTGATATCGTCCGTGGAGAAGAGGGACAGCACAATTTCAAAAAAGAAGCGAACCTTGCTGAATAAACGCATCGAGCGCCACGTACGGAGGAGAGTTGTCCTGATATCGCGGTCCGCCATGACGATTTCAGCACCCGTCTTTTGCGCGGCGCTGATTGCACGGAACATTTCCTGCCCCGGCATAATGTTGAAACGCTCGGCGATCTTTTTCTGGATTGACGCCATGAGAAGCTGTGAGAGGAGCAGCAGGGTTCTTTTCTCGCGAACAATCTTGAAGATGTCCGTTTCCTGCCACTGGGATTTATTGATGACTGCGTCGTAACGTGACTGACACAGCTCCACACACACCGTGTCGGGTTTTTCTTCATCAATGGTCTTTTCGACCAGGTCGACGCTCTCTTGGGAGACGTGGGCCGTCCCGACGAGAATAATGTGTTTGCCATCGACGTCAAGGCGGCAAATTGATTCGTTTTCCATAACGAGTCCCGTTCCAAAAATAGGGAATGTAAATAACAGCATTTATAATGGTTGTAAAGGGAAAAGGGGTGCAGAGAGAGGTTGCCTTTTTGACGCGCATTCTGTACGTTCTTATGCGAGAGGCGGTAATGGTTAAATGGAACAGTCGCTGTCTGTAGGAGATATATGCCGCGTCACGATCGAATCGGTCGCCTACGGCGGAAGTGGTGTGGGAAGAATCGGTAACCTGGTTGTCTTTGTGCCGCTCACCGTTTCCGGGGATTGTGTGGATGTGGCAATAGGAGAGGTGAAAAAGAATTATGTAAAGGGCGTTGTCCGTACTCTCGTGACGCCGTCGGAGAGTCGGTGCGACCCGCCCTGTCCCTTTTATGCCCATTGCGGCGGATGTGACTACCAGCATATTCTCTATCCCGATCAGCTCCGGATCAAAACGCGCCAGGTGACGGAAACGTTCCAGCGTATCGGACGGATTAAGGCTCCGGTCGTGGAGGACATCATACCGTCTCCTGCCGTATTTCATTATCGGGGCAAGGCGGAGTACCACTGCCGGCGTAACACGGAGGGAAACCTGAAACTGGGATTCATGGACAGGAGCGGTGGAACGATCATCGACATCGACAGTTGTCTCATCGTGGACGAATCCATCAACGAGGTAACGGCACGTTTGAGATCCGATACCCGGTTCTGTCGCGCCGGAACCCGCGATAAACGGTGCATCCTCTGGTCATACACCGGGTACCGTGAATCTCCAGTCGTCCGTCGCTTCGTAAAGGAGCGAGAGATGACTGTTCCATACAACGGGTTCTTTCAGACAAACGATCATCTTACCGGCGTGTTGGTAGATCATGTTGTTTCCGCCGTGGTTCCCCGGGGAACCGATACTGTTCTCGATTGCTACTGCGGTTCGGGCCTTTTTTCCCTCTTTATGGCGGAACGGGTATCGCGGGTGGAGGGTATCGAGATGTCCGAAAAAGCGGTAACGTGGGCCCGCAAAAACAGTGAAAATGCCGGCCTTTCTAATACTACCTTCTTTGCTGGTCAGACGGAAGACGTTCTCCTGCGTGAGTATGTGGAAAAGAATCGCGGCATTGATGCTGTGATCCTGGACCCGCCGCGGGAAGGGTGCCGGAAGGAAGTGATCGATGCATTGAGTCGACTCATGCCGCGACGTATCGTTTACGTGTCCTGTAATCCCGCTACGCTGGCGCGGGACAGTGCCTGTCTTATAAACAGCGGTTTTACGTTGATGAGTATTCAACCCTTCGACATGTTTCCCCATACAAAGCATATCGAATGCGTCGCCGTTTTGGAGAGGGCTGGCATGACAGGAGCCTTTACCGATGATGATTCCGGTGTTATAGTCTTTCCGTCCGGGGGAAACACAGAAGAAAGGTAGTGTCATGCCTGTTGAACCGAAAGATGCGGCGACGCTTATTCTGTTGCGACGGAGGCAAACGGTGCAAAACGATGCATTTGAAGTCCTGATGGTCCGTCGCAACCAGGATCAAAAATTTGCACCCGGGGCATATGTATTTCCAGGCGGGACGCTGGACCCAGGTGATTACAATCCCTCTGTTGAGAATATATGTGCCGGTCTCGACCGCAACACGGCGGAAGATATTCTCGATGAGATACGCTACCCCGAAAGGGTTCTCGGCTTCTGGGTCGCCGCGTTGCGGGAGACCTTTGAAGAGGTGGGACTGCTCATGGCCTATAACGCAACGGGACATGTTGTATCCTGCGATTCCGCTGCCATGGCGGCACGATTCATCGGATACCGCAGGGACCTTCTTGCCAACGCCATTACTTTCCCGCAAATTCTGGAGGCGGAGGGGTTGACCCTGGCTACAGATCGTCTCCGGTATATGGCACACTGGATCACACCGGAGATCCTGCCCATACGCTTCGACGTCCGTTTCTTTGTCGCGGAGGCGCCGGCGGGACAGCGCCCACTACACCATGTAGGTGAACTCCTGGAGCACGAGTGGATCGGGCCAAAAGAGGCACTCGCCCGTTACGAGAAAAATGAATTTCCCATGGTTCTGCCGACACTCGTGACGGTAGAGGATCTGGCAAAATACGGGTCCTTGGAAGACGTTCTCGCATCGACGGAAGGGAAGAGGATCGAGGGAATATTAACACGTCTTCAAATCGACGAAGACGAGGGCATCGTCGAGTATTTCCCGGACGGAAGGGTAAGGAAGAACCTGGCAGCATCGATTCCCTCAATGGAAAAGAGAAAATAGTCGAGAGTGTTCCTTAGCCCCGTCCATGGTGAGATATGTCTTGAAGTAGCGTGAAATAATATGGGGTAGGGCGCTGCTTTTGTAATATGTAACGTGATAAACAGCATGATGTACCGAATAAACCACATATCCTTTCGGTATTTATGGAAACTGTCCTTCTTCGGCACGCTCTAAGAAATGTGCTTTCACTTCAGAGTATCTGTACTATTCATACAGTACTTCTCATTCTATCTTTCTCAAATTCGGTCTTCCACGTTTATTGCAAAGTATATCAATGCAGACGTGTCGGTACGGGGAGAGACCGTATCGTGATTTTTCGGACAGGATGAAGGAAATGACGGAGGCCAAACTCTACAACAGTAGAATAGTGAGAACGTATATCGACTACGTGGAGGAATACCACCGGAATGTGGATACGGACGGCATCCTGCGTGACGCTCGTGTTACACGACTCGAGGTAAATGATGACGGCCAC
>Ga0272443_10006952_pt1 | contig 10990 bp, 11 predicted proteins | sample SSMAcet12_FD_193581 | JGI IMG/M metagenome (GOLD analysis project Ga0272443, IMG submission 193581) | Marine sediment archaeal communities from Little Sippewissett salt marsh, Falmouth, MA, United States - SSM-Acet-12 | ecosystem: Environmental > Aquatic > Marine > Wetlands > Sediment ... | reverse complement strand
CACAAAGTTGTTTAGATCTTCAACTCTAGATGAGATGCCTTCAGCGGTTTCTGCCTTACTGTAATCATCTGATAAGAAGTCGGTGAAGTTTTTGAAGGAATCATCTACCCTCTTTAAGGAGAAATCGAATCGTCGACGAGACATTATGAAGTAAGGGGCGATGGCGCGGAACCATTTTGCCCTTTCAATGCCTATTGTTTTTAAGGCTTTTTCGATTTGTTCAGAAGTTTGGCTAAGGGTTATTCCGTTAATCTCTTCGGGGATTGTGACTTCCTCAATTAAATCAGAGAACTTTCCAGCGAGTTTCTGGAGGGCTTTTGCTCTGCGATACGTTTTGCGACTGCCTTTCGCCATCTCCTTTTCTGCATCCTCTAATAGTTTGTCACAGGCTTCTAGAAGGTCCCCAAGCTTGCTTCGGATATCTTCAAGGAGCTTTTTTGCTTCTTCCCTCAGTGGTTCAACTATGGGAATTGTTTCTTTGTTTAGCCATTCGTTAACATTGTTGAGGGGTATCTCAATAGTGTCAGACATAACCCTTGTTCCACGCTTTACTGTAAAGATTGGAGAGAATTCTTTAAAATATTTCGTCAAAAACACAATACCCGTTTATGGGTAGCTACTCTTAAATAATTAGCCGATAGGCTAAAAACTAGGACTAAAACACCAATGAACTCCAAAACCCTAGCAATAATCGCAGTTTTCTCTGCCCTCTCAATAATTCTAACTTTGTCACCACTAAAATTCGCATTTCCTCTTTTGCCATTCCTCAAATATCAGTTCTGGGAAATAGCCATAGTCACAGCATTCCTACTGTATGGAACTAAAGTGGGCGTTTCCATTTCAACAATAAACACCCTTGTTTTGTTCGTTTTCTTTCCAGGAGACCTGCCATCAGGACCAATCTACAACTTCATCGCAGTTCTAAGCATGTTAGCAGGCATCTACATAGTTCAGAAAGTTGCGGGAAACCATTTCAGCAGAGGAAGGGAATTAATCTTGATGACCCTTTCAATGGGAGCTGGAGTCGTTACCCGTGTCGTAGTTATGTCTATTGTGAACTGGATTGTACTTCCAATGTCCACTCCTTTTGGCTACAGCATAGCACCCGCGGCGTTGCCAGAATTGGTTGCTCTTGTCGCATTTTTCAACGCAACAATCGTCCTCTACACCATTCCCCTCAGCTCCTTCATAGCCAAAGCAGTAGCCACAGGAACAAAAGCACAAATTTGGAACAGCTCCCCATAAGATTCTAGTTAAACATTTTAGGCTAATAACAAATAGACAATACTCTAAAGCCAAAATTGAGGAATCAATATTTGACCCAAGAAATTGTGCTGAAAGGGAACGTGTTTAGTGGCAACAAACGGGGAAGGCTCTTCGTTGACCTACCTTGGGTGAAGAAGCAAATCAAGGAAAAGCTGGGATTCAATCCATACATTGGCACCCTAAATCTGCAGCTACCAAACAAAACAGCTCTTGATAGATTGCGTGAAGCCGACGGAATCATAATAGTGCCTGAAAAAGGCTACTTTGAGGGAAAATGCTTCAAAGTGTTAGTGAACGGAAAAATAAAGGGGGCTGTTGTTTTACCTGACGTTCCAGACTACCCGACTAACCTCTTGGAAATATTAGCCCCCGTGAATCTTCGAAAAACGTTGGAGCTAAAGGATCGAATGGAAGTTGAAGTCAGCATAAGACTATAGTGACTTCTATTGTGTTTGATATTTTATTGATTTTTTGAAGACTTCGGCGTTAATTTTTCCTGCTTTGAAGGTTTTGCCTGTTTTAGCGTTGTTAACTATGAAGACTGCTGGAGCAAACAAGCCTGGGTCAATCTTGTAAAAATCGTAGCCTGCCTCCTTGAAAATCTCCATAAATGGTTTGCCATAGCCTTTAGATTCTGAGGCTGGCGCCTTCTCTAGAAGCTTCTTCAGCTCTTCGTCGCTGTCAAGACCTACCGTGTAATATGCTGTTCCCGCATAAATTATGGCATCGTTGGTTCTTCCCATTGCCTGAGCCATTTTAGGATGCACCGGAGCTATCGGCGCGTAACCGCAAGCATTAGTAACCAGGTTTGGGTCTAAGCCCAACTCAGTTAGCTTATGTAGACCTGTCTCCACAATTCTTCCTGCAATCTGAACAGAACCCGCAATACAAGATGTGGGTACCAGCACCATAAACAGTTTTTCGGCTTCAATTCCGCAGCTTTCACAGATTTTTGTTATTGCTTCTTTTGGGGGCTCTTTTGAGGTTTCAAGAACCAGCACAGCCACATCTGACCTGTCTTCGTAGCATATTTTTTCGTAGATTTCTTTTGGTTTCAATGATAGGGCGCGGGCTGGACCTGAACCCATTGCTGTGTATTTGTCGGCTTTGATTTGCCAACCAGCAAACTGGGAACCCAATGTCGAGATTGCTGGATAATCTGTGTGAACAACGATTGAGGGTAAATCAAGGTCGTCATATTGTTTGTAGGTGATTTCGGCTTTGCCTAGACCTCCGAGACAGATTTCTGTTATTATCTGACCTGCAGCGAAGCCTCCTCTGGCGTCGATTCCTGCGTCAATCACAGTGGCGCCTGAGGTTGTTTTTCTGATTAAGACTCCGAAGGTGTCAGCTTGGTCAATGAGAGTCTTAACAAGATTCATTGCTTTCAGATTAACACTAAGTGTTGGTTTAAGCATCCATTTTTCCTCCATAATGGTCACTAGATGGGACCAGATGAAAGTGAGACCTTTCTGCTCACTTCGAAAAAGTTACTTCTTGTAGTCGCCTATTAACGTTACTGGTATTCTCTCTTGCTGTCTGCTTTAGACGTAGAATCGTTCAGTTCTATCTTCCTTTGGTTTCTTTGTGGGCTTCTTGGGAGCAGTTAATCCTTTCTCTGCTCCTAAACTGGTCATCTTAATGTCATATTCAATAAAGGAACGAGTGAATTCAGCTAGCTTCTTTGTCATATTTTCTAGGTCATCCTCAGAAAATATGGTCATTATGTCTGGGTTACTCACCCATTGGGTCCAGCCCACCAAGCTTCTCTGCAGCACACCCAATACAAAACGAAGAGACCTCACCAACTCCAACCGGTCTTTATCTTTAGTGTTTTCAAGTTGCTTCAGCTGCTCAACAATTCTTTCAGACACTCGCATCCACCCTTCACTCAAAACCTGTCTCCCACCTTTCATTCATCAAGTAGACGTTCTTATGATATAAAACTTGAGAATAAACACTCACTTAGTCAATCTTGTCTGCTTTTCAGTTGAAAGCAAGTTCGAAAGCCTAACACCAATCAACCGGATTTTTCGGTCAGGACACAGATAATCCTGAACAAGCTCTCTGGAGCTCTTTTGTATGTCCTTCAACCTATCTGTAAAGAAGCGCAAGGTCTTGCCGTGGGTATGGGTTTCAAAGTTCTTGTACCTTATCTTTATTGTTGTTGTTTTAAAAGTGAAGTTGGAAGCCACAAGCTCTTGATTCAAATCTTCTGCGATGGCATCCAAAGTATCAAAAATAAGCTCTGGGTCGGAGGTGTCCTCATCAAATGTGATTTCTCGACTCATAGACTTTCTTTCCCACTGCTCCTGAATCTCACTGTTGTCAATTCCCTGTGCCGAAAGATACAACTGAGTCCCCGCAACACCAAACTTTTCTACCAAAACAGACGCATCATAGTTTGCCAAATCGCCGATAGTTTTGATTCCCATGTTGTTGAGCCTAGCCTCAGTTTTTTTGCCAACCCACAGGAGCCTACGCACGTTCAGAGGTGCTAGAAATGTTTTTGCTTCTTCGAGTCGGACAACTGTTAAGCCGTCAGGTTTCTTGAAGTCGCTACTAATCTTTGCCACAAGCTTGTTAGGTCCAACACCTATGGAGCATGTCAAGCTCTCTTTTTTGTAGATATCTTTCTTGATTTGGTGTGCTTGCTTCTCTGCTATTTTGTAGTCCCCTTTTGTTCGTTGTGTTACATCTAGGAAGGCTTCATCAAAACCCCAGCCCTCAAACTTGTCCGCATAACTTCTCATTATGGTCATGATTTGGGCAGAAACTTTCTGGTAAAGCCTGTAGTTGACGGGTAGATAGACGGCGTGGGGACATAGGCGCCATGCTCTTGCTATTGGAATGCCTGATTTGACGCCATACTTTCGTGCTTCATAGTTGCTGGTACTGACTACACCTCTTCCTGTTCCCTCTTTTGGGTCGGCCCCTACAACAACGGGTTTGCCCTTGATTTCGGGTTGTTCTCTTTCTTCTACTGCGGTGAAAAAGTGGTCCATATCAACGTGAAAGATTATTTTATCTCTCTTTTTTGCCACATTCAATGACCCCCCTTTCTAGAAGATTGCCTGCAACACGTAATCGATGGCTTTAAGTTTCGTTAAAGCCTCTTTCGAGTCCTCCATACTTAATTGCTGTTTTTCCTTAAGTTTCACCAGACTTGAAACAGTCATGTAAACAGAATCGAAGGCAGCCTTAACATTAAGGTCGTTGTTCATGTTCTCTTCAAAGCCTGCTGCTATCTGGTTAACCAGCTTCCTTGCTTGGCTACTGGATTCTTGTTTGATGCCGTCACTTGCACCGAGTTTATTTACCATCTTCCGAAAACTCTTGAGTAAATCACATTCTTTGGTGTAGGCTTTGAAGGTAAAATTCAGTTTTCGTCTGTAATGACCGTAGATGAAGAAGAAACGAATGTGATTCCATATACACTCGGTTTCTAACAGGTCATTTGGATACTTTATGTTGCCTTTACGTTTAGCCATCTTTTCGCCTTCAAAAAATAGGTGCGCGCCGTGCAGCCAGTATCTGGCGACGGGCTTGCCTGTGATGGCTTCAATTGTAGCTATTATGTAGTCATGATGTCTGTGGGTGCTGTCGATTCCGCTGCACCAGATATCCGCTTCTAATCCGAAGGTCTTCAGCAGCATAGCTTGGTCCTGAATGTTCCATGACGGTCTACCTTTGCCAATTTTTGTGTCCCAGTGAATTTTGTCGCCTTTCTTGTAGCCATGCCACAGAATAAAGTCACCTCTATTCCATCGGTCAGTAGAGTACGTGTCCCTGTGGAAACGTCTTGTTTTTTTAGGCCATTTAGTCATATCCAAACCGTATAGCTTGCCGAATCCCTCAAACTTTAAGGGATCAAAGTAGACGTTTCTTCGTCCACGATAAGTATGCCAATATGCATAACCTTTCTCAAGTAGCTGCTCAATCACCTCTGCGGCTTTGTCAACAACAAGGGAAGAACGCTGCAGGTGGTCAGGAATCTTGACTTTAAGTTTTTTCAGTTCACTGATGAAGATTTTGATGTTATCATCCGTCAATTCTTTCAGGGTCATGTTCCTATTTTCAGCTTCTGCCAAAGCTTTGTCTTCTACATCGGTGATGTTTAGTAATCTTTTTACTTCATAGCCAAGATATTCTAAATAACGTTGGAGAATATCCTCAAAAACAAAAGTACGATAATTCCCTATGTGAGGCAGCTGATAAATAGAGGGACCACAAGTGACCAGCTTCACTTTTCCTTTTTCTGCAGGTTCAAAAATTTCCAGTTTTCTGGTTAGCGTGTTATAGAGTTTGAGCAAAAAGGTCACCTTTAATTTCCGTTACTAATTGGGCTTATTTGTGTGTTATCTTTCGTTTTGCTTCACCTTTTTTAATGGCTGTGCTTGTTATTACAAAACAAATAAATTTCACTCTACGGCATTACCTCTCACAAAATTGTGAGGTTAGTAGCCTTGTCAAGCCGAAAAGATGTTATAATATTTTTGGATACAGACAAATACGCAAGCCCCTTCGACATGTTGGTTGCCATTGACCTTTATCCAGACGCCCAAATAATCAATTACAGCAACGTTGAAGTCAGCGACGCAAAACGTCTGATCCAAGATGCCATGTTTCCTCGAGGACCTGAAGGCGCAAAACACACTAAAGTGTTCATAGGCGGTCAGGACGTCGACAAAGCCCTTGAAATTTTGAAGGTAATAAAAAAATCCATGTTTCCACCTTTTGAGCTGTCAGTGATTGTTGATCCCCGAGGATCAAACACAACAGCCTCAGCTGCGGTAGCAAAAACCATGAAGCTATTCGAAGAAAAAGGCTTTGGAGACTTTAAAGGAAAAACTGCGGCAATTCTAGCAGGAACTGGTCCAGTTGGTGTTGTTGCAGCCCGACTATATGCCAGTGAAGGCGGAAAAGTCGTTCTCACTTCTCGTAAGCTAGAGCGAGCAACTGCTGTTGCAGACAAAATCAATGAGGAATTGGGAACAAACCAGGTGTGTGGTGCCCAAGCTGGTACTCCCGTAGAGATTGGTGAAGCCATCAAAGATGCTGATATTGTTTTGGCATGTGGGGCTGCAGGCATCGAACTTTTGCCATTGAGTGTGCTTGAGAAGTATGGACACAAAGTTAAGGTTCTTGGAGACATCAACGCTGTGCCACCTTTGGGTATTGAAGGCATGAAAGCCACCCACAAGGGTAAAGAGTTTACTCCTGGCAAATTTGGAATAGGCGCCTTAGCCATAGGTCCCCTCAAGATTCAGGTTGAAGGTGAGATGTTCAAGCAGGCAGTGGAGAACCCAAGTGGAATTGTGGACTACAAAGACGCTTACTCTCTCGCCAAGAAACTAGCCTAAACCAATTGATGTTAAGGCGGAAGCCTATTTTTTTGTTTCCGTCCAAGCTTTTTCTTTCATTATTGTACAATGTTTATTCTGAGTCAATATTTTCTGTTCATAGCTTTTTTGTATGTACTTCAGACAAGATGACTTCGATGAAGTATGAGGGTTTCAAGCAAAATCTTGGTGATGTGGCTCACATTTATGTGGGTGATTTTTTCTGTGTGGGTTGTTGCGGTTACTAGCTTTCCTTTAAATTTTGGTTTTATGGGACTGCAATCCTTGATGGGCATTGTTCTGTTGTGGACAATGATACAATACAAGGACATCTACACCAGTTACGAAGTGCCGTCGGAGTAACTCTGAGCTGTCATCCTAAACGTCAAACTAATGCCTTTTCGTCATCCGGCACAGTAAATAGTGCTTAAACAAAGATAAAAAGTAATCACAATCGGTTTCATGCTTTTTCAGAAAAATTACTGTTTTCAACAATGAAGTGTTATTAGGTTCCTAATATGATTTAGAATAAGGGGAAGATAATGGTTAAGAAAACGAGTTGGACTGAGAAGCTCCGGGACAGCAGGGATTTACCCAAGGTTGAGACAATAACTGAAAAGATGAGCAAAAGGTGGGGAACTGGCACCGTCGTTATTCCAGCGCCTTTAGAGGTGGATGAGTTGATGAAGAGAGTGCCTGAAGGAAAATTGGTTACCATAAATCAGATTCGTGAAGCGTTAGCCAAGAAACACAAGGCAACGATTGGCTGTCCAATGACAACGGGTATCTTCGCTTGGGTGGCTGCTAACGCCGCTGAAGAACAGAAACAAAAAGGAGCCAAAGATATCACACCATACTGGCGGACACTGAAAACTGGTGGGATGTTAAATCCGAAATATCCTGGTGGCGTGGAAGACCTGAAGAAGCATTTGGAGTCAGAGGGTCACACGGTTATCCAGAAGGGAAAGAAACACGTAGTTGCCGATTACGAACAAGCACTAATAGACTTTGATAGTTTCTATTATGGTTCAACTGCGTAGTTTTTTAGAGAACAATTAATATTTTTGTTTCCTTAAGCTTAAACCAACCAGATATACTAATCTGGAATAGAGAATCCATCAAAAAGGTTGTTAATAGATGGAACTTGGATGGGAGAATAGAGATTTTTTAGGATTGCTATCATGTTTCAGCTTATGTTTTTTAAGTATTATTCTGATGAATTTTCAATGGCTATTTTGGCAACGTGGTCATGGTCCTCTCTTGCCTGAACAACTTGGCTGTGCATTACTGTTTGTTTTTGGATTAGCTATGAACAAAATCAAAAAAGAATTTTCTACAATTGATGAATATATTGCTTCATTTCCAAAAGAAATCCAAGAAATATTAGAAAGCATCAGAAAATCAATAAAATCCTCTGCTCCTAATGCAACCGAAACAATTTCTTATCAAATGCCTGCTTTCAGATTAAATGGAATTTTAGGATACTTTGCTGCTTTTAAGAATCATATTGGATTCTATCCAACTCCTTCAGCAATTACACAATTCTCAAAAGAATTATCGAATTATGAATTTTCAAAAGGCGCAATCAAATTCCCACTAAATGAACCAATACCTCTAGAACTAATCAAAAAAATTGTGGAATTTAGAGTAAAAGAAGATACAAATAAAACTTGATGTCCAAAATTGTTTGTTTGGTTTTCAATAGTAAATAGTTTTTAGTTGAAATAAAAAAGTCAGGCTCTAGAACAATTAAAAATTAGAACTATTATTCGTATTTCAAGTTCATAATCTATTTTAGGTTTTTAATCAATTTTTTTACTGTGACACAAATTGGTTAACATGAGTACTGATGCAGATGGGATTGCTGATTTCCTATCTTGCTTATCTGGTCTTGAGCATAAAAATGGTCTTCTTTTCAAATATTTGTCTGAAAAAACTACGTTACCGTCCGTCAAGCCTTTATTATTAAAAATCGGAGAAGATAACGAAAAGCATTCAAAACAATTACAGGAAATAGGTGAAAAAATTGGTAATCCTAAGGTCAAAACAAAGGAATGTACAAGAAAATTAAGTGTTGTTTGTGAAAACACAGAAATGATTCTGAAGCAAATAACAAAAAAAGAAACAATTTCGATAACTGAGTTGTCAGATTATCTTGAAATATTGGAAAGCGCTGGTGGTGCAGCTCAGTATTTGCTTGTTCAAGCGGAAACTTTTCTATTAATGTCAAGAGAAATCAGTAAATTTTATGGTATGAGTGGAAAGGAATTTAGTGAATTTCTAAATGATATGGTTCGAGAGATTGAAGAACATATACTGTTGTTAGAAGAAATTACAAGTAAAATTGAACAGCACCAAAACAAAGGGAATAAGAAGCAACCTCCGTTCAAATATCAAACCCCAGACGCATGGTTCATGCCCAGTCATAGCCAAAAAACAGGACATGTAATATAAAAAAAATTGCGCTTACATATTCCTGTATTTTCGTTTATCATTAACGTTTTTTAGAGCCATTTTGTTTGTGTTTGGGTCAACTAGCGAGTAGTGAGTGGTGCCTAGGGAATCGGCAAGACTGTTTAGGTCAACTTGTTGTTTTACTCTTCTCTCCAGCTTGTTATCAGGGAACCTATGATTATGAAGACTATGCCGACCACCAGAACTATTGCCGTGTTGTATAAGGCGCTTGATGCGTTGTCATAAACCATGGAATCTCTTAGGCCATCGCTTAGGTATGTTAGAGGCAAAACTTTTGCGATTTGTCGAAGGAATTCTGGCATCGTTTCTAAGGGAAAGAATGTGCCTGACAGAAACATCATTGGGAACGTGATTGCATTTGCTGCAGCATCAGCAGAATCAGTTTCTTTCACGAATCTGGCAATTACCATGCCTATTCCTGGGAAAGTTATTGCGCCTGCAATAATCAGAATTATTGAATAAATGCTGGGTAAAATTGTTACATTGAAAACCAGAACGCCAACTGCTAAAATAGCTACAGTTGATATTGTACACATTACCAGTTCAAAGAGAATAACTCCGATGATGTATTCAAACTTTGAGAGGGGGGTTGTGGCTAATTTCTTGAGTATCCCAAGCTCTTTGTTTCGTGTGTTCCATCCTACAGCTCCGAATATTCCCGTAGTCATTAGGGTCATTCCGATTAGCCCTGGAACAAAGTAGTCTATGAACCTGTAATTATTAGAAACAAGGTCTTCTAGTTGCATCGTAACTACTTGGGGTGGATTCTGTCCAGTTGCTGCTATGTTAAAGTATTCGATTACTTGCTCAACAACTCCTCCTACTGTTGCTGCTGTGGTGTCAACCTCCATTGGAACTGTCTTTAGAGTGACGCTTGCGTTTTGGGTGAGGCACGATTGATGGAAACCCTCGGGAATTATGAGCATCATCTCAACACCTTTCCCTTCAATGTATGTTTCCGTGTTTTCTGTGGCATCAACCATTTTTATGTTCAGAACACCTGTTTCATTTAGCATAGAAACAAACGTGTTAGACAACACAGAAGGCTCCCCATCGATTACGTCTTGATTCTGTATATAAAAATCAAATCTGGGGTCGTCGGTAACGTTAAAAATCGCTCCAAACAGAAGCATAAGAAGAATAGGAAAAGCAAGCGTCCAAAATAGTGTGGTCTTGCTTCTGAACCATGTTCTAAGGGCACCGTTCACAATTGCTGCAATTCGTTTCAATTCAGTTCCCCATCCACCATCTTCTTTCCAGTAAGATTAAGAAAAACGTCCTCCAAGTTTGGTCGACGAACAATCAACTCTCCAAACTTTGTTTTATTACCATTTAATGCCATCACTGCGTTGGGCAAGTCAGACTTATCGTTTATTGGCACCAAAACGTCGCCATTTTCAATTCTTGCTTTCGGAAACATTGTTTTGAGCACTTCATAAGCTTCCTTTTTTCCATCTTCTACAATCAAGGTTGTTTTTCCACCATGCTTCAAGATAAGTTCGCTTGGTGTCCCGTCAGCAATTATTTTCCCATAACTTATGATGACGACCCTGTCAGAAAGCACCTGTGCTTCATCCATGTAATGGGTTGTCAAAAAGATGGTTTTCCCCTGATCCCGTAACCCCTCAATAAGCGTCCAAACATCTCTTCTTGCTTTTGGATCTAATCCTGTAGTTGGTTCGTCAAGAAAAATAATGTCAGGATCATTAGCCAAAGTTATTGCTATGGCAACTCTCTTCTTTAATCCACCAGACAGATTTTTATACAAGGTTTTCGATTTGTGCTCTAAATTCACAAGCTTGATCAGTTCATCCGTGTCTCGTCCACCATTGCCATACATTCTTTTGTAATAATTGATGTTTTCTTTAACAGTTAAGAGATCAAATGTGTTGAAGTCTTGGGGCAAA